>Ga0307947_1000316_pt1:0-25000 | contig 32681 bp, 40 predicted proteins | sample OrgLakmetagen232_FD_201840 | JGI IMG/M metagenome (GOLD analysis project Ga0307947, IMG submission 201840) | Saline water microbial communities from Organic Lake, Antarctica - #232 | ecosystem: Environmental > Aquatic > Non-marine Saline and Alkaline > Saline | place: Antarctica: Organic...
CACATACACACCAAACGTTAGACCATCCCCCCCATACACACAGGCACATTGTACAGTGCACACAGTAAACACACACACAAGCAATCACGCAACACATGTTAGTCCATCACTCCCATACACACAGGCACATTGTACAGTGCACACAGTAAACTCACACACACACACACACACACACAAGCAACTGTGATAAGAATGCATCACAAGGATTCAAACACACAAGGGATGCACACATATGTGCACATCGTACACTCACACAAACACAAACAAACATACACACCATACATTGCACAGAAGTCACACATACACTCACACATAAAGCGAAGCACTGTAAACGTATCGCAACGGCACCAACACACACAAAATACCTGTGTGAAATATGGTTGGTCATATGAACACACAGCAACGACTGTGCATACAGCACACACACACACACACACACACTTACACACATACACAGCGGCGCACTATAAGCGACAACACACACACCCACTCACACACACATGCACACATCCACACACGCGCACAGAAAGCACACCTTGCGTATGATGGGTACAAACAGTGCAAAGTCGGTGCCCATGAGGACGGCACACACACAGATGGTGTCTAGGGCCTCTCGTCGCACTTCATCATGTGGGCCATCTAGAACCTGTGCGTGTGTTTGTGTATGTGTTTGTGCGTATGTGTGTCTGCGTATGTGTGTGTATGTGTGTGTATGTGTGTGTGTGTGTGCATGTGCACGTGCATGTGCGTGTGCGTATATGTGTGTATGTGTGTGTGTGCACGTGCACGTGCACGTGCGTATGCACGTGCACGTGCGTATATGCGTACATGTGTGTGCATGTGTGTGTTTGTGCGTGTGGGTGAATGGGTATCTGTGTGTATGCGTGTGTGTGTGTGCACGCGCGTGCGTGTGCGTTTGTGATCATGCAGTGTGACGATATCCTTTGGCCCCTAGCACTTTGCGTGTTTGCTTAAGCACACTGAGCTCTGCATAGCCTACTCAGTGCCTTGCACACACACACACACACACACACACACACACAATGCTTCTTTCTCAAGCAAAGCTGCGTCCGCCGCAGAGCGCTGCACGACATGTCCAGTGTGTGTGCGCGTGTGTGTAACAATGCACACACGTTTCCACCAACAAATAAATATTCAGCACCGCGCAGCTTGTACAGCGCCCTGCGCACACACTGCGTTGCTTGTCCAGTGCCCTGCACACACTGCGTGTTTTGCTCAGTAGAGCAATGCCCCACGCACGATCTCAGCACCAAACACCCTAGCCAGCCCGCACACTGGAATACATAACACACACGCACACACTGGAAACATAACAAGCGCACCTTCATTAGGGGGTGAAGGATGGCACTGGCATATCCCCCTAATTCCATACGTGGCAGGAGCTTGCGCATTGACCTGCATCGTTCATCGGTCAGTGGTACACAAAATGTGTGAGTCAGCAGCATTATGGGTATGAGTCACAGCAGCTGGACCTGCGTCTTTATTAATGCACAAGATGTGTGAGTCGGCAGCATTATGGGTATGAGTCACAGCAGCTGGAAATGCGTCTTTATTAATGCACAAGATGTGTGAGTCAGCAGCATTATGGGTATGAGTCACAGCAGCTGGACCTGCGTCTTTATTAATGCACAAGATGTGTGAGTCAGCAGCATTATGGGTATGAGTCACAGCAGCTGGACCTGCGTCTTTATTAATGCACAAGATGTGTGAGTCAGCAGCATTATGGGTATGAGTCACAGCAGCTGCACCTGCGTCTTTGTTAATGCACAAGATGTGTGCGTCAGCAGCATGGGTACGAGTCACGGCAGTCTATGCATGGACTTATGTTTATTATTACTTATTATTACTACATAATAAGGTTTGTGAGTGGGCATGTTAGGCTCACAGAGCACACATGCACAGGAGCGCACATAATTACACGCTGCATGGCCAGCTTGCGCATTGCACAAGTGATGCTCATTGCACACAATCCTCCCAATTTGATGCACACTTGTGCACTCAAGAAATGCGCACACACTCATACACAAATGCACACACAACACTCGCACACTCACATACAACACATACACACATACTCACACGCACACACATATGCACAAATTCAAACACACACACACACAAACAGATCAAACAGACTGACAGACACAAATATACACACATACACACACAAACAGAACTATCTCTCAAACACACACACATATACACACACATGTACACACACATACATGCACACACATACAAGCACACACAAACAGACACCCACAAACATACACACACACCTGATGGCCAGCTTGCGTGTCTCCACGGGCGTGGCTGATTGCGCGGGGTTGATGAGGCGCGTGAGTGCGTGCAGCACGAGGTGCACGTGCTCAGTGACCGCAGATCCTAGGGCCTCTAAAGCTCCCAGCGCGCGACCAAGGTTGCTATAATTCTGTGTTTGCGCGTGAGTTGCGTGTGTTGTGTGTTAGGTCGTATGCTGTGTGTCGCATGTCGTGTGTTTTTGTATTTGTGTGTGTGTGCATGTGTGTGCGTGTTTTTATACGTGTGAGAATGCGTGTGCATGTGCATTAGCATGATAGTTTGGAGTTGACAAGGCGTGTGTGTGCGTGTATGCATGTGTGCATGTGTATGTATGAGTGTGTGCGCGTGTGCATATGTGTGCACGTGTGCATGATGGTTCAAGGTTGACAAGGCATGTGCGTGCTTCATTGAATGTACAAACAGCAAGCCTGCGTGAGTGCGTGATTGCGTGATTGTGTGAGTGCGTGAGTGCGTGCTTCATTGAATGTACAAACAGCAAGCCTGAGTTTGCACATTCAGTGAAGCATGCACTCAGGCTTGCTGTTTAGCCTGCCTGTTTGGTTTCTACCAACAAATTTCAACACGATCAACACTCTGTTACCTGTGTGCGTTCAGCTTCTGTGATGAGAGCCACAAACTTAGGCAGCAGCTCAGGTACGTACGCCCTGTGTCAGATATGGCAGGGAGCGTGATGTGACCAACACACAAGCTTCTAGTCCTAATTCTAGTGTGCAAAGATGTGTGTGCGCGCAATGTGTGTGTGTTTGTGCATGTGTGTGTATGTGTGTGCGTGTGTGTATATATGTGCGTGTGTGTGTGTGAGTACGTACGCCCAGTTTCGGTCATGGTAGGAGCGTGGTGTGATCTGCTGTGTGCACACACAAGCTTTATAATCCTTTTCCTAGTGTGCTTACGTGTGTGTGCGTGTGTGTGCGTACGTGCATGTGTGTGCGTGTGTGAACGTGTGTGTGTGCGTGTGTGTGTAATGCCACGACACAGCCTACAACGAGCCAGCAGCTGTCATTGACAGCAGATCGCAAGCTGTTTGGACAAGAAGCAGATCGCAAGCTGTTCGTTTGGACAAGAAGCAGCAGCTATTTTGGCAAGGATAACTTTGCAGCAAGGTCTACTCTCGCAGTGGCGTTTGTCTGTCTACAGCACACTACTGACACTTATCGACTTTTAATTAAGTGCTCGTAAATCACCTCACAGCATAATACACTACTGTTCTGTACGATGGATCTTGTACCTGAAATCATCTCTCAATGATGTGGACAGCTCCCGCAGCAGATTCAAGCAGCAGGCCGTGGCGGTGTCCCAATGGGAGTGCACCTGTAAAAGAACCGTGTGTGTGCACAGCAATATGTTTGTGTTTGTGTGTGTTCGTGTGTGTGTGTGTGTGTGTGAGAGAGAGAGAGAGAGAGAGAGAGAGAGAGAGAGAGAGAGAGAGAGAGAGAGGGAGTGTGTGTGTTGCAATAAAGGGTGCTGAGTATCGCAGCAGGACTAGGCAGCAGAATGTGGTGGTATCTAAATAGGAGTGCACATTTCAAAGCATGCGTGTGCACAGTAAAAGTATGTTGGCAGGTTCAGGCAGAAGGCTGCGGCAATACCCGGTGGGAGTGCATAACAATGCTTTGTGTGAAAACAACAGTTGCACATGTATGCCCCCTTTGGCGAGTTCCAGGTAAAGCATTCACAGCTCTAACAAAATATGACAAATGCAAATCCTTTGCCTAGGAAGGTAACTAAAAGGTTGACATGATTGCAAGGATTGAATGGAGGTGACACACACATGCGGTTGTAACCAATACGTACAATATTTGTCAGGGGTTGGCGGATACAAAGTGACACACATGGAGTTGTGACTCAATGGTGGAACAAAGTGGAAATGGTGTGTAATGGTGGAATAAAGGAATGGTGGAACAAAGGAATGGTGGAATAAAGGAATGGTGGAACAAAGGAATGGTGGAACAAAGGAATGGTGGAACAAAGGAATGGTGGAACAAAGTGGAAATGGTGGAACAAAGTGGAAATGGTGGAACAAAGGAATGGTGGAATAAAGGAATGGTGGAACAAAAAAATGGTGGAACAAAGAAATGGTGGAACAAAGTGGAAATGGTGGAACAAAGGAATGGTGGAACAAAGGAATGGTGGGACAAAGGAATGGTGGAACAAAGGAACGGTGGAACAAAGGAATGGCGGAACAAAGGAATGGTGGAACAAAGTGGAAATGGCGTGTAATAACTGCCAGGGATTATCGGATACAAGAGTACCGCAAAGAAAGGTGCCTGGAATTTTCAGTAAAAGGTTTTTCGCTAGGGAAATGTAGCTGAAGCCCCATACTCACCAAAGCTAGCAGGTCCGGTAGGAAACGGCGCATGTGCTGCCTCACGTATTTGACCAAGTTTTCCATTTCGCACAAGAGCTGCGCACGATGGATAACAAGACAGTGCAAGTGTGCGTGTGCGTGTGTGTGTATGTTCATGTGTGTGTATGTGTGCGTGTGTGTGTGTCCAGCCTGCTCAGCAGGTACTTGCACGCAGCGGGAAAAAGGGCAAGTGTGATATATGCTTCTTGTTTTTTGGTGAGGGTGCAATTTTGTATGTGTATTTGTTTGCGTGTGTGTGTATGTTTGTGTGTGTGTTTGTGTGTGTGTGTATGTATGCGCGTTGGGTACAACTGTTGGGCTCCCTTCAGTAAGGAGATGCACAAGGGTGAGCCCAACAGTTGCTCCCAACGCGCATACACACACACATACACAGATGCACAAGGGTGAGCCCAACAATCCTCCCAACGCGCATACACACACATACATACACAGATGCACAAGGGTGAGCCCAACAGTTGCTCCCAACGCGCATACACACACACACATACACAGATGCACCAAGGGTGAGCCCAACAGTTGCTCCCAACGCGCATACACACACAGATGCACCAAGGGTGAGCCCAACAGTTGCCCCCAACGCGCACACACACACACACACACACACACACACAGAGATGCACCAGGGGTGAGCCCTGCATGCTCATTGCCTCACTTGTGGAGCTCATTATTTTGGCCACGCACACACGCGTACCTACAAAAGCCCTTAAGCACACGCGTGCACACCACCTGCTGTCTACTTTGATGCTGAGCACCTTGTTCATCAAGTCCTCTATATTGACTCACGCACATATATACCTACGTGTAAATGGAGTTCCAATGCATACATACACACATAAACACACACACACACACACACAACACGTGTGCACACAGCTTCAATGCACACACAAGCCCGTGCTCACCACTTGCTGTCTACTTTGATGCTGAGCACCTCGTTTATGAAGTTATTTTAATTGACTCACGCACATGTATGTACGTGTAAATGGAGATCCAATGCACACACACAAGCCCGTGCTCACCACCTGCTGTCTACTTTGACGCTGAGCACATATTCATGCTGTTCCTTGTGTTTTCACACGTATGTACGTATGTGTGTGGGTCAACGTACCCACACACATACGTACGTACATACGTGTGAAAACACAGGCACATACTCACACACACACACGCGCACACACACACACACGTGCACACTGCTTGCCTACCTGTACACTGAGCGCCTCGTCTGTAGAGTTCATGATGTTCAGCAACACTGGCATGACCTGCAAGGATGCAGACATTAGGGGAGAAGTGAAATACAAATGCACGTAACTCAGGGAATCATGTAAGCATGATGTGTAGGGTTGGCCAGAACCATATATATACGGTGTATATACGGTATTTTTGGCAGGGAAATCACAAAATATACGGTCATATACGGTGTATATATACGGTTCTGGCCAACCCTAATGATGAGGCAAGCAGCAACACGAGCACGAGCGCGTGAGCGCACACCACACACAACACACGGAGCAGCAACCCACCTCTGGTAGGTACGGCACCACATGATAAGTCAAGCAGCAACACCGAGCACGAGCGAGTGAGCGCACACCACACACAACACGCGGAGCAGACACCCACCTTTGGTAGGTAGGTACAGCACCACATGATAAGTCAAGCAGCGACACCGAGCACGAGCGAGTGAGCGCACACCACACACAACACGCGGAGCAGACACCCACCTTTGGTAGGTATGGCACTGCCGCCAGGGAAAGGGATTTAAAGATGGTCATGAGGGCGTCAATGACTTTGGCGTGCTGGGTGGCCATAGCCGGGTCCCTCAGCACACGCATGAGGGCGTTGATGGCCACGGTGGGGTAGTAGTCCTGAAAGGGTGCAATAGAGAATTAAACTGAAGTTTAAGAGTTGTTACATTGTATAAGGGCCCTTAGCACACGCATGAGGGCGTTGGTGGCCACGGTGGGGTAGTAGTCCTGAAAGGGTGCAATAGAGAATTAAACTGAAGGTTAAAAGTTGTTACAGTGTATAAGGGCCCTTGGCACAAGCATAAAGGGTGTTGATGGCCACGGTGGGGTAGAAGTTAGGGATACAGGATACACACACACACACACACACACACACACACACACATACACACACAGGATATAAGAGGGTGCACTTTTGACCTCGTCAAAGGAAGAGACAGGAATGGAACCAGTGCTAAAACTGCTGATTCTAGTGTGTAGCACTTGAATTTCATTCCTTGGAGTCAAGCAAAGCGATTCGTTTTTCTTCTTCTGTTTTCCTAAAGTAAATCATCCATCGCCATCCCACGATGCAAACCTAACAGAGCGAGAACAAACCGCACCTCTGAACTGGTGACCAGGCCAGACGCGGGGAGTAAGTCTGTGTCGTCACCTCGGCCTGCAAAGCAGCGGTGTGTAGGAGCACAAAAAAATCATGCAACCCCTCGCAGGTGTACCCCCTCGCACGAACGTGCATGCGTCATTCTTTGAGGCAAATCTTTTGTTGCGCGGAGCTATAACGTGAGCGCAATGCATTTGCGATTTGCGATGTGCGTGCGATCCAGCTGAGCAGGTTAAGTCCATGTCTCTCTATCTCTCGTGAATACATTACTGAGGCAAGTTGTCAGAGAGTGTGTTTTTTTTGTGTGTGTTTGTGTGTGTGTTTGTGTGTGTGTGTGTGTGTGTGTGTGTGTGTGTGTTTGTGTGTGTGTGTGTGTGTGTTTGTGTGTGTGTTTGTGTGTGTGTTTGTGTGTGTGTATGTGTGTGTGTTTGTGTGTTTGTGTGTGTGTCGTTCGTAGAAAAATAGGGTGAGTCGGTATTGTGACCTCAACCTGCGTAAGGCCCGCTGTAGAGGCAACCAAATGGCAGTCATGGTTTGCATTTTTTGGGATGGAGAATTGTCGTGTCATCTGTGCTTGACGTGTCCTGACCCCTCCTATCCTTTCTGCCATCCCTAACCTTCTGCCATTTCTAAACCCTTTTGCCATTTCCTAATGCCATTCCTAAACCCCTCTGCCATCCCTAACCTTCTGCCATCCTTAATCTTCTGCCATCCTTAATCTTCTGCCATCCGCCTCTGCCATTCCCTAACCTTCTGCCATTCCTAAACCCTTCTGCCATTCCCTAATGCCATTCCTAGACCCCTCTGCCATCCCTAATCTTCTGCCATCCGCCTCTGCCTCTCCCCAACCTTCTGCCATTTCTAAACCCTTCCGCCATTCCCTGATGCCAATCCTAAACCCCTCTGCCATCCCTAGCCTTCTGCCATTCCCAAACCCTTCTACCATTCTCTAATGCCATTCCCTAATCCTCCGAACCTTCATCCAATCCCAAACCCTCCTACCCTTTCTGCCATTCTGCTCCTGCCCGGACTACATACGGATGAGCCAGAGTCAAAACATACACACCTTGGGACTACACTGATCACTGCATGGCACCCATAGTCCACTGCCCACCTCTCGGTCAGGCATACAATCCACATGCAATACGCCAGCGTCAGCGACATACACACCTTGGCACAACACCGTGCGCAATGCATGGCACCCGCTCTCCATTGCTTACCTCTGCCTTGCTCTTGGCCAGCACCAATGGAGCCCACATGCGGATAATGCATGGCACCCGCATTCCATTGCTTACCTCTGCATTGCTCTTGGCCAGCACCAATGGAGCCCACATGCGGATAATGCATGGCACCCACACTCCATTGCTTACCTCTGCCTTGCTCTTGGCCAGAACCAATGGAGCCCACGTGCAAATAATGCATGGCACCCGCACTCCATTGCTTACCTCTGCCTTGCTCTTGGCCAGCACCAATGGAGCCCACATGCGAATAATGCATGGCACCCGCAATCCATTGCTTACCTCTGCCTTGCTCTTGGCCAGCACCAATGGAGCCCACATGCGGATAATCGGATAATGCATGGCACCCGCACTCCATTGCTTACCTCTGCCTTGCTCTTGGCCAGCACCAATGGAGCCCACTTGCGAATAATGCATGGCACCCACAATCCACTGCTTACCTCTGCCTTGCTCTTGGCCAGCACCAATGGAGCCCACGTGCGGATGTGCCACGGCTCCCACCCCGCCCCTCAACGGCCGCACCCCCTCCTTCTCTAGCCTGCCCTCTCCTGCGCACACAAAGAGCAAAGATTGTTTGGCTTCATGGCTTTTGAAACAACCGTGGCTTCATGATTTTTGAAACAACTCGTGGCTTTTAAAACAATCGTGGCTTTTGAAGCAATCGTGGCTTTTGAAACATCGTGGCCTTTGAAACAATCGTGGCTTTTGAAACAATCGTGGCTTTTAAAACAATCGTGGCATTTGAAACAATCATGTATGGTAACAGTCACACACGCAAACCCTCCTTGTCGAGCCTGCCCTCTCCTGCACACACACACACACACACGCACACACACACACACACGCACACACACATACACACACCTCAGGGCTTTGCCCCCCTTCTGGGCTTTGCCTGACATCGCAGAGGCTGCTGGTATGGTTATGAAGCAAAACAAGCATCACACACACCAAGGCCGTTCTCACACAAGCACATGCACGCGCAGGGACGCGCACACAACAGATACTTCACAACCTGAATGGGGATGCCAGAACAAAAAGTCACGCTCTGGCGAAATATCAAGCTTACAAAGGATCAAGGTGTGGGGCGCGGATCTGGCCAATTTTTCGGTGGTTTGTCATGACCACCTGCCTAGGAAAGTTAATTGTGTGTGTACGTGGGCTGGCCAAATTCAAATGTGGTTTGTCATGACCACCTGCTCAAGGGTGTTAATTGTGTGTGTACGTGGGCTGGCCAAATTCAAATGTGGTCTGTCATGACCACCTGCCCAAGGGTGTTTAATGTATGTTTATAAGTGGGCCTGGCCAATTTTTAATGTGGGTTGTCATGACCACCTGCCTAAGGGTATTAAATTGTGTGTGTGTACGTGGGCTGGCCAATTTTTAAATGTGGATTGTCGAGCACTTGTCTAATGGTGTTTAATGTATGTTTATACGTGGGCCTGGCCCATTTTTAATGTGGATTGTCGAGAGCACTTGCCTGAAAGCGACGCCTGGTTAACTTTGTGGGTGTGAGGATCTAAGGCACCAACGATGCCGAGCACCTGCACAAGGAAGCAGGTCACACACTCTCACACATCAGGCAAGCAGACGAAAATGATTTGCAAGACGCATCAGCTCAAACTGCATCCAGGACGTAATGCATAGACGTTGCCGAGCACAATCCAGCACAGGAAACAGGGCACACATGCACACACACACATGCACACACACAATCTTGCCCATACCTTCATGACCTCCTTTCTTTGTTGCGGGGACCCCTCGTGGAGGATGCGCAGCAGCAGCGACAGCAACTGGGGGAAGTCCATGTAGGGGAGCATCACTGTGCCAGTGTTCTCCACAATCTGTGCATGTGTGTGTGTGTGTTTGTGTGTGTGTGTGTGTGTGTGTGCGTGTGTGTGTGTACGTGTGAGTGTATATGAGTTTATGTACGTGTGTTGTATATGTGTGTAAGTGTACATGAGTGTATGTGTGCATCTCCTTGTTGACGTCATGTAGGCAACCATCACCGTATAGGCAAACACACACACACACACACTCACACACACTCACACACACACACACACCTGCCTTGCATGGCACACTGTGTTTGTCTGGACTGGCCACAGACTAAATGGCTTAAATGACCAGAAACATTACCTCGGCCACTTGCAAACTTACTCCTTAACAACTGACCACACAAACACATATACACACACAAACATGCACACTAACACACCTGACCCAGTGCCTTGACTGCCACGCTGCCTTTGTCTGGACTGGCCACGGCCCAAATGGCTTCAATGAACAGAAACATCACCTCGGCCACTTACAAAGTTACTCCTTAACAACTGACCACACAAACACACACACACTCATACACACACGCACACAAACACACCTGACCCAGCGCCTTGACCGCCACGATGCGTTTGTCTGGACTGGCCGCATCTTGTATGGCCTCAATAACCAATGGCAGTACGTCAGCAACGTAGGGACGAAAGCTGCAGCCACTCACAACCGCCAGCTGCCCAATGGTGGCCAGTACGGTGCGAGCCACACCTGCTTCTGTGCCTGTGCGTGTATGAGTGTATGTGTATGTGTGTGTGTGTGTTTGTGTGAGCACAGGAGCAATGGAACAAGCAGCCTCTGACGACCGCCAACTGCCCAATGGTGGCCGGTACGGTACGAGCCACCCCTGCTTCTGTGCCTGTGTGTTTGTGTGTATGTTTGTGTGTATGTGTGTGTGAGCACAGGAGCATTGGCTGTGCTTGTGTGTGTTTGTGTGCATGTTTGTGTGTATGTGTGTGTGAGCACAGGAGCATTGGAACAAGCATCCTCTGACGACCGCCAGCTGCCCAATGGTGGCCAGTACGGTGCGAGCCACACCTGCTTCTGTGCCTGTGCGTGTTTGTGTGTGTGTATGTGTGTGTGAGCACAGGAGCATTGGAACAAGCAGCCTCTGACGACCGCCAATTGCCCAATGGTGGCCGGTACGGTGCAAACCACACCTGCTTCTGTGCCTGTGCGTGTTTGTGTGTGTAAGTGTATGTATGTGTGTGTGTGAGCACGGGTGCACATGTGTGTGAATACGCAGCCTTTGACGACCGCCAACTGCCCAATAATGGCCAGTGTGATCCGTGCCACACCTGCCAGTGTGGTCCGTGCCACACCTGCCTCTGTGCCTGTGCGTGTATGTGCGTGTATGCGTGCACTTATGTGTGTGTGTGCATGCCTTCTGCCAGTATGTTTCTGTGTTTTTGTTGCGTACGCATATCCTGGCTACTGCTGCTGACGTGGCTCAGAATGTCATCGGGCAAGTATTTGCAGGCCATGCGTGCCATGCGTGCTTGCCTCGTTGCTTGACTTGATGCACACACGTGCTTGACTTGATGCGTGACATGATGCACACATGTGCTTGATTTGATGCGTGCGTGCCTTTGTGCACACACGTGCTTGACTTGATGCGTGACAAGATGCACACACGTGCTTGATTTGATGCGTGACATGATGCACACACGTGCTTGACTTGATGTGTGACATGATGCACACACGTGCTTGACTTGATGCGTGACATGATGCACACACGTGCTTGACTTGATGCGTGACTTGGTGCACACACGTGCCCTGCACTACATACATACTTTTCTAGGCAACTATCTTAGGGCATCCACCTCCTTGCTTCTTTGCTATGGAATGGAGACTACTGAGTTCAGTGTGTAACACTTGAACTCCGGTTTGTGGAGTGAAGCAAAGTGAGATCACTCATATCACTCTTGTTTTTAATCTGTGTTCCTCTCCATTTTTTATTTACTTGGTCGTCACAACTGCTATTCTTAATCTTATTCTTAGTTTAGATTTAGATTCACTGGCCTTTTACCTTTATTCAGGGCAGTTGTGCGGACCTAGTTTCTTAGCAGTTTGCGACTGATCCTTGTAAGTTATCCACCGCCATCCCACGATGCAAACGTAATATGAAACACTAACTGCAACAGGAAAGAAACGCATACACTGAGTTCATTTTTATACGTTAATGTGTATAAAAGACTATGTACTATATGTATGATGCAAATTTCAAAAAGAACTCATACGCACACACACACACACACTATATATATTAATGCGTAAATACGGTGTGTGTACACGGTATGATTGGTTAAAAATCTACCATACATACGGTCATATACGGTGTGCGTATGCGCTTCTAGCCAACCCTATATATAAGCACCTATGCTTGTGTCACCCTGACAAAAGCACGCATGCTAAAAAACACACTCATGCTCACATCAGCACTCACCTGCACAACCACACACACCCACACACCCACACCTTACAAACACTCTCTCTCACACACACACACACACACACACACACACACACACACACACACCTTACATACACCCTTACACACACACATTCACCCTTACACACACACATTCACCCTTACAAACTCACACCCTTACGCACATTCAACCTTACACACACCTTACACATTCACCCTTACTAACATTCACTCTAACAAATACACACACAAACATACATACACACACACACACACACACAAACACACACACACACACACATACACAAACAAACAAACCTGCAGACGGCTCTCCGCGTGCGGTCTTGCCTGCTCCACCCGCCATCAACTTGGACTGACCATCCTACGAATACACATGCCAAACAGTCACGCTCGCGCAATCTTGTTACTTGCCTAAACACGTGAGAGATGTTGCATGCCTCAGGGTCGTTCATGGAAGCATTGTGTGGCGTCACCACATGAGTGGAGCACACCGGGGAGCGAAAATGGGAGGTTTTGGGGCAGAGATGCCATTCTGAGGCAATTTTTGCACTGGCAGTGCCAGCTTGGCACCATACCGTACATATTCCGTAATTTACTGTCTAGACGGTAAACTACGGTTTAAAAAAAGACGGTCTGTACCGTCCTATTCGTACCGTACCGTCTGACCGTACTTGCACAAACCTGACAAGCACACACACGCACACACATAAAACACACAGCATACAAACAGACACACACACACACAGACAGGCCCAAACATATTTGCACAAGCACATACATATGAAAACAGTACGCACCTTCCCCATGCCGCCTTGCCCCCCCAGCACCACCGCCCCACTGGACGTGCGCTGATGCTGAACAAGCACCATGCCCCCTGCCATACTTCCACCTGCACATGATTGGCACACACACACCACAACGTGCAGTTAGACATAGAATGTGCAGAGAGATACACACAAGCACACACACACATATAAGGTGCTAGACACACACACACACACACACACATACACACACACATACACACACAATGTGCAGAGTGATACAAGCACACTCACACACACATAAGGTGCTGGAGAAACACAACGCGCGGTGAGACACACACAACGTGCGGAGTGACAAAGATATGGAGAGAAACTCTTCTAACCTGTGCTGTGTCCCCACAGCCCCTGCCCCGTACACACACACACACATACACACACACACACACAAACACACACACGCGCGCGCACACACACACACACACACACTCGCACACAGAGGTTCTTCTCACCTGTGCCTCCTCCCCCAACGGTGCCGGCCCCACCCCTGAGCTTGGCCACGAGGGATTTGTGGATGGGAGACACGTACGGCAAGATAAGGGAGGGTGCGGCAGAGATGAGGCAGTCCAACAAGTACGCAGCATCTGGGCGCGAATGTGCACATTAATTTCTTTAATTTTTGCACGGCTGCTGTGTGGATGTATTGAACACGTAGGGTGAGTTCACAAGGCATCTGGGCACAGCTTTGCACATCAGTTTCATTATGGTTAGCACCGCTGCTCTGTGGAAATGTTTTGAGCATGTAGGGTAAGTTTACAAAGCATCTGGGCGCAGTTGTGCACATCAGCTGGATTATTGTTTGCACAGCTGCTGTGTGGATATCTGAACATGTAGGGTAAGTTCACAAAGCATCTGGGCGCAGTTATGTACATCAGCTTAGTTACGGTTTGCACCGCTGCTCTGTGAAATTGTTTTGAACATGTAGGGTGAGTTCACAAAGCATTTGAGCGCAGTTGTGTGTGTCCTAGTGTGTGCAGTGTGTGCTGTGTGTTATCTCTAGTACATACAGGGGTGCACAAGCAAGCATGCTTGTATGTTTTCTGAGCTTGCTATCAGGCAAGTGCTTCATGTCTGTGAGCTCCTCGGTGATCATGTCAAGCCACATCAAAGTGATACTAATTAATTATTGCACGTCCACATTACCCGCACCTTCTCTGAGCTTGCTATCGGGCGAGTGCTCCATGTCTGTGAGCAGCTGTAGCAGGTGCCGACGCAGGGCGGGGTTTACGTAGGCGGGGTTGAAGGACGAAAGGCGGCCAACCTGTGAGAACGTGTACGTGTGTGTAATTACGGGTGTGTGTTTACGTGTGTGTTTACGTGTGTGTTTACGTGTATGGTTATGTGTGCGTGTGCGTGTCTGATTGAAGGACGTGTAGTGCATTGCCAGACATTTTGCTGTGCAGGTGCCGACACAGAAAGGTCAACACAGGCAGGGTTTGGTGATGGGCAGTTGCACTGGTTGCTTGCATGCATATTGGATTGTGGGTACAAACAAGCAGTTTGCTGTATCATTTTTATTTTAATCATTGTATATGATTTCAAAACTTTCAGCTTGCTTTTATGCACACTGGCTTGTGAGTACACATAAGCAGCACAGCCACTTTCAAACTGCTCTGCTCTGCACCTGGTCCTATTCATAGTACGAACAGGTGTGTTCTCTCTCTCTCTCTCTCTCTCTCTCTCTCTCTCTCTCTCTCTCCCTCGCTCTCTCTCTCTCTCTCTCTCTCTCTCTCTCCTTAATTTGCTCTCAAAAAGACTCACCAGCTGGATGGTCAGTGCACGGACACCACAGGACTCGTCATTCAGCGCAATGAAAATTGAGCGCAGGAAATCGGCCTGCAAAAAAGCGACAAGGAGGGTAAAGATTGGGTGCAGGAAGTCAGCCTGCAAAAGAGCGACAGAGAGAACACCAGGGTGTTGTGGTGCAGGACGCACAGAATTTGGAGAGAGCCATGTTGATGGCGCTGTTATGGTGAATAAACAGAATGTAACACACATACACACACCACACACACACACACACGCACACGCACACACAGCCACACACACACGCACACACGCACACACACAATGCAGAACTTGGAACTTGTCCTAGGCAGTAGGCCACACACACACACACACACACACACACGGGGAACATTGCGGACAATTCAGTGAAGCATTTCTGTGGCTGACCCAAATCTCATCTAGAGCTGGAGTGCCGTGCACAGCTGCCAGCACAGTCACGTAGCACACAGCATGCGCAATCGCAATAGTATAAATCAGCAGCCAAGCTGCGTACTTAGGGTTCACCTGGCGCGATATCTAATCATGACTTATCCAGGTCTGTAGTGCCGTGCACAGCTGTGCTAGCACAATGGCACCCAAGTTACGCCTGATGATTAGTTTCTGACGGTCAAAACCGTAAATTACGCCTGACCGTCAAATGATGGTTGAGGACGTCAACCGTAAAGTGCACAACACTGCACCCAACGCACAGCACGCACAAGCAATTTGGTACAGGCAGCATGCGAGACCTGTACCTGGCCCAAAAACGCATCTAGACCTGTAGTGCCATGCAAAGCAGATAGCACAGTGACACCCAACACACAGCATGCACATGCATGCTGGTCACGGGTCCCGTACCTGGCCCAGAAACTCGTCTAGAGCTGTCGTGCCATACAAAGCAGATAGCACAGTTATGCGTACACGCTCGCTGGGGTCCGCCACGGCAGCAGCCATGAGCCGGTGTGCCACTTTCTCTACCACCTGTGTGTGTACGTGTGTGTGCATATGTGTGTGTATGTGTGTGTGTGTGTGTGCTGGTTTTCTGTGTCGCAGCGCCCATGGCACTCCCTCTACAACCTGCGTACGGAAAGTTCACGTATTACACACAAACACACCTTCATAGCAGACTAGAGTTATACAAATAATAGCACACCTTTACGGAGGCTAGAGTTGCAGTAAAAACGCAACTTCACTATGCATGCACACTCAATATGCTGCCTAGTAAAGGGAGTGGCACAGGGACACCGGCAGTAAAACTAGAATACAGGTGTAGACACACACACACACTTACTCAAACACACACTAACTCAAACACACACGCACACACACACGCACACACACACACGCGCACACACACACACACACACCCTTTTCCCCCCCCCCCCCCCACACACACACCCTTTCCCCCCCCCACACACACACACACACCAGCACACACAGACACACACACGCACGCACACACATGCACACACACAACCCCCCCCACACACACAGACACACGCACGCACGCACACACATTTGCACACATGCGAAGACACACGCACCTTCACAGCACGCACACTCAGCGTGCTGCCCAGCAAAGGGGGTGGCATGGAGGCAATCACAGGAAGACCAGCAGCAGCTGCGCTTGCCGCAGCAGCAGAGGCCTCTCTGACTTGTAAGGAAGTCACAAAGCGCTCCAGCACCTGCGCACGGATGCGGAGCGAAAATGTGTCAAGCTGGGCAGAAAAATCAGCCTGTTACTTTTTGTGAGGAAGGCAAAAAGCGCTCCAGCACCTGCGTGTGAATGCAGAGCAAATGTGTGCCAAGCTGGGCAGCACAAAGCGCTCCATTTCCTGCGCACGGATGCAGAGCAAATGTGTGTTAAGGTGGGCAGCAAAGTTAGCCTGTTGCTATTGTAAGTTTCAAGGCGCTCCAGCACCTGCACCGAAATGGAGCACCATTGATTGGAGCTACTCACATGTTAATCGAGCAGTTAGAACTCGGCCTTTAGCTTGTAAGGGAGTAACAATACGCTCCTGCCGCAGAAGCGGAGCAAATGCAAGCCGAGCTGAGCAGCAAAACAAAACCAGCACGTACATGGTGGCCTGAGCTGTCCCGTCTGTTGGTCTAAACACACTTGCAGGCCCATGCCAAATACACCCACACGAGATCTCCACATCATGGAAGCACAGCCGCCTAAGCCCACCACCCCCAAGCACGAACATGGTCCGTGCTGTCCCACTCACTGATTTGCACAGTCAAAGGCCTAATTAGACCTGCAAAAGTCATACACCCACACGTGACTTCCACAGAGTTCAAGCTGGGCCGCTTGCACCCGCACCTCCCAGCATGTACATGCTAATTAAAACAGTCCTACTCCTTGTATCCCAAAACCACAGGCCTAAGGGTACCAGCAGACATCATATGATCTCCACACAAGGTACACACGAGCACAGCCGCCTGCACCTGCCCTCCCAGCACATACATGTTAATTAAAACAGTCTTACTCCTTGTTTCCAAAACTACAGGCCTAGGGGTACCAGCAGACATCAGCAGACATCACATGATCTCCACACAAGGTACACACGAGCACAGGCGCCTGCACCTGCCTTCCCAGCACGTACATGCTAATTAAAACAGTCTTACTCCTTGTATCCCACAACTACAGGCCTAGGGGTACCAGCAGACATCAGCAGACATCACATGATCTCCACCCAAGGCACACACGAGCACAGCCGCCTGCAACCCCACCTCCCAGCACGTACATGCTAATTTAAACTGTCTTACTCCTTGTATCCAAGAACTGCAGGCCTAGGGGTACCAGCAGACATCAGCAGGCATCACACGATCTCCACACAAGGTACACACGAGCACAGCCACCTGCACCCCCACCTCCCAGCACGTACATGCTAATTAAAACAGTCCTACTCCTTGTATCCCAAAACCACAGGCCTAGGGGTACCAGCAGACATCACATGATCTCCACACAAGGTACACACGAGCACAGCCGCCTGCACCCCCACCTCCCAGCACGTATATACTAAGTGAAACAGTCCTACTCCTTGTATCCCAAAACTACAGGCCTAGGGGTACCAGCAGACATCACATGATCTCCACCTAAGGCACACACATGCACAGCCGCCTGCACCCCCACCTTGCAGCACGCCAGCACAGCGGCCTGCCTGATCTCCTTATCGGAATCGTCAGTGTACGTCAGGATGTGGTCACGAGTGAACTCCAGAAGCTGCACTCGTCCAAAGTCAAAGGTGCTGAGGGTCTGCAGCGCCAACTTGATGAGAGCATTGCCCTGCACCTCGCCTGTGGGAAAAGTGTGCTAAGGGTGTGCGAAGAGTCTGACGCCTGTGTGATTGTTATGAGGTGCTCAGCGTGTGCAGCGCCAACTTGATGAGAGCATTGCCCTGCACCTCGCGTGTGGGAAATGTGTGCAAAGGGGTGTGCGAGGAGTCTGACGCCTGTGTGATTGTTATGAGGTGCTCAGCGTGTGCAGCGCCAGCTTGATGGGCGCGTTGCCCTGCACCTTGCCTGTGGGAAAAGTGTGCAAAGGGGTGTGCGAAGAGTCTGACGCCTGTGTGATTGTTATGAGGTGCTCAGCGTGTGCAGCGCCAGCTTGATGAGCGCATTGCCCTGCGCCTCGCCTGTGGGAAAACGTGTAAAGTGAGCTGTATAGTAATGAGTCTAAGGTGGGGCGCCAGATTAATTTATGCCTCGCTTTGCACCTTGCCTGTGTAAGAAATGTATGAGTAGTATAATAATCAGAAAGGACACGTTCAGCGCTTCCGTCTTTCTGGGTGGCGGGCATTGGCTGAAGGGGCACTTGGCTAGGGCAAGTGATGGAAAATAGGCACAATCACGCACTCACACACAAACACACGCACACACACGCACACACACACACACCTGTCGTGAGCGCTGCATTGAGCGCTTGTACTTTGCTGGGTGGCGTGAATTGGTTGAAGGGCCGCTTGGCCAGAGCCAAGGACAAAAGGTCCAGCAACTGCAGCTGGATGTCTTCAAGGAGCTCAGGCAAGTACTCTGCTATCTGCGGGAACAGAGGTTGTATGTGTGTGTGTGCACACGTGTGTATTAAGGTGTGCATTTGTATGTGATGTGTGCGAGGAGCTCAGGCAGGGACTCCGCTTTCTGCGGGAACAGAGGTTGTATGTGTGTGTATGTGTGTGTGCGAGTGTGTGTATAAAGGTGTGCATTTGTATGTGATGTGTTCAAGGAGCTCAGGCAGGAACTCCTCTTTCTGCGGGAACAGAGTTTGTATGTGTGTGTATGTGTGTGTGCGAGTGTGTGTGCAGAAACCGCTTTAAGGTGTGCATCAGTGTTGTTTAGTCGATATACCATATCGATCGATATGAAAACATGGATCTCCAACTTTTGAAATCGATATGAAATCAAGCTTTTGGGAGTGTCGATGAGCCACTGTGTAAAACGGTTCTGTAACCCTTCCACAAATTCCAAAAATTTTCCGAACATATCCAAACATTTAATCAATGATCATGTTGAAATGAGCAAAACAAAACCACCAAAAAAGGCCAGAGTTGCCAGGGGGAAACGTGATGGGATGTACTTAGGGGCCCAAAGGTCCACAAACAAGTCCCAAGCTCAGTGGCTTGAGCATCCAGTCCCTGAGGGACAGCCCCAGCGCAAGGACTGGCTGAGTGATGGGGGGGTAGACGGATAGAACTGGTTCCAAGTTCACTGCAGCATCTGCCCAGCCACTTTCCAGAGCAAGAAGCAGAACATTGCGTCCCACGATATCAGCAAAGCCCACAAAGACTTTGTTTAGACAAAGGACTCGGTTAGAAGGACCGTATTGGAGACATATTTCCCCTTACAACTCCAGACCAACCTTATTGAGTAGATGCAATATTTTTGAATTTTGAATTTTCAGTTCAATTCACTTACATACACCCTTCACCAGGGATGGGTCATACGGACTTCTGAGACGTCCCATACGGTATAATACGCTATTAATACGCAATACGCGTATAATACGCGAACGTATTTTTCTATTTTGGGGGGCACCCTGGGCTTGCACCAACCACCCTCCAACCACCACGAATTGTCCCCCCAGCCTCCAGAACATTATAACGCCTCCTGGTAAAGACCCTGAGTGGCATCGTGTTGTTGTTATGGGACAGAAGGGGCAGATTTACGAGATGCCAGATGCCATGCCAGATGCCAGGATTCCGAGATTTCAGCAGCGGTGCCCCGCCCCCGCATCCGCGAGCACTTCATGAGGCAGCGTAGGTGTAGCAGCATGCAAAGCTGACCCGGCAGGAATCCTCAGGGCGTAGTCGCAGCGCTCGCATGGGAGAAATTGCCGACGCTAGCGCTCAGAGGGAGGAGCATGCAGGAAACGAGAGGCACCTGCACAGGACTACAGCAAGCACATCAGCAGCAGCATCTACACAGTCATTGGACACCTGCAGCAAGAGGGCAGTGACCAGGGCTTGTGTGGATGCAGCTGTTGCACAATTCATCTACGCTACATGCACCACCTTCTGGGTTGTGGTAGCAATGAGCAAGTGATCATGCTACGTTCTGAGGGGCTGGGAGTTCCTCTGGGGGGCTCTAGAGGGCTTGGAAGTGCCTCTGGGGGGCTCTAGAGGGCCTGGGAGTGCTTCTGGGGGGCTTGTGGCTGCAAAATTCGTTGTGCCCAAAATCGTATTATACGGAGCAATTTGTATAATACGGATAAATACGTGATAAATACGATACGACGTATAATACGCATATGCCGTATGACCCATCCCTGCCCTTCACCATATGGCGGGTTGGGTCAGCAAAATAAAATCGATATGAGAACCCACTTTCTCATATCCCCAGAATTGGGGTGATATGAAATCAAGGTTTTCCCAAATCCTTTAAAAGCACTGGTGTGCACGGTTCCCAAATCCTTTAAAAGCACTGGTGTGCACGGTTCCCAAATCCTTAAAACAAACACTGGGTGTGCATTTGCAGTGATGTGTAAGAGGAGCTCAGACAGGGACTTCAAATCTGCAATTGCAGAGGAGGAAGTTAGTCTGTGAAAGTAGGCTCCAACTGACAAACGTATCAGACATGTGTACCTAAATTTGCATTCTCACACGGGCACACACACACACACGCACACACACACATGCACACACACATGCACACACACATTAACTAAAACACATACACACCTCGATCAGTGCTGTGACTTGCACATTTGACAGCCCCGTCAGCATGATGCCCTCCAGCAGCTGAGCAGCGTGGGGTCGCCACACGGATCCTAGTGCACGTGCAAGCACACCTGCACACTCCAAGGCCTCTGGGCAAGAAACGCGGCTCTGTAGGGGGCACAAATCAAAAGAGGATACTTGAGTGCGGCTGTGCGTGGGCAATCACGACTCCCAGTGGGCAGCATAATCAATAATTTCAATTATGTAGGTGGCACAAAACAGAAGAGGGAATGTGAGTGCGGCTGTGCGTGACTTTGGCCCGCACTACTTCTGGTGGGCAGAAAAATTAATTCAATCAACTCTGCAGGTATAAACAGAAGAGGGAATGTGAGTGCGGCTGTGCGTGACTCGGGCAATCACGACTCCTGATGGGCAGCAAAATCAATCCAATCAACTCTGCAGGTACGTACAAACAGAGGAGGGAATGTGAGTGCGGCTGTGCGTGACTTGGGCAATCGCAAATCCCGGTGGGCAGCATAATCAATACAATCAACTCTGCAGGTATAAATAAAGAGGATGATGAGTGCATGACACACACGCACACACACACACACGCATACACACACTTACACACACACCTTGAGCTTGGCCAGGCCGATGGACTCCCGCATCTGTGCACTGATGGCGGGCAAGCAGGCCTCAAAAGCAGAGGCACACCCCACGTCCGCAAGCGCAGCGCTCATTTCAGCAATGGCAGAGAAGGCGGCCCCCCTGCGTGTAAAAAAACAGCATTCAAATGCATGAGGGTGTTTGGTTAGTCAAGTATTCACAACAAGGTAAAGTAGCGCAAGCCCCAGGTACGTGCATGTTAAGCAGCACAAGGTCACACACACACACATACACACACACGCACACGCACGCATACGCATACGCATACGCATTTACACACGCACAACTTTGTCTGCACCTTTCTGATGCGTGTGCTTTTGCACAGTGCTAGCGCACGCTCAAGTCATATGCATGAACGAACTAAAAACACACACACGTGCACACACACACACAAACACGCACACGCATACGCATACGCATACGCATTTACACACGCACAATTTTGTCTGCACCTTCTGATGCGTGTGCTTTTGCACAGTGCTAGCGCACGCTGAAGTCATATGCGTGATTAAATTAAAAACACACACGTGCACAAACACACACACACACGCACACACACAAACAAACACACACACAAAAACACACACACACACAAACACACAAACACACCTTTCTGGCGGGTGCTTCAACACGGCAATGAGGTATGTCAACGCACGCCCGAGGTACTCTGCCGCAAAGCGTTCAGGAGAGAACGCCGCCAAACGCGGCAGCAGCACCATGACAGCACGCCGGATCTGCTTCTCTTTGCTGTCCTTGAATCGCAGCACGGTTTCTACGACCTCCTTGTACCTGCAAGGGGCAGAGGGTGGTGGGATATGAGGGGGACAACAGTATTCAGGGCACAGCACGGTCTCTATGACCTTCTTGTGCCTGCGAGGAGCAGAGGGTGGTGGGAAATGAGGGGGACAACAATATTCAGAGCACAGCACGGTCTCTATGACCTTCTTGTGCCTGCGAGGAGCAGAGGGTGATGGAAAATGAGGGGGACAACAATATTCAGAGCACAGCACGGTCTCTGTGACCTTGTGCCTGCGAGGAGCAGAGGGTGGTGGAAATGAGGGGGATAAAAGTACTGGTCAGCAAGAAGCCCTGTGCTATGTTTTTTGTTTTAGTTGGAGGGTGGAAGACTGACTGAATGAAAGAAAGAAGGAATTTTTTTGACGGATGTTTTCATTGGTACTGGTTAGTATGCATTGCAATGCTCTTGAGCTATGAAGGGGAGATGGTGGAACATTAATGGATGAATGAGCCAATACAATGAAACAGTTGCAAAAACTGTGGTAGCACTTGTTGTGCTTTGTTTTTGTCATGGGGGGCGGCGGACGGGAGTAAGAACGAGGCCAAAGAAGGAGGGCGCAGCATCAAAAATGTGTGTCTGCTTTTTGGTCCTCGTTTCTAAAAACAGAAACAGAAAGAGGACAAACATGTTCTTAGGTTGCACACATAGGGCTATGAACTTCGGCTTGGATGTGACCCTGTTTGGTAGAGTGTCCGCCTTACGAGACCTTCCTCTGTGTGCGGGTTCTATTAGAGTATCAAATCACTCAATGGATATGCTTATTTAATAATTATAGCTTCTGACATGGCCTGCCACGCTTCCAGTTAGAGCAGGAATGCTCACCTTGCCAATTAAAGAAGCAGGTAATAACGCTCACCTTGCCAATTAGAAAAGCAGGCAGGAACGCTCACCTTGCCAATGAAGGAAGCCAATGAAGGAAGCAGGTAAAAAAGCTCACCTTGACAATTAGAGCAGCAGACAGGAACGCTCACCTTTCCAATTAAAGAAGCAGGTAATAACGCTCACCTTGCCAATTAAATAAGCAGGTAATAACGCTCACCTTGCCAGCAGGAACTCCCCCGTGTGTTGCAGCAGCTCCCCCAAAGCTAGCAAGGAACCGTGTATGGCTTCTGGGCTAGGCATCTGGCCGGTACGCATGTCCCTGCAAACAGTTTGGAATTTTGGAAAATGTTTGCGCCATTAGCGAAGGGCATTGCAAGCTGTGTACGGCTTCTGGGCTAGGCATCTTGCTCGTGTGCATGTCCCTGCAAACAGTTTGGATTGTTGGAAAATGTTTGCGCCAATAGCAAAGGGCATTGCAAGCCGTGTACGGCTTCTGGGCTAGGCATCTGGCCGGTACGCATGTCCCTGCAAACAGTTTGGATTGTTGGAAAATGTTTGCGCCAATAGCAAAGGGCATTGCAAGCCGTGTATGGCTTCTGGGCTAGGCATCTGGCCGGTGCGCATGTCCCTGCAAACAGTTTAGATTGTTGGAAAATGTTTGCGTCATTAGCGAAGGGCATTGCAAGCCGTGTACGGCTTCTGGGCTAGGCATCTGGCTTGTGCGCATGTCCCTGCAGACAGCTTGGATTGCAAAGTGTTTGCACTAGTTTTGGCGGTGGGCACTGCAGTGCAAAGTGTTTGCACTAGCTTTGGCGGTGGGCACTGCAGTGCAAAGTGTTTGCACCAGTTTTGGCGGTGGGCACTGCGGTGCAAAGTGTTTGCACTAGTTTTGGCGGTGGGCACTGCAGTGCAAAGTGTTTGCACTAGATTTGGCGGTGGGCACTGCGGTGCAAAGTGTTTGCACTAGTTTTGGCGGTGGGCACTGCGGTGGGCACTGCAGGCCGTGTATGGCTTCTGGGCATATGGCCTGTGAGTGATTGGTGCATGGAATATAAAGTATGGAATGAAAGTACGCTAAAGTTTGCGACAGGCAGGAATATTACGCACAAGGTGCATGGCATTAGAAGACATATGGATAGCCTGCTGTGTATGCCTTTATTAGTGACAGCAACGGGAAATGTTCAATAAATATAAAGAGGGGCTCCAGGCAAACCGCGTAAAGCAGACATTACAAGGGAAGGGTGCAAGAAAGGTAGTAGGGTGCAAGCTGTGTGAATCACGAGTGTCAAGGCTAGCGAGCGTAAAGAAATTGCTTTGAATTGAGGTCAAGCCTTTGGCCCATGTAGTTTTACAGATTGGCCCATGAAGGTTGGCCTAAGTAGTTTCA
>Ga0307947_1000316_pt1:27500-32681 | contig 32681 bp, 40 predicted proteins | sample OrgLakmetagen232_FD_201840 | JGI IMG/M metagenome (GOLD analysis project Ga0307947, IMG submission 201840) | Saline water microbial communities from Organic Lake, Antarctica - #232 | ecosystem: Environmental > Aquatic > Non-marine Saline and Alkaline > Saline | place: Antarctica...
GGGCGAGGTTGACCTGCACATTGTTAGTCACATTTATGAGCGTCTGTGGTCAAGAAAATAGAAAATGGACAACACTTGTGTGTTGTACTTTTTTCTTGGTCATGCTGTGTTTCTCCGTAGTAATGGCGCCTGGGTTTGAAGTGTGTTGAGCATGTTTCCTGATGAGCCCACTCTTACATTGCCTAGCAGAGATCACAGACGCACACAAACAAACACACACACACTATGGTGACTCGGCGATTCCCTAGCATAAGGGCATGCCAAATGTTTTTGCCTGTGACTGTGTCAACGAAAAGCACCTACAAAGGCTGCCGTAGGCTCCTGTCCTCGTCCTAATGTCATCCTGTCAAGTCACCTGTGCCGATGCAGCCCCTGCCACGAGCACTTGCCCCTTCAAAACCTGCAACTCTCCAGATTGAAAAACGCATGTGTCCCCTCCTCCTAGTCTGCCACGGCACCTGTGATATGCTGAACAAAGACGCACACTATACCCCCGTACTGCACCCGCGTAAAGTGTGCCTCTCGTGTTAATTGCCTGTGACCTTCTGGTTGACGTGCGCTGGGTAGTGTGCGCTGCGCCTAAGGGCCGAGCCTCCTCGCTACCCTGGTGATGACGACGCTTCATTACCTATTCCTCATTGACCACGCCCTCGACAGCACGACAACATCCTATTGATCCTGGCAATCCCTTTTAACCACCTCTACCTCATTGTCCTCATTACCAGATTCTAACACATGCTCCTTTTCACCACCCACACCTCGTCCACCATCATCCACAACATCCTGTTAATAGCACCCCCCTCGCTGCGCCGTGCCTGGCAGCCCCCCCACTGGGCCATGCCTACCTCCAAGTCCACAATGTCCGATGCCATGGCCCCTCCACTCTTGACCAAACGCCCCATCGTGCGCGCCATGACTTCGATGAGGGTGATGTCATCAGCCCACTCGAGGGCAGGGCTGAGCATCTCCCACAGCCGCTTGGTCTTGTTAGCATCGTCACCCACGGTCTGTGCGTATTTGTGTGCGCATGTGTGTCAGTTTTGGCAAGATGTGAGAGGCTTGCTGTAAGGTAGTTGGGGGGGGAGTGCATCCGTGTTCAGTGTTTTGATGAGCGTGCGGTTTGTGTGCATGAATGTGTGACAGTTCGGCGAGGAATAGGCGTTTGTGCTGGTCTCAAATATGTGGTGCGCAACATTTTTGACGGCCTGTACCTTGCACCTAGTTTTGAGCTGCGGTGCTGTCAAGTTGACACCGTTCACATGCGCGCGTGCGCGTGTAGTGCTTCTCTTATGTCGCGCATGCGTGTGTAGTGCTTCTCTTATGTCAGTTTGGGTGGATGAAATGAGCATGTACACACGCATCTTAAGTAAGTTACCTCACATACAAAGGAACATGGCTTGTAAGGACGTTGGGGAACCGCAAATGCCGCGCACCTTGATGTTAATGAGTTCGTCTATGGCCAGCACACCCCCCAGGCGCTTGTGTACATCATTCCTGTGGTTGCACAGAACAGGTGACGGAGTTGTGTCAGCCACGTCTTAGGCTGTGTGCCTAGATTTAGGGCTGGAGCTCATTTTGGAGTAAAAGCAGACACTCACTCCTTTTTGAGCAGCGTCTCCACCCGCCGGTTTATGTTCTCAATAAATTTCGCGAACGTCTCGGAGCTCAGGTTGCGTGCTTCCTGAAAGGCAGGAAAAAGGGAGCCACTTTGGATGACGAGTGTTTTTGGCTTACCTCTCCTATTCAGGCTAGCACACCATCAGTGCATCACACATCCATCAATGCTGTGCTTACAAGACATGCTGACAGAGGCACATGGCCCCTGGGCCCGCACGCACGCGCACATACGCACGCACACACGTACGCACCGCATCAATGTACTGCAGCAAGTAGCGCTCCCCGTCCTTCCTGCGTTCCAGCACCCCAGGCCGCTGCAACTCCCCAAGCAGGCGCCCCACATTGTCAGTAGCCTTCCACGAGGTGTTCGCAGCCCCGGATGAAAACGCTTCGGCCTTCGTGCTTGCACTGCTGAGCCCGTCCAGACCCTCCCCTCTGTTCTTGCCTGAGCCTGAGCCTAGGCTGCGTGTCAGCCATTCTGAGACACTCATAGCTGGCACAGTGCAGCTGCAGCAACTCTTGCATCCAAAAGACGAAGGTATTCACGTTCTTGCATCCTCAACTAGCTGGCCCCCACTCTCCTCCTTCTAACCACACAATTAAATCACTACAAGTAACTTTTGCAACTGATGAACTGAATCGTTGTGATCTCACGCAAATTGTTTGACGAGGAACAAACAGCAATTATTAATTTAACGCCTGAGGTGAGAAAGGAACTAGCTATTTGCAAAGCAACAAAGAGACTGCGTAAGCTTTCACACACACTCACACACATACTCTCTCACACACACACACACACACACACACACGCACGCACGCACGCACGCACGCACGCACACACACACACACGCACGCACGCACGCACGCACGCACGCACGCACACGCACACACACACGCACACACACATGCATACACACAGACACACACACACACACAAATGCCCAGTAAACGTGCCCAACTACGTCTGAACACACGAGAGCATAAAAGTAGTCTACCAGTATGCCAATGTATACATGTTCACACATGCGCATGCCCATGCGCACACACACGCGCACATGCCTTCACACACGAGGCCACCAAGTAACTAAAGCAGCACACTTTTTGCTTTAACAGGCTCTGATACCGATAAGCTAGTATGGCTCCACGCAAAAAGCAAAGGACGCAACAACAGCCAACAACCCAGAGCCTGGATGGCGTGACACCTTTCGACACATTGAACGATGATGTGCTGGGCATGCTTTATGCTTCTCTGGAAGATGGAAAGGACAGAGCAAGCTTTAGGCACTCTTGTGCAGCCTGCTACAGGTAATGTAGGGGGTAGGCCTGTGCGGCAGGTATTCAGGAGGAACAGCAGAATGCATTGCAGATTGCTGTAGACTGCAGGTTTGATCGGATTGAGAAATGAGTCAGCACACACACAGTCCAAGCCCAGTGTGTTAAAAAAGTTTAGCCGACTTATCACACGACGTCTAAGGCTCAAACTTCACAAACAGAACAATGACAAAAAAGTGTGCCCCAACGCGTGTTTTAACGCCATCTTACCTTCGGAAAAAACGGTACCAATGAATATGTTTTTGATGATTGGGGTCTGCTGTGAAACAACAGAGCTTGGGGTGTGCAAGCCTTGGTGTCACCTGTGGGGATGACCGGGAGCATAAAGATTGCGCCTCCTAGATGAACTTGTTTGCCAGGTTTTTCACTACTGCAAACACTTGAGCACCAAGGCTCTTGCAGCAGCTGCGCCTCACACATCAAACACACATACATACACATTGCAGCAGCTATGTACATACACACACACAGCTTGCAGCAGCTGCGCCTCACACACACCAACACACACACACACACACACACAGCTTGCAGCAGCTGCGCCTCACACATTACAACACGCAACCATCCCACCTGCATTTCAGGTCTGAGGCCGTCAACCAGCACCTCAGCTCTTTCGAGACTGTGGCAGGCACTGCTGCAGAGGAGTCTGTCCGAGCATTGACACACTTCCCAAAACACGCCACTCTAAAAGAGCTCGACATCAGCGTTGAAGATTTGATCGCCACGCTGGAGGCACTGCTCTGCTCTAGGGCAGCACGTGCGGTTGCTGGCTCAGTTGTCACTTTGAATTTAAAGGTGTGTGCATGCGTGCGTGTGCATGTGCCCGTGCATGTGGGGTGTCTGTGGGCGTGTGGTATGTGAATGTTCGTGTGGATTTGCATGCGGGTGCAGGTGCAGGTGTGGGTGTGGGTCATCTGTATTACTGGTATACAGACATTCAGACACACAGATGATATGTACCACCATCCAGGTATCCAGTGCACCAGCAGACTCCTTCACCTGTTACTTCTTAATCATACAAAAAGCCAGGCGTGTTGCAAAATCAGGGCACAGAAGCTGAGATGGATACACAAAAATATTTGCTGTTCGTCATGATGAATTGCAAAGACTCTCAAAACTCATTATTATTGAGTCATTTGGTGACTCTGTTGTGGGAATCTGGCAGAAAATTTGGGGTTCACGCCTCAGCAAATTGAGCATGAGCCCCCAAATTGGCAAGCTCCAAGTCGTACACCCACAGACAGATTCATAGTATGTAAAAATGGGGCTCATGCGCCAAAGAGCATATTAAAGCTTGCCCATCAGGGCCTCCGTTGTACCCCTCTAAAATTTTGGGCACAGAAGCCGAGGTTGTACACAATAAACAGGTAAGCAGGTAACTTCCATGTTTGCCATGACAAATTGCGGCGCTGGCTTTGAACATTACTTGCCAGGTGATGATGCTGTCAAAATATGTGCCTTCCTTCAGCTGCTTCCTTGCAAAAATACTCTGTTTCAATGGTTTCAATGGGGGGTGACTTGCAGCCAGGTTGTTTGGCTGATTGGCTGCTGACTGGTCTTGGCCAGCCACGAATAAGTCCATAAGCTCAGAAAACTAAGAAATCGTCTGTCTGTGCAAAAATGTTCTTTTTCTGTTCCACAGTGCGCAGTGCGATTCAGACCGCGCATGCTTTTCATGAAATTCTTTGTGCTTGCAGAGCTCCTTCATCAGTGAACAATGCGGTACTGCTCTACCACTGCTCTTCTCAAAACTGCGCGATCGTCCAGGAGGGAGGGTAACGTTTGACAGCTGCATAATCCACAGCAAGTTCCTGTACATCGGCGCACTGCAAGTGCAGCTGAGTTCGTTGTCCCTGCACAATTGCAGCTTCCAAGGTACAAGTGTTGCAGAGGCACTGGCATGCTTAGGAGAGGTGAGGAGCTTGAAGAAGCTCTCGGTTTCTCTGATGGTGACAGGCGACCTGCCAGTCTCCTGTTTGTCTGAGTTGAAGCTGCTGGAAAGCCTGAGCTTGAGGCGCTGCACTCCAGTCGGCCTTGGTCATGTTTTGCAGAGCATCCCCTCCTTGCGTGAGTTGAGCCTTGATACTTTAAAACTGCCGCCTGGGGAGCAGATTGCCTCCAGCTCATTACAAAGCCTTCACATTAATATGTTGTTCCCCTCATCGAGCTCCTTCTTGTCTCTCTCTGGCCTGCCAGCACTTCGCTCATTGACATTTTTCTGGCTGAACATAT
>Ga0307947_1000318_pt1 | contig 32660 bp, 40 predicted proteins | sample OrgLakmetagen232_FD_201840 | JGI IMG/M metagenome (GOLD analysis project Ga0307947, IMG submission 201840) | Saline water microbial communities from Organic Lake, Antarctica - #232 | ecosystem: Environmental > Aquatic > Non-marine Saline and Alkaline > Saline | place: Antarctica: Organic Lake...
CCCTCCGATTGGACCCATATATATACCAATTGCTAGCTCTCGACGCCAGGATTCCGAATATATAAATTTTAATCATTTTGACACGTGCCGTCCAAAATGTATGCTTTCTGCAGCCTCCTGCTCCAACACACAAAAAATCACTCAATTTAATACTCTGGCTGGTCAGATGCAGCATATGGCTGCTCAACAAGTAGGGTTCACGCCGCGGCTGCTGAGGCAGGTGGCCATAACTTGCACGTTTCAAGCTCAGATGCAATGAAATCTACATATCAGAGCTGAGCTTGAAACGTGCAAATTAGGGGGCCCATACCCTAGGAGCACGCAAAAACCGTACCATTTGTGGCCTCAGATAACCCCCTCTGGTAATTTTCCTGCCAAAAATGCCGTAACTAACTGTGTATGTATGGTCCTGGCCAACCCTACGTGCACAGCATCACTTCCGTTGCTCACAACCTCTGATCACGGTGTGCAGGTACACCGGTGACGTGTCAACGTGGGGCAATCGCCGAGTGTCTGACTTCTACGACGATAAAACCAACTCGGAGAGCAACTTCACCATGAGCAGTGGGCTCAGCCCTCGTGACACAAAGCCCAGGGAGCGGGAGTTTGACATTGAAGCTGCTAAGAAGGTGCGCTTGGGAAGAGGGGGGATGTGGTGCGTGTGTGAATGTGCCAGGGTGTACGTGTGTATGAGTGTGTGTGGGATTTTGATACTGAGGCTGCCAAAAAAGTGTGCTGGGGGGGGGGGTAAACGTGGTGCGTGTATGATATTGTGTGTGTGTATTTGTGGCTGAAAGAAATGTACGAGAATCTGGTGTTGGTGGTTGCTCATGAATGTGCACACTCAGAACGTACCCTCCTTTTCAGATCAGGAAATCAGTGCGTTGAGTGCATGTACGTGCGGTATATAGTGAAAATGATTCTTCGTGGGAAATCTTGCCGCTTCGCCTCTGTGCTTAGCATCAGTCTTGAGCTTTGAAAGAGGTGCATCACAAAATTCTTGTCTCTGGAAGCCCGGTGGGTAAATTTACCACGTGATATAAGTAGGGTTGGCCAGAGCCATATAAATGGTGCATATACGAGGTCTGTGCAGGGATTTCATCAAAGATTCGGTCATACACGGCATATATATGCAAATATAATATATATGGTATTGGCCAGCCCTAGGTCTAAGATGTGCCCACGTGTTGCTTGCAAATATACTTTAAACTAATACCAACGCACTGCTATCCGATGCCTCTACTCATAGTACTGTCTTTGCTTGCATGCAGACCCTGATGTTTCAAACTAATACCAACGCACTGCTATCCGATGCCTCTACTCATAGTACACCTGCATTCTTTGCTTGCATGCAGACCCTGATGTATCAAACTAATACCAACGCACTGCTAACCGATGCCTCTACTCATAGTACACCTGCATTCTTTGCTTGCGTGCAGACCCTGATGTTTCAAACTAATACCAACGCACTGTTATCTGATGCCTCTACTCATAGTACACCTGCATTCTTTGCTTGCATGCAGACCCTGATGTTTTAAAATTAATACCAACGCACTGCTATCCGAAGCCTCGACTCATAGTACACCTGCATTCTTTGCTTGCGTGCAGACCCTGATGTTTCAAACTAATACCAACGCACTGCTATCTGATGCCTCTACTCATAGTACACCTGCATTCTTTGCTTGCATGCAGACCCTGATGTTTTAAATTAATACCAACGCACTGCTATCCGAAGCCTCGACTCATAGTACACCTGCATTCTTTGCTTGCATGCAGACCCTGATGTTTCAAACTAATACCAACGCACTGCCATCCGTTGCCTCTACTCATAGTACACCTGCATTCTTTGCTTGCGTGCAGACCCTGATGTTGTAGATTAATACCAACGCACTGCTATTTGATGCCACTACTCATAGTACACCTGCATTCTTTGCTTGCGTGCAGACCCTGATGTACAACGCAGGCATGTATGGCCGGGCTCAAGCCATGCGCAGGGAGGGGAACGCTCCTGCAGGTGCGTGTGTTTGATGCTTCCATGTACTCTCTATATTTGATGTACTTTATGTATGCACAGAGAGGGAAACGCTCCTATTATGTGTGTGCTGTGTGCGCTTTACTTCATATATACATGTTTAGCAGGTGGTGTGCACGCATGTGAAATACTGTGTACCCCTCTGTTCTACCTCAATATATCATGTGCCTAATATGATGCATGTGAAGGACTGTATACCCCTCTGTTCTACCTCAATATATCATGTGCCTAATATGCGTGTGTGCGTTTTGCCTGTCTGTGCTGTAGAGCCGTTGCTTTCAAATGCTTTGCTGTGCACCTGAAATGCTTTGCTGTGCTGAAGGCGCAAGTAGGTCTTTTTAGGAGGGGAGGCTGGGAGTTGGAATGTGACATATGTTAATTATGTTAATGCACCTAGAGCACGAGAGCATTGATCAAAGGTGTTGGATATGCTCTTGCATCACATTCTGACTTGATATGCATTTAGAGCACGAGAACACCAATCAAAGATTTTGGAAGCGCTTGTGCATCATAATCTGATCTGAGACTTTTTGTTTGCATTCAGCATTTGATATATATGAGATCTTAGTCAACAGTTCCCTGTTGTGCAATTTAATCTGAGATAGTCATTTGCAATCTCCCATCCACAGCCCTGGGCATCGCGGATGATCTGCCCAACCGGTTTGCATTTGAGCAGCTGAACGCGCTGAGCGGCATGGCCACCAAGGTGACTATCACAGGCTTGACCAGTAAGCGTGAAGAGTGTTCCATAGTGCACTAACGCAGATGTCATAATGCACCGCGCATAATCTCAACGTTGGTTACAAGCACTCGGTATATGTAGAAAAGATTACGCAAAATTGAGCATCCAGCAATGCATGAGTGAGGAGGAGCAGCTTTAGAGCAGCTGCACCCATATATGCACTTCGATATCACAATGTACACCCAAATACAAGGTGCTGTATCCACAGCAATGCCCTGATTTCAGCAGCGCATGACTCTCAATAGACGGTCTCACGCTCCAACTGACAGAGAGAAGTGCCTTTTCTTGCTTTGTAGGTGCAAGATGCCATCAACCACAACAAGGCCTTGTTCCGGCAGCGCATGTGGCTTGAAGACTCAGCAATCCTGCGCAAGTGCATGAATGCATGGCGAGCTGCTCGCTACGGAAATGTTCAGAAGCAGACCATTCTGCTGCGTGCTATCAACCGCATCAGGGTGCGTGTGTGTGTGTGTTTGTGTGTGTGTGTGTGTGTGGACAACACGCATGAACTTAAGGCAAGCCGCTTGCTACGGCAGTGGAAGGGGGAAAAATGATCTTTCTGCTGCGTGCTATCAGCTACATCAGGGTGCGTGTGTGTAGCTGTGTGTGCGTGTGTATGTCTGGAAAGTGCATATGCACGTGGCATGCTGCTCGCTGAGGCAGTGTTTATAGCAAGCCGTTTTTTTGCTGCTGCTATCAAACGCATAAGGGTGCATGTATTTGTGCGTTTTGACCATGTCCTTGCCAAACTGGCGCACATATACAAATCCTTTGCATGCACCGGTATACACGCACATATACACATATACAGCCTAGTGCTGTGACACGCATAGAACACACACACACATACACAAATGAACACACAACACCCCAATCCTGCAGCGTGGCAGCCTGTCACGAGCCTTCTACGCATGGAAAGATCGCTTCCACATTGTGGACAAGAACCTGGCCATGCGGCGCAAGGTGGGCGTTGGCGAGATGTGTTAAAAGAACGGTAGACTAGAGCCGTAAACATATACACAACACAACATATTTCTAGCAGCCTACTAATCTTTTGTAGTTAAGATAGGTGCGGTGCATAAAATGGCTCTGGCATTCTGGCCAACCCTTCTAGGCGTGAGCTCTGAGGGATAATGGCAGGGGTCCAGATCGGTCCAGATCCAAGTAGGCATGTTGCTTCATGTCATGGATCAAGATCCAGACCATTGTTAATTGTCATGCTGTTGGCAATGCATGGAAGCACAGCTGACAGAGGGCTTCATACGTGTGGCTTATAAGCAGGGCACTTGTTAATGTCGCGATTTATTTCGTGCCTAATTGCAAGAGGAAAAAGCCTTGGAGTTTCAACCACAGAAACCTGTCAGACACGGAAATGGAGTGTCTAGCTCACAACTGCTCATCCCTGCATCATCGTGATGACTTTGACCTCTCATAGCTTGCTAGGGTCTAAAAGGAATCATTCCCAATGTAAATTATCTCCCAATCCCTTCTACTTGCTTGGCAGTGCTACAGCTAGTTCATGTAGAGCGGTACATTCCTTTCAACCCTCTTCCTTTGTTTCTTTATACAGGAACCCTTACTTTTCATTTGGCCCTTAAGCAATTTTTGTGGCTGACCGTGTCCTGCAACGTGACAAATGGTGGCAGCTACCAATGAAACGAAGCCCAAAAGTTTTGGGCAGGTTCACTACCAGGAATTCTCTGTAATTGCACACATAAACACACACAAACACACACAAATATGTGCACCCACACCCACACGCACAAATACACAAAGGTGGCGGCTACCATTGAGCGTGGCCTCCTGAAGCGTACGTTCCTGGAGTGGCGCAAGCTGGAGCAGGAGCGGTGGTGGAAGAATCAGTACGCCATGCGTGATGAGACGATACACATGCTGGAGGTGCGCAGCAGTTGGGGCACAGTTTGAATTGAGTGAGGCAAAAGGAAAGTTCTTTTATTATTAGGGTAAAACCAGGCTGGCGTGGTTTTGGGCTTGAGGACACTGATTCACCCTGCTGGCTGATGCGCACATGGCTGTGTAAAGTAAGTTTCTTGTTGCTCAACTTGCGTGCTTTTTTATGCGCATACTTTATGAGTTTTGACAACTGCTTGGTGTTTCTCGTCATGCACTATGTGTGCTTTCCTTGCAGTGCAAGATTGTGGCTTAAGAGCGCAGGCTGTGTTAGTAACAGAGCCACGCCAAGCAATGTGTGTCTTCCGGTTTATATCCTTGCAGCGCAAGATGCAGGCTACGAGCGCAGACTGTGTCACAGAAGAGGTCCCTTTCATGTATTGTGTACTTTTGTGTCCTATCCTTGCAGCGCAAGATTGCAGGCTACGAGCGCAGGCCCATAGTGATCCTGCGCAAGAGGTTGACCTCCAAGGTCCTCAATGCATGGTGGGTGCCACATTTTGGTTGCTTCGGATATTGAGTTCCTCGCTGTGAACATTCTGCAAACAAGGTCGACTAGTAAACAAGGGCTTACTCAAAGGCCGTGGATGAGTGATCAGTTTCTTCTGATTTATGACCTTTATCTCAAGATCCTCATTGCCTGGTGGGTGCCACATTTTGGTTGCTTCAAATCAATTTCTTGTGATCAATGACCTTACTTTCAAGATCCTCATTGCCTGTTGAGTGCACCATCTTGAGCGACTACCATAGATCATGCGCGTGGCTTCAATCAAGTCGAACAAGATCTGTGTAAATGTCATCGCAGTCGAGATCCGTCATGAATGCCAACAAGGCTCATAGGGGGAAAGATGTCTTTTTTTTAAGCTGCGTAAAGGCGTGACCTACATCTGACATGCTGCTTTGAAACTGGGCTCACTTGCTGTGGCGTTCTCCTTTTAAACACCCCAATGTAATTGCTCCCATTGCAGTTGCAGGCATTACCCCCCCCCCCACACACACACACAACTACAAAAACATACACGTAACCACAAACACCAGTAGTATAAGTCCACAATAGAGAGACACCTGCCAAATAGACACTTGAACACGTGCTGCAATGCACAGGTTCATCCAAGCAGAGAACAGGAGACAGCGGCGGCAGCGTGCAGAGCGGGGCCTGCGCTACTTGAAGAACATTTCCTACACCAAAGCATGGAACACATGGTGTGTGTGTGTCTGTGTTCACGCGTTAGCGAGTGTGAATTTGCCTTGGGATTTTGTGTGCTGTTTGCAATCACGCACAAGCACACACACACACACACACATATATACACACATTCACACCACGGCGATCACAGACTTTTCTTGCGCCTTTGCACCCTTTCCTGCTTGCTTTGCCCTGCTGAACACGTATCAGGATGACGATGCACTCTCTGCCTTCCTTGTGCATCTGAGCTCTTAACCTACCTCTGTGCTCGCATGTTTCTGCTGCTGAATCCTTACTTACAGCCACAACTCCGTTATTAAAGCTGTTATGTGAGGCCTTTATTGATAATTAATTCTATGCATGTGTGTGTCAATGCCCTGTCGCACCCTGTCCTATTGCTCCAGTGTTGTCATACCATTTCAGCATTTTTGATGATTAATTTCATGCATGTGTGTGTGTCAATGCCCTGTCCTATTGCTCCAGTGCTGTCATACCATTTCAGCTTTTTTGATGATTAATTTCATGCATGTGTGTGTGTCAATGCCCCGTCGCACCCTGTCCTATTGCTCCAGTGCTGTCATACCATTTCAGCTTCCTGGACTGCAAATTGCTCCTATTACTTCCAGGGTGGGCCTTGTTGAAGAGCGCAAGTACTACAAAGCCTTGATGGTCAAGGTCGCAAAAAAGATACAAAACATTGAGATCTCAGCTGCATTCAACAAGTGGTATGAGCTCATTGACATCAAGCGTGACAAGGAGCAGCACAAGAGCAAGTGAGTGTGGTGGCCTAGAGAGCACCGACCCAGTGTGTGTTTCAGCATGTGCAGCAAGCACAATGAGGAGTGTACTCGTTCACGCAAGCTGAAATTTGGGACAACAAGCAAACAGGCAACAGACAAACCCAGACATGGAGGGTACCATGTATACCTTACCTACATGTATACCTGTATACCTATACCGTGTGTACCCGTGTGTACCATGTATACCTACATGTAAACCTTACCTAGGGTACCATGTATAAGGTGCTACGCCTTGATACTAGGCTTTAGCTTACTACCGGTTGAACTTACCAGTAAGAGGACTTGCACTGGGTAAGCTAGCACAAGAGAAAGTGCATGCAGTTTCTGGGGAGGCCGCTGGATGCAACTTAAATGGAGTGATGCTCATGAACTTTAAGTGTGACAAAGAGCAGCGCAAAAGCAATGAAATGAATTCATCTCTGGAGAGTTACCGCTTGCGTCACAAACTTGTAGACGGACTCAATGAAGTGTGGTCTGTCATTTGAAGTTCCTCAGCTTCTTGGACGCCTGCACTCATCGGCAGACTTAGCTCAGACATTGCTTGAACACCTGCACACTCATTGACAGACTTGATGAAGCGTGGACTGGCATTTGAAGTTCCTCAGCCTTTAATACATTTGCACGATCACTGGATTTCCCATGACACTCTTGCATGGCTACATACGTGCAGCATCAATTTGCAGCCTCACGTCCTACAATTTTTGAGTATCCTTTATTAACTAACATAATAACATATTGCTCCCAAGCATATTTGCCTGCTCTTGCCAAGTGCTTCATACACTCTTATGCCTACATACTCCCATTCACTAAATTCCACAGGGCCCTCCGCTTCTGGCTCAATCACTCTAAGGCTATTGCCTGGCGCACATGGGTCAGCTTTGTCGACTGGCGAAAAGAGAAGAAGAAGATCATCAGCAAGTGGATGTTTCCATTCAAGGTGTGAGCCCCTCCCTCTTTGTCTGGTTTGTTACTTGCCTGAATGCAAGGCATATGAAAGCTGCTGCCCGATCTCAATCTTTTTAACTTATTAAGCACGTGCCCAGTCTTCAGTTATGAGAACCTTTTTGATGGCTTCTTGGTCTTTTGCAACTATGGCTTTAAATGAATAGCTTTGGTTTTGCTGTAAGAGCACCCACCTCTCTTCCCCCCTCTTCTCTCTCTCTCCCTCTCTCTCTCTCTCTCTCTCTCTCTCTCTCTCTCTCTCTCTCTCTTACCCTCACCCTTGCACGCTTACTTTTGCTCTTACTATCACTCTTGATCTCGCTTGCTAGCTTGCTCTCTCCTCTGCTCTGTCACACTCTCTCCCTCCTTATACCCTCCTGCAAAATTGTCTGACTGCACCTCATTCATGTTTGGGTACCAATCCCTCAATGCTTACAGGCCAAGGCCTTTGCTGGATGGTACGCTGCGGTGCAACAGCGGCAGCATTTTCGGCTCACAGGGATGCGTGTGATGAAGCGCATGCTGCACGCCAATCTGGCCAAGGCCTTTTTCACCTGGCTGGTACGTTCTTAGAAGTCCATATTAGCAAAAGTGGTTATATAAGGCCAGTTCTTCCTAATATAGCTAATAATACACATATGTACAGTGGTGTCACAATGGGATGTTTTGCACAGACAGTTTGGATATGTGGTGTGATTATACGGGTACGGCCAACACACAGACAGTTAGTTGGTGTGTGGCCTAAGGACCTGCTGCAAGTGACCCGCGTGCTAGTGCATCATAGATTATGAGACCAGTAATGCACCTTGAACTCGTGTACCTGTGATGTTTGTATGCCACGCACTTTGGCATGGCTGATTGATCGTCTGACAAAGCCTGAAGGACAGCAGGTAGAGCTCAACAGCCCTATTTTAAGCATGTGCATAACTGGTACATGACAACAATTTTGGCCCAAAAACCAAGCTACGTTCAGCTCGCATACGTGATAATTAGCATACATGCGTGAATTGTATGAGAGGATGGAGGCTTCCAAAATGCGTGGATTCCAAAATGTGTGGATTGTATGAGAGGATGGAGGCTTCAGGTTTTGGAGCAATGCTCAAAACAAGTACATATAATGTGTTGATGCTGCCAGCCAGTAAGCGGCCATGATGATCTGTGTTGGTTTTGCTTGCATGCAGATTTGTACATGTGCAGCCATTTTTGCACCAACTTCTCAATTTGGGTGTTCTCATGCAGAAAGGAGCTCCCTCAGCGCAAGCCGAGCAGTCGTTTTGAAACTTTGGTTATTCTTGCTACCTTCACTTTTTATGTTTCAAGATATAACCACACTGGATGAGGAGGGGATTCCGAGCTGGTCAGCCATTTCAGCTTCACGATTGCTTCATTACTCTCACGACTCTGCTCTGTTTTAATATTGAGAATGAAGTGGAGGATCATACGGTCAGCCATTTCAGCTTCACGATTGCTTCATTACTCTCACGACTCTGCTCTGTTTCAATTACGCAGAATGAGGTGGAGGAGCACAAAGTGAACAACCAGCTCAGCACCAAAGAGGAGCTTGCGGTAAGCCAGGGTCACAGTCACACAAAGCTCACTGCAGCAGTGGGTTGAGGCTAAGCAAAGTGTGATAAATTCCTGTTCCAAAAGCATCTCTGCTGTGAGAACTGAACATGTACTTTTGCCTTGCTCAGAAGTTGGTACTTGGTTCATACAATTACAATCGAATGTTTATGTTGTATGTTAGTACTTAGTTCATACAATCACAATTGAATGTGCTGGAACTGAGCTGATACAATTACAACTGGACGTGTGTCTGCAGATCAAGGTCCGTGACATGCAAGAAGAAAACGAGCGCCTGCGTAGGGATAACGAGCGATTTGTACGCCTCATCGACAGTGGAGAGTGGGGCAGGTGTGTATGTCCATGGGTATCCATACTCACGTGCAAATAAGAGTGCACGCCCATGCATGTGCTCATGCGCACACACATACATGCCGACAAACACTCCTTCGTATTGTACTGAACCTGCAAATCCACTCGTGCATTCACGCAAATGTGCACATGTAAAATGCACATTAAAGGCACACACACATTCATGTCCTCACCACAGTCACACACAACATAATGCACACACGTGCAGGGGGCGTGTGTCAGAGCTTGTGTCTGCAGGGGAGATCCTGAAGGGAGAGAGAGATGCACTGCTAAAGCTGATTCAGGTTGGTCGTCATTTTTGTTTACAGCACATCATAAGTGCACTTTCAAATGAGGTACATGATGCAAGACTGCATGCCACACACAGTTTAAGCGATCATGCTCACACATGTGTTGCAAAGCATGTATACATGCTTTAAGTTGCTGTATACATGTTTCGCAGTCCCTTCTCAAATCATTGCAGAGGAATCATGCTTGGCACTTAACAATTGGAGATGCTCTTTGCCATGCCTCCCCTTATCGTTCATTTCTCCACAGAGCATGCGGCATAAATATGAGGCCATACACCTTATTGTACACCTTGTCGTTCATTTCTCCACAGAGCATGCGGCATGATTATGAGGCCGTACACCTTGTCGTACACCTTGTCGTTCATTTCTCCACAGAGCATGCAGCATAAATATGAGGCCGTACACCTTGTTGTACACCTTATTGTTCACCTTGTCGTACACCTTGTCGTTCATTTCTTCACAGAGCATGCGGCATGAATATGAGGCCGTACAGACGGCAAAAGGCACTCAGGCTGATGAGATGCGGGCAATGAAGGATCGCATGCTGCTTGGGGTGAGTGCTCTTTAGCTCCTTAGTTAGAGAAACGTCTTAAATGATTGCCATAAGTGTGTTTATTGAACTTACGCCACGCATACATGCGCGCAACTGTGAAGGGAGGCACCCAAGACCACTTTGACATGACTATTAGCCTCTCACACCCACCTCTCAAGTCTCCACCCCATTTGCGCAAAACCCACCTTTAGGGAGCTGCACGAAACCGCATGCTTGTCAAAGGAGGCAGCGCATTCAACGGCCTCATGCGAGCCATGAAGCAAGACCTAGTGGAAGGAGGGGCAGGGGCAGCTGCTACACGCAAGGACCCCAATGCGCTTTATGAGGTGGGCATGTTCCTTTGTTGAAGCTCTCTCCAGTCTGCTAGGGCCTTACACCTTGTGCTTGATCACGTGCAGCAATGCATTGCATGCAGCTGCAAGTGCGTTGTGTGTGAGATCAAAGAAGGAAATTCCAAGTATATGGACACTCCTGTGCTGTACAGAGTGGGTGTGCGTTTCAGATGCTCTTCAGTTTGCAAGATGTAGCAAACAAGAGATGAGGAGGAAGGTGCACACAAGGTCTGCAGCTACAGAGGGTGTATTTCTACTTTGAAATGTGTGATCGTGTGCCAGATGAGCTGGGGGGAGAGGGGGGGCGACTTAACCAGGGTTGTGAGAGGTCGAGTGGTTTATAGGCTGTTTGCAAGCCTTGGTGTAAAAAAATGTACCGAATCAAAAGAATGAAGAGCAGCATGTTGTACCGTTTCCGCATTTTTGTTACTTGGTGCATCACTTCGGGGCAAGCATTTTCACACAATCCAAGCAGTGTTGTGCCAGAATGCTGTATACGATTATACCGTACGGTACGGTCATACGGTGTAGAACAGTATTAATATTTGTTTGGCTCATACTTACACAATACAAATATTGTGATTCATATACCTTTAATGTATGATTGAAATGCTCTGTTAAAGAGGAAAAGCACACCAAAAAACTTTAGGTGAAAAAGCATGATCGCAGTTCTGACAATTGAACCCTGAACCTCTTTTTTCCTTGCAAACAGGCAAACTACGGTCAACCGTACTAGACTGGACAGTAAAATACCAACGACTGTGTTATACGGTTTTGGAACGTACCATACCGTAACCGTACCGTATATACGGTTCAAAAATGCAAATACGGCGTAGAATTACAACACTGAATCCAAGCCAAAAGCACATGCTCTCACTCCATACACACATGTGCACCAATCATATTGACAAGCGGGCCGTGGACAAAGTCATCTCGGTCTCCCATTTAGATACGCGGTCTTCCATTTAGGATCCACGGTCTTCCATTTAGATACACACGAATGCTCACTCTTTTTCACGCGTATGCACACTCACGCACGAGCACCAAACAGATTGATAAGCTGTAAATGGACATGGACACGGTCTTGCATTTAGGATCCAATTAAATCCACACATATGCACACACATTCTCACACTCACACACATCCATTCACATGTATTGAGCAGATTGACAAACTGTCCATGGACAAGGTCACGGTCTTCCCTGACGGGGAGCTGAATGTGGATGCAGTGGCAAGCGTGCCTGGGACTGCGGCCTTCCATCGTCCTGTCAGCGCTGGTGTGTAGGACAGTTTAGGTGTATTGTGTGTGCGTACAGACGTGTGTAGATGCAGTGGCAAGCGTGCCTGGGACTGTAGATTTACATTTGTCTAGCAGCACTGGAGCATGAATGGGTGCACGCGAATTGCAATGTGTGTGTTGCAATGTATGTGCACATGTGTGTGTTTATGTATTAAATGTTGGGTTATGGGGTGTCTCAATCACTAGGTATGTTAACACGATTCAGCCATTTCCTGCGTCAAGATTTACGCACGCCTGACAACAAACTATCTTGCATATACCGTGTGCCTCTTGCAAACTAAAGTCATAATCGTACCCAGCCTACCCTCTCTTGCGTTTGTCACTTTTTGTAACGTCGTGGTGAAAGCGCTCAAAATTGGCTTCCTGTCTCCCACTTGCAGCAAAAAAGTGAGTGTAGAATGGCCTTAAGTTTCAACCCTCTGTTTAAGGTTACGAAGATCCCTAAAAGATTACTAGTCCCTAGTCCCTTTTGCTGAATAAAGTTGCTTTGGATTACAAACTATCTTTCCTCGACAATGATCTGAGTGCTCCTTCAATGATTTAAGCTTCCTTTCAGTGTTCTGCTCCTGCAGACAGGAGATGCCATGGTCAGACCCTCCACAACTGGCTAGGGCTGGCTCAGCTCCCTGATTTTCCCCTTGTCAAATGTATGATACGGTACTTTCATGGAATCCCTTACGTAAATGCATATTGTATCCTAACCACCACCTATGGTATTGCATCTCATAAATATTCCGTCAGAGACCTTCTGCGTACCACCATCCTTTGTGTTTACCATCCTTAGTGTTTACCTCGTGCACCCACTACATGTTCCGCCTCTTCATCCCCTGCATTTTGCTTTGTGATTCCCTTGCATGTACATACCCATGCCCCACCTCTGCATGCACACAGGACGTGCTCTCCCTGGGCCCTCCACGACCTTAGGGCCTAACATGTCACCTCCACCCCACCCCATCCGCATGCCTCCCGACTTCAGAGGGGGGCCAGGGGGAGGAGGCTATGGCAGGGAGCGTCCCATGAGCCCCACCCCGCACAGGTCGGTGTGTGCCTGTACCTGCCTCTATATTGCTGCCAGATACACATGCCTGTACCTGCCTCTATATTGCTGCCAGATACAAGCTGCGTTGTGCTTCCTGGTCACTGCTTACATCTTACATGCCTTTTCAGCGCCACTGAATCGACCTGCACGGCAGGTTCTAGCGGTGCATAGCGTCCCTTACCTATTTCAAATACGTTGCAGCCTTACTTACCCACAAACCAAATATGTTGCAATCGTGCTTACCCACACATAGACCCCATACTGGACATGGCCGGGCAAACTTGGGGGAAGGTGCAGCTGGGCGCCCGTCTGCAAGTAGCATGCCTTTCAGGGTAAGTTACAACTGTAGTGCTGCTGCTGCTGCTGTTAGGACTCCTCACCTTCTGCCCCTGCTAAGAGAACGGCTGCTGCAATTCCGTTTTTGTGCTAGTAACAAAAAAATGGGCTGCTGTCCTCCCCACATGCATAGGGTTGGCCAGAACGCTATATATACACCGTATATGACTGTTTATTTGGTGATTTCCATGCCAAAATACCGTATATGCACCGGCTCTGGCCAACCCTAAACAAACACGTTTAGTCATACAGCTGTGGATATTTGTGGCTTAGTATTGCATCAGGGCAGTGGTAAATGTGTATGGCTGGCCCAAAATAAGTACTTATACCGAGTGTGACCGTATACTTTGAAGTTTCCGTGCCAGATGTACCGCGACGGCACACACACACGCATGTATATGGCTCTGGTTGGCCCCAAAATTGTGCGGCCTGATTGAGCTGCATTAGAGGAACTGTTCGTACTTTGTAGTTGGATAAGGGCAAGGTCAGTGCAGGGAAAAAGGGTGGGATAGGAGTGTATGATGTGCTAGAGAAGGTGCCTGAAATGCAGGGAATTGAGTAATCTGGGAGAGCAGAAGGCACACACCCGACGTGCTAAACTGTGGAATATGTTTGACAAATTGGAAGGCAGCATATGCGTACAAAATATGCACAGCCTGATCTGCTCGCACCCCCACGCCGTGCACGCCACCATAACAATATATCACCTGTCTCTCCTCCCCCATCACAAAACATCAACCGTCCCTCCCCCCTTGTTACAAGACTTAACTCACGCATCTCTCCTCCTTCATTACAATGCACACGGCATATTGCTGCCCTGCGGCTCGCCTCGTCACTGACACGCTATTTTACAACCTTTTGTGCGCAACACAGGACCAGCAGCGTGTGCTCAGCACCCTGCAAAGTTTGACCCCGGCAGAGGTTGAGCGTTTGGAAGCCACAATCCGCGCGTCAGCCCCTCATTTGGGTCAACAAAGAGAACAGCAACACAGGGGAGGAGGTTCGGGTACTGGTGCTGGTGGCGGTGGCGGTGGTGGTGGGCATCCACAGAGGCCAACCTAGGTGGCCAAAAAAGGTATTGTGCTAGGCCCACGTGTAATTGTGTGGCTGAATGGACTTCATGCATGGGGTTCCTCCTGAATTTGTCTTTACTGACTATGCTCCTTTGTTTACCCCAGATGACTTTCAAGTCGTGCTTGTTTGTTCATAAGACAGCATTATGACTGCCAGAATGTGCACAGCCATCTTGTGCAGGTCCAGAATGAAAAATGTAGCGACGGGGGCGGTTGGAACCTGTTTTGACTTTAAAAACGAGGAAAGGGCTGCAATTCTAATTAAAGTACTTTGTGTGTGCCCCGAGAAACATTTCACATGCATCCTGGTCATACCTTTGTTCTATTTAAGCTGACGGGTGTTGTTTGGACAGCAACGGTGCAGTGTTGTTTGGAGATCTCTTTTGTTGATGTCATTCAAATACCTATATATGTCCCGTGATGACCTTGCTTCCTCTGCTTGGGTATGCAACATGGATTTTGACACTTGTACTTGGCATCCTGGTTTTATGTATTTCTTGCTCTCACTTAGAGCTGACCATTGTCAGCGTATTTTTAAAATGTGTATTGTTTATATTATAAGCTGTGAGCCTTCTGTCAGATCTAATCACTGTCACAGCAAAGTAAAAGGCTCGGCACATAAACTAACGTCCTGTTAATATCTTCTCTTGATTTAGCACCATCTTCTCTTGATTTAGCACCATCTGCAAAGCTGGAACTTTTTAAAGAACAGCGCTTGCTTTTTGCCCGTGAGACTGGCACATCTCCAGCTTATTGGACAAGGTATTTAAAAACTCTCAACTGATAGCAAACTACTAACAGTTTGTCACACAATTCGTCGCTGCCAACAATTGGGCGTGACATCAGACATTCCTTACAGAGGAAGTGCCGTTACGTTTCAGTCTTTGAAGACATGCCTCATATTTAAGATTTAAGGCATCCTGGTAAATGCCTCTGCATCGCCTAATCAAGAAAGTTGCCTTTTTAGGATTAAGTGAACGCGTGCGTCTGAATTTACAATGTGCAGCTTTCTTCAAACTCTCTCCTTCATCTTGGGCAGGTGCCTTAATCTTACACCCCCCGCCTTCTAAACCAGCAGCACCAGCCAATCCAGCAGCAAAATCCCAAACAGCCCAACAGAATCAGTGACAACAACCCCTGAGAAGGGAAACAGGCGCCAGTGACAGATAATAGCAGCTTAAAAACCATCCAGCAGAGGAGTGAGTTCTTTGCATCGCGTGGTCCCTATTGCTTCTACCAGTTCTCTGGCTCATGCCCTTGCGCTCTCTGCACACATGTATGTGTGTCTACTACTCTGAGTCTACTCAGCTTTGCGTGGCTGCCACACTGCTGCCCCTTCCCGGAGCAGGGACCCATGACTTAGATGGACCTCTCGGCCTCATTGTGGTTACACGTAATATGACTGAACGAATAAATAGAATCGGAGACCTTACACGGCACAGGGTCTCTTGAGGATCCCCTCTAATGGTACCTCTTAGAGTTCACATGTTGTCAATTGATCACCAAAACTATCAAATCCAGAAGATAAAGGTTATCAATAAGACTGGCCATCCAGCTTATTGAACACATAAAGAAACTCTCGTCAACTGTCAACCAATATAACTGCTCCGTCACACGATTCGTCGCTGCCAACGATTGGGCGTGACAAGCTCCCCCAAGACAGCCAGCCGTGAGCAAGTTGCGGTGAAGTTGGATGGGTGGCTGGTTCATTTTGAGAGCCAGTCCGACAAGATTTGCTTCTGGTTCCTAAAGCTGGCTTGACTTTCTGTGCGTCTGCACTGGCTCTGATTCCTTCATGACTCTCTGCGCTCAGGTTAAACCTTCTTTTGCTAGTTTTTATGTCATTCTTCTAGCTTGCTTTTCTGGCATCCAAGTTCTCAATCTTAACTCTCCTTTTCTTCTCCAGACTTGATCTTTTCATTATCCCATCTCTCGCTTAGTCTCTTGTTTCTCTTAGTCCCGCGTTTTTAACTGTGTGTTTACAAGCTTTTTTCCAAGCTTCCTCTGCTCAGATGCCCCTGAGGTATACGTGGCGCTAGATATATAGGCTGGCTGAGACCCCCAGTTATTATTTTAATATTTTACTTCGCACTGGCTGAGACCAGTACAAAGGCCCATCAGCCCAAAATGTATGGTTTTCTAACCCCTTTGTACAGCCTTAACATTCAGCCCTTTGCTATCAGCCAGGTTGTTGCAAGATGATTGAATCTTAACTATTTCTTTACAAGACCTTCGGCATATTTGAGGATGTACTTTGTGCTTGCCTCATTCCTACCGGCTACCATTTTGCTGACATGACAGCAACAAAAACTGGTTCTAAAACGAATACAAATCAAGAGATCAAAAACTCGAAGATTGCGTGCGGAAAAAGCAGGGATCACATGCCCAGGGGAGAAAAAAGAACGGTACAGCTGGACCGTTATATCATCTCCCCACTGCAGTTAATCATGAACCAGCATAAATTGGCTTGATCCCTGATCAAGGAGCAAATCAAATACATCACATATAAGCTACAGCTACAACAAGAGGTAAGGCGTTGCAGCTTTTTAGGCAAGTCAGCATTGTTGACAAAGCTGCGAAAGCTGCCTGATACCGTTGCCAAGCATCTCCTACAATTAAAGTGAAGTCAAGGTGCTAAAAAGCAGGACAGGAAAACCACACTCTCAAAAAATAAGCAGGGGAAATTTATGTGCACAAAAAAAAACATTTGCACATTGCTACAGAGCGGGCCTTACCTTGTAGTCAGGAATACTGCACACATGATAAGGCTCTTTACTGATGTGGTGCGCAACACGCTGAAGAGACAACGCTTCCCATGGGACTTGTGACAAGTTCCCATTGTTAAGCCAGCCGGTGGGCAATTGTCACAAGTCCCATGGGAAGCGTCGTCTCTTTAGCGTGTCGTGCACCACATCTAACAATCAGACAATGTACAATCAAGATGCATTGTCTGACTGTTAGTGTTAGGCCAATAGCAGTCATCAGACAATGCACAATATGCAGGCTGACGGAACACGCTGCTGGCTTGTACCAGGCCAGTCAACGCAGCAGGCCCACCTCCGGAGGTGGGCCTGCTGCGTTGGCTTCGAGGAGGGACCTCTCACTGGAGGAAGCAGGAAGGAGGGAGGCACATGCCCACCACATGCTGCTGCTGCTCAAAAAAGAGAAAAAAGCCGCAGCTTCTCTTGCTCCCAGGAGCATGGCACAGGGCGGAGGCATCAAATGATGCAGATGGAGGCCTCAGACTCGATCTGCATCATTTCATGCCTCGAACCTGAGGCCTGCAGGAAGCACAATAGGGATTTTCTTGTAAAATACTTTCTGCCCCTGTATGTTAGACCCTACCTCCCCCTACCTGCTGCATTTGCGCGAATGCTGCTGCTGCTGCTGCTGCTGCGGCTGCAATTTTTAGCTGCAGGCCCCATCCAAATCCAGCTTCAGGCTCTCCTGCTGCTGCTGCTGCTGCTGCTGCTCCTTTTGGCGTTGGATCCAGAGTCGGTGCCGCTGCTGGAGCTGCTGGAGCTGCTGGGAAGCTAGCTTAAGTGGCAGGGAAGTCGTAGGGAATTGGTTGAGGTCATTGAAGAACTACAGCGTCGGGGGGGCATGCCTTGAAGCTGCCAGGGGCGGGGTCTGTATGTGTGGGTGGGGCGCCAGCAGGGATGGATGGATTGTGCATAATATGGCAATTGTACTAAGCAGCTTGAGTACATATTTGCTGCGGCTCAATTTACAGTCAAGACATTTTGCAGCAACTTCTCTATCTAAAGGCACACAAAACATCGAAACCAATGATAAGCTTTAGAGTAGATCTACTCTAAAACTTTATTTTGGATCAATTGATTGCTATAAAAGTGTTGGGCTGTTGGGCCTTACAGAGCAATCAAACGATCCAAATTTCCCAACAGCTGTTTTAAACACGCTAGCAATTACAATTATGCCCACATGTATGCAACAATACAACACCCGTTTCCTGGGTTTACAACCACACATTGTACAGCTAATCCCAACTCCAAAGGGCACAAAGAAAGCACCGCTCACGATGATGCAGTACGTAACTACTGACCAGCCACGCGTGTGGCTGTGCACACAGTATCTATGGTCAAGGCTTTTGGGTGCCTGACGAGCACCAGGACAGCGCTTTACAGCCAACGCAGCAGGCCCATTTCCCTCACTGGAAGGAAGGAAGTAGGAAGGAGGGAGGCACGTGCCCACCATATGTATGCTGCTGCTGCTGCTCAAAGAGAAAAAGCAGCAGCTTCTCTCGCTCCTAGGCTGTCAAAGTCTGGTTCCTCCTGCAAATAAGTGGCAAATAAGAGTCAGATTCGTGCTTGCACCAGCTGCTCCCCTGCATTTATAAAACATTTAATACGAGGCAAGTACAAGGGAAGGGACAAAACATGTCACAAGCAATTATATAAGTACGTCAGTGGCGATTCTCCACCTTTGCTTATTAAGGAACAGAGTACAGGCAATCTACTTTCTGTTTTCTTCCCACTGAGTTATTCGCAACGGGTAATAATGCATGTTCTTATTCTATTTTATTAGAAACGCACACAAAGTTACAGATTGCTCCCAGCTCTTCTTGTGAGAAACAAATGGAAAGAAGTGGGACCTTCAAAATGGCAGTGGTTAACTGAGAGAGATCAGGATCAATTGAGAAGCACCGCCAGCCACTAGCAGAGCAACCACAACATGAAACTACAAATCTTCAGCGTGATATCCATTTTATTGAGATCAAGTACCACTGTGAGAACATCAGATCCTACGTTTTTGATTATATAGGGTGCCTGTTCTGTATTTCATAATGATACATTTGGTCTTAAAGGGGACATCGGATGATGTTAAGTAAGCATTGCTAGTGACTCCATTGGCAGGCCGTCCTTTATGAGGGTCTGGTAGTACGCATAGTAGTTCGCTTCAGTTTTGGCATTTCCCAGTTTATGGAGAAAATGCATGTGTGTTTGAAGTAAGGGCGTAAAAACAAGTCTAGAAGACCCAGACACTATCACGATGCAGCACGTACATACATTTGATTGATAATGCGTGTAACATGCATAAGTAAAGTACAATTTACTTATCGCTCATATATTCATCCGGTTAACCATTTTGGGCCACTACGCTACATTTGGCATTGTAGCCGAGGTTCTCGGTTCGAGTCCTCAGGCCCGCAAAAACGTTGTTTTTGCGCACGCTGTACACTTCGCCGCATAACCTGCAAGTGGACTCCGTCTAAGATCGAAAGCCTCTATCATGTAAAAACCGAACAGGTTTAGTAAAGTTGTGATATGCTTACGAGGACGCAAGCACTTGAGGGTGGGGCGAATGTAACATGCATAAGTAAAAGTACAATTTCCTTATCGCTCATATTTCATCCGGTTAACCATTTTGGGCCACTACGCTACATTTGGCATCGAAGCCGAGGTTCTCGGTTCGAGTCCTCAGGCCCGCAAAAACGTTGTTTTTGCGCACGCTGTACACTTCGCCGCATAACCTGCAAGTGGACTCCGTCTAAGATCGAAAGCCTCTATCATGTAAAATCCGAACAGGTTTAGTAAAGTTGTGATATGCTTACGAGGACGCAAGCACTTGAGGGTGGGGCGAATGTAACATGCATAAGCAAAAGTACAATTTACTTATCGCTCATATTCATCCGGTTAACCATTTTTGGGCCTCTACGCTACAATGCGGGAAGCATAATAGGGGACCTTCATGCTTCATGCAAATACCCTCTGCCCCTGTATGTTTGACCCTTCCCCTAAATGCAGAAGGCTAATGATACCTGCTGCATTTGCGCGCGCAATGAACGCTGCTGCAGCTGCTGCTGCTGCGGCGGCTGCCTTCTTGCTTTTGCTTGGCTGCAGGCTCCATCCAAATCCAACAGCAGGCTCTCCTGCTGCTGATCCTGATCCTGCTGGAGTAGACGCTGAATTTAGAGTTGGTGCTGCTGCTGGAGGTGCTGGAGCTGCCGGGAAGCTAGCGTAAGTGGAAGGGAAGTCGCAGGAAGTCGTCGTTGGGGTCATTGATGAATCACAGCGTCGGAGGGGCACTCCTTGAAGCTGTCGGGGGGGGTTCTGTATGTGCGGGATGGATGGATTGTGTAATAAATGAAAAAAAATGAACTTTTTATCAACTGCCAGGTTTGCAAGTCATTAAATTTAGATAGATATATTAATTAACACCGACCCAATCAACCCACCCAAGCTTGCGTTGCACCCCGAAGCCAGCTGACCATCAGAGGTAAGCGGGTTCTTCTTGTCGGCTTGTGCGTGCTGCATTTGAGGCAGTGAGTGGGTCAGTCACTCCACGCACCCCGGGCCCATGATTAACTGCGCGCTCGCCAAGAAGAAGGAAGTAACGAGAGTCATTCCTTCCTCTTCTTGCTCTCGACGCACTATACTCCTGCTGCAACTCATTTATTGTATCGTACTGGACCTACACTGTCCTTTGATGTCTCGCGGCCGTCTGCCGAAGTTACAATAACCCTACCAAACCTAAACACGAGGTGGCACTACCTACCCTTCACAACCAGGCGACATGGCTGGCCTGGAGGCTCTGCTAGCTGCTATCGACCACGAGGCTGCAGAGGGCAAAAAGACGCAGCAGCAAGTTGGCGGGGACCAAAACAACGGTATGCAAGCCCGCCAGCAAGAGGATCAATAAAGCACTTAAGTTACAAGAGCAAAGACAAAGAAGTTTCAAGTCATGACTCATGAGCAAACACAAGAGAACCCTTATGAGCTCCTATAAGATGGAGAATGGTGCATGTGCCCAAAGCAATTATTGCGGCGCTCAGATTATTACTAGTACTGCACTTGACTTGTATGTTACAACGAGTCAATGGGAAACTCTTAACTCCTGGTAATAAAGTGCGTTGTGCTTAATAGCTCCTGGTAAAGTGCATTGTGCTTAATTATTGTAGTAGTGATGTAGCGGTCCCGTACGTGCGCGCGATTTAAGCTGAGCAACTACTAACCTTTGCACACGCGTTCTCTCGTGTGTCTCTGCTTGTGACGCAGAACCCTGGATTGCAGGTTGTCTGGACACTCGAAGTGTTTAGACAACCTGCAACCCAGGCGGGGGCCCCCTGCTGTATTGCGGGTTGCGTCCATTTCTTCTGGAGGAGGGGTGCGTTTTTGTCGAGTTTGAATTATAAATTTGCTTACTTTAAAGGTATTCAACTAGGATGGCTGCTCAACCTGTGAGAACGTGGTAAATCTCATATAACAACAAGCAAAAAAGGGCTGTAATGCAACTGGAAAAATGCTGACCTGTGAGTACTTGAAGTTCTTCTGTATTTTCCTGCCCTGTACATGCAGGCAGCAAAGTTAAAAGACCTCTACTGCCAGGAGGGCCGTGGTAAGTAGGCTTGTTTAAATCGCCGGCTCTATCTGTCTTTCTCTTGCAAGGATTCTCTCTCTTGCAACACTTGTTCACGAGGAGCACCCTGACATGCACTAAATCTTATTGAGGCACCCTCACTTGCCTATCCTTTGTAGCACCAATTGTGGAGCTACAGAATCTCCGCAGTGACGTCATACCAACGAATTCTGCAACCCCTGCGGCCTTCACTATTACCGCTACAATAAAATGAGGCCGCTCAAGACGAATCAAAAAAAGAGGTGAGGGAGCTTGATCGGTAGATCTTTTCATGCTTTCAAGTGCCCAATAACGCTTACACTTTTGTATGCTTGAGCAACTGCATCGCCTTGTGTCATTTGAGATCGTTTTGCTTTGTAGCTGTTGACACACAACCTAGAGGAGAGCAATATTGATCTCACTACTTGCCTTGATGCATGCTACCTACAGCCTCACATCGCCCAAAAATTGTCCCATTTTTAGTACGGAAATACCTTACAAAAAGTACATCACCACCCCCTGATTATAGTTTTTTGGTGGGGGTGGTGACGGGGTAGTGGCCTAATATGTGTTTATTTTTTAAACTTGGGTTTTTTCCTTTTTCCTGGTTTCCTTTCTTTGGTTCTGGGTCTCCTTGAGCAGCTTCCTTTTGCTTACTCCTCTGCTTGAGCCCTCCCTCCTCTTTTTTTTTTTTGTCTGTCAGGTCCCTGCTGGGGGCCGTAGCTGTAACACCACCCCAAAAAAAAAAAGGGGCAGTTGTGGGGCAATAGCAGAAATTAAAGTTTGTGAGCGATGAGTGGCCAGGAAGCCTTCCCTGAACTCCCTGACCCCCCAGCCCCACCTCCGTTTGCCCCTGCCCCTGCACCCCCAGCCCCAGCCCCGTCTGCGCCCGTTGCACCCGTTAAGAAGCTCCAGCGAGGGGGGGGCGGTTGCATTACAAAACTGTAAAATACTTGTTTTTAGGGGGGCGGTTGCACATTTTGGCCACAAAATATTTATTTTATTAGGGGGGGCGGTGGATCCATGGACGGTACGGTATACGCAAAATTGGCATTTCTTGCCTTGGAGTGGTCCTTGTACTTGCTTGTTTGGCAGGGTTAGAGAACGTTCATGGGTACCACACATACAAAATACCACTGCCCATAATAATTGCTTTTTCGGGCGGTGATCAAATTGCAAAAAAATGCTGTTAATATAACTCTTAGTGGGAGCGGAAAAAAAATAGTATTATGAGTCTTCTATATGAAGCAAGGCGAAAAGTTTGAGCCTGCGACAGCCCTTTGGCTGGGCGCATGAAAGCAACCCCAAAGAATAAGTGGGCAATCGCTGTAAAACATTTGTTTTAGGGGGGTGGCTTCAGTTTTTTTATGCAATATATATTTTTCTGGGTTGCCAGTTACGTTTATGGTTGATACAGGATATCTTTAGGAATGGCATACAACCATTTTGAGATATGCTTAGTTCGGTGTTTCAGTCCAAGGAGAAACCTCCACTATTTTTTGTGCACGATTCAGCCCCTTAGCCACAGTGGGTAGCTCGCAACTCAGATGTGAGCCAGGGGTCACGGGAAGGCTCATGTTCCTAAATAAACAATTTATGTCACGGTACAAAACAATTCACTGAATTCAAGCGCGCATCATCGATCTACCACATTTAAATCTTGTACCAAGCTTGACTTCACCCCGCGACTCTGGGCACATCAGGGCTGAAATTCGCAGCAGGTATAGAGCAACATATTTCTCTTTTTCCACTTGCAGGCATTTCCAGTACCCCTGTCCCATCCTGATGTTGCAGCATAATAATATGACATTTATAATGCTTATAGTTTGAAATAAAGGTCGATCAGTGCAAGTGAAGATATGCTTTTTCCTTGCCCAAGTGGGTGCAAATAAGCACCGGACCACACAGCACCCCAGAATGCCGATTTCTGGGAAATGTCAAGGGTTCAGACATTAATTTCAACCTCTGTACTACTCTGTCTGACGAGGTAGACGGGGCTTTGAAGTGGATAAAAATCTGATAGGCACGATCTGGGGGGACTTTGGCGCGGGGACGACCACACGTGCTTTTTGCCGTGCAATATGGCTGTGCAACAGCTAAACTTCTTGCTCGTGTAGCTAGATTTTTTTATCGATTGTACCCACAGATAGATTGAACGCAAAAGCATACATACCAACATGCCAGAAAAAGACACACAGGTGCATGTCCACACATAGACAGGCACACACACATAGACAGGCACACACACATAGACAGGCACACATAAACAGGCACACATTTTCTCACATTTGTCTATATTAAACATGCGCACAGGCAAGCACACATTTCTCACACATGCACAGCAGGAAACACACACAGCAACAAGCGCGACCTCTGCACATCCGGGTACCAGGATCAATCCAGGTATCAGGATCAATCCAGGATATCCTGCTACCCTACTTACAGGCCCCAGGTGCGTACGTGTGCATGTTTGTGCGTGTTTGTGTTTGTTATGTGTGTCAAATTCTAAGAGAAAGCAGTTGCATGTGTGGATATGTGTGCGTAGGGGGGGGAGGGGAGGGCAACATGTAAAGGTTAGATACAATTGTGCACGCAGAAATTTGGCATACGCATACATGGGGTGCAATACGGCAGAATTTTGGGACCATTTGAAGCAATTATTTGTATCTGTATGACCGTACATGGGGGCAAGCTTCCACCATATTTCCGGAAATGCATATGGGTTCTATATTTATGTGGTAGGCTTCAAGCTCGGTTTTATTTCTTGCAAATTTCGCAAGGTCAGCCAAAAGGTACGTATGCACAGGATGTGACCGTGTTTTTGAAAGTTGATCTATTCAAATTTCATGTATGCACCAAAGTTGTAGTTAGTCCCGCCATATTGTTTTATCGGCTTTTTTGCTCTTGGACAAGCCTTTTTCTCATTGCCCTTTAACCAAGCACCTCTATTGCTGCTCATTTCCACTGCTAACACTTCTGAGGACTTAAGCAATAAATGCTATACCAGGCTCTCTTTGCACTGAACAGACCACGGACCACTTTGTCTTTTCTGGCTACAAAACCCCTTTGAAAAAGATATTATGGCACGTCTACACTGCTGGGTATGCCTGCTCGGTTAAAAAAGAAATCCTTTATTATGGTTATGCCCAACACTAAACACTGCCATGTGCAACTGCCCCCCATCAAGTGCTGATCAGCGCTTGATGGCATGCCAGTCTGCGCTCCTGTTCCCCCCCCACTCACATGCATCAGCTCCACAGCGACAGCAGCAGCATCATCATATGCCCCCCCTTCCATTCACACCGCAGGCCATCACACAAATAGTCCCCCCCCACACAGACACAGCCTCCTGCCCCTACCCCCTCTAATCCACACACCTCTTCTCCCCCCTTCCTCTGCAGCTGCATACAATTCTGCACTGCACGCTGCCCGCTTTGGCAGCTCCACACTCCAACCACCACCAGTGCCCAAACCGGCCACCCCTATTAGATCCCCACACACACATACAGACCCCGCCTCTGACAGCTTCAATGCGTGCCCCTGCAACCACAGCAGCGGCAGCTGTGCTCCAGCAGCGGCAGCACCAACTGCTGCAGACCAGCACGCACCAGCTGTGCAGGAGCAGCAGATCACAGCAGGGGGCACACATGTGCTCTCTCTGCTACAGCAGGTTGCTGTGGTCCCAGGTGCTGATGATGCTGAGGAAGCCAAGGAGCAAGCCGCCGGAGCTAGCAGCCACCTTCTGTCTCCCACGACTTCCCTGCAGCACCAGCAGCAACACCAATTCCAACACCAACTCCAGCAGCAGCAGCAGCAGCAGCAGCAGCAGCAGCAGCAGGGGAGCCTGCAGCTGGATTTGGAGCCTGCAGCCAAAGAAAGGCAGCCGTTGCAGCAATTGTTGCAGGGGGAGGGTTTAACAGGGGCAGAGGGTGTATACATGAAGGTCCCCTCCTATGCTTCCCACAGGCCTCAGATTCGGTCTGCATCCTTCGATGCCTCCGCCCTCCACCATGCTCCTGGGAGCAAGAGAAGCTGCGGCTTTCCTCCTTCCTTAGATCAGCAGCAGCATGCATGCGATGGTCATGTGCCTTCCTCCTTTCTTCTTCCTTCTAGTGGGGGAGGTGGGCCTGCTGCGTCGGCTGGCCTGGTACAAGGCAGCAGCTTGATCCGTCAGCCTGCATATCGTGCCTTGTCTGACTGCTAGGCCAGCAGTGCGGTCTGCAGTATTGTGCAGTGTGTGTATGTATTTGTATTCTTTTGGTTCTTGTGTTGCTGTGTAGAAAACGCTTTGTGTACTTGAAACACACAGGTTTTATACATTGTTGAGCAGGGGAAGTGTCCACACTGTCGTTGCAAATCGCCGTCACTGCAATGTAAAAGACTCAGGTTGACAGTTGAGAGTTTCTATGTGTCTTATTAAATAAGCTGGATGGCCAGTCTTATTGACAATTTTTATCTTCTGGATCTGATAGTTTTACAAGGTTTACAAGTTTAACCTTGGATCTGATGGTTTTGGTAATTAATTGACAATGTGTGAGCATTTTAAGAGGTACCATTAGAGGGGATTCTCAAGAGATCGTGTAAGGTCTAGGTCTCCAATTCTATCTGTTTGTTTAGTCATATTAATGTGTACAACGGGTTACAAGGGGTTACAAGGATGGCCTACAGCCCGAGTCTCTGGCTGATGGCAATTGGCTGGTGAAACAAAAACAACCAGTGTCGAAATACGAAACTAAATCTGACACAAACTTGAGGAGTCTGTATGAGTCTTGATTTAGGAATGCATTGATCTCAAAATTAGTGATACTGTGATGACAAGTTAAGAAAGGAATAAATTCAGAGCTCGAAGGAGCAAACACACGCAGAGTCTTAAACATTCCTATATTAACGTGTAACCACCGAGAGCGAGAGGTCTGTAAAAAAACAACACGAATCTTCACTGCCACCAATTGGGCGTGAGAACACAGCAGTACATAATTTAGATGTATATTGCGTTTGTTTGGTTGTATATTTCTTAGCTTCATAGCCAGTGGTGGGTATGGATTGGCAGGCTGGAAAACAGTTATAAAGGTATAAACAAGATGATCTGACCCCAAAATATTGAGCCGCCAAAAAGTTTTGGTGTTAATAAGGTAAGGTAAGGTAAGGTTACATCACTATATATGCCTCAAAGGGCATCTCAGCGGAAGTTTGGAAAAAGCCTAAAACTACACCTGGCTAAACAAAAGAAACAGGAGGTAGAGGAAACATGAAACTGATGTATGTAGAAGGGAAAAGTGTGTAGAGAAAGAGAACGCTTGTTTTGAGAAAGCGCGAAGAGAAAGCATTAAGGAGAATGAGAAAAAAGCTGTTGATATGTCTCAAGATGTATGTGTAAGAAGCCTCAGTCAGAAACAGAAAACAAGAGGCTGGTGTTAATAATACCTTTCTCGGCCTTTTGGCTAAAACAAGTGTAGTAGTTGTTCTGGTCAGGTAATAAAAAAGATTACGTTTCCTCTCAAGGACTATATAAGTGCACAACTGTTACATGTGACACGTGCATTATATCAGAGGGGGTTATCTGAGCAAATATCAAAACATGCTCCTTATTGCATGAAAGGTGCAACTACTCACATGTCACTTCACCAAATTGGACCCAACCTAGCTTTCAACTGATGCTGACTTTATGAGCTACCCGAGCATGTGCTCAAATTTAGATAAATCGCCATGCGTACAAAATGACAGGACTAAAAGCACACGTCGTGCACCTGTACCCTAGATGGGTGCTTTCCAGGGGGGATGACACATTAATTTGCATATCTCGCCAAACACTTAGTGTTTTTGCCCCATTTTTCTTGCAATGATCTTAATTTAATATAAGGATTTTACAACACTAAAAATCACCGGGTTTGGTGCGCTGGCTGGTCAGATACAGCATATGGCTGCTCAAAGAGTAGGTTTCACGCCGCGGCTGCTGAGGCAGGTGGCCCTAATTTGCACGTTTCAAGCTCAGCTGCACCGAAATCCTACACAGCAGAGCTGAGCTTGAAACGTGCAAGTTAGGACCACCTGCCCTAGGAGCATGCAAACAGTTTACCCATTTTGGGCCTCAGACAATCCCCTCTGCCATCTGGTATTATATGTCTTTTGTTTTTACAGAGGTTGCAGGTTAAGCCATCAGACAATAAGTGTGAGTGCTAGGCTGCGTATGCTTTTAAACAGTGCTCGACTAAAATTTTACAAGCAAGGTTTACAAAAAAGAAAGGCCTTCAGTCAAGAAGTGCGACCTCTAGCCTGCTCATATTTACAAGGTTAGAGCCTTTAAGGTTTACAGTGTTTACAAGATTACAAGAAGGCCTTCAGTCAAGAAGTATGACTGCTCGCCTGTTCATAAAGTAAAATGAACGAAAAGATGGAGTTTGTTGTTTTCCTGGTGTAAAAAGGCAGGCTACCTTTAAAAAAAAATCTTCCTGCAGAGATTTTACATCTGAAGATGCGTGCAGTGAATCGCAAGTAGGGGAAGAGGTGGAATTCCAAGTTGCTGTTTCAAAGTGAAGGGTGTGGACACAAAGTCTGAAACGAGCCACACTGACATCTTTAGGAAGGTTAAGAAGCATGTATCTGGGAAGCCTATGAGGAGGATGGCTAACCAGAGCTCTTTGTGCAGGTAGTGTGCACCACTGGTGATAAAAAAAGGTTTACAAGGAAAGACCTTCAGTCAAAGCGTGCGACTACTGCCTGCTCATAAAAATACAATCGGTTCATGCAGAAAAAAAGAGTGTTGTTGTTCTGGTGCAACAAAGTAAAAACATCCTGTGCTCTTGCCTCTGAGAATAAGGACTCATATCTCCTGCGAAGAGACACTGTATGGGGGTGTGTGCAGTGGAAAATAGCATGCTGTTCATCCTGGACATCATCATCAGCCTCACACAAATCACAGGTAGGGGGAGATCTGGGGCTCCATGTTGCGGTCTCAGAGCGAAGGGTGTGGACACGCAGTCTGAATCGAGCAACACTGCGAATGATGACATCTCGTGGGAGGTCTAGGTACATGTACTTGGGAAGGCTGTAGGGAGAACGAGTAGCCAAGGCTTTTTTTTGGGGGTAGTGCACACCATCTGTTATAAGTAAAAATTTTGCTGTTATGCTCTCTTGGGCAGCCATCAGAGTAGGGTGTCCAAAACTTCAAGTGTCTCTCTCTGACGACTGAGGTCAATGGGTTCACAGTTCCACAGCATATCTTTGAACATGTACTCTTGTACCAGACCAGTCATGGCTGAAACAATATGGGAAGACCAGCAGTCATCAGACCTGGAGCTCAGTCGCATGTCAGCATGCAAAAATTGTTTGGCAGTAGTGCTGTTGCATTGGGTCAGAAAATTGTAAAGACGCATTCAATTCGTGCCACAAGTTTTATGTGGCACAAAACCAGTTGAACTGTAGGGGCTCAAGGCCACACTCTCGCATAACGCACCAAGAAGGAGTAGTGTCCCTGACCCCAAGGATTCGTTTAAACACTGTCAACAGCCACTTCTAAACTGGGACGTCCATCTCTTTGCCCTGTTTTAAGAAAGGAGTTGATTAGATCTGGCTCACGTACATGCTAGCAGGAATTGCATAGGTTTTGAGGAGCCAAATGTGAGCATGCAACCTGTGCAACCTAAGAACATTCTCTTGTACAAACTTTTGAAAGTGCCAGCCGTGAAGGGTCTCAGTGCGGCATCAGCCGCAGTGGTCAGATTGATATTTTTGTCACATACTATTTGAATGTGGAGTTGAAGCACATCACCTTGTCACGCCCAATTGTTGGTAGCAACGAATCGTGTGACTGAGCAGTTAAGTTGGTTGACAGTTAAGAGTTTCGATTGTCTTGTTCAATAAGCTGGATGGCCAGTCTTAGTGATAACCTTAATCTTCTGGATTTGATAGTTTTGGTAATTAATTGACATGTGAATTATAAGAGGTTAAGGTAAAAGTAAAAGTCTACGCTGGAAGTCACCAGCGTGCATTAAGGAAAGGCTCTCAGCTAGTGCTCACACTAGCCAGAGCCCCACCGAAAAACGAAAAGAGAAACAACAGAGATTAATGAGGATCCGGCGGGTTGTCAGCCATGCAATCCGGCCTGCGTCTAGCCCTCCTGAAGCCAGCCGCTCTACCAGTAACCCCCCCATCAGATCCCCCATTATCACTGTTGCTGTTAAGGTGTATTTGTGTCTTGTTTTTGTAATCTTGTTCAAGCTTTTTATTGCATGGCAGTGCAGTTTAGTAGCTAGTTGGTGCACCTTTTGCGTGGGGATGCCTAAGTTTAGTAGAGGAGTTATGGTGTACTGATTGTAGATTGTGCCCCCGACTCCAAGAAGTATAACATGAAGTGTGACTTTGTTGTTTCGAGAGATGCCTCAGAGGCTCCTTGTTCGTAGAAGCCGGATAAGATGTTGATGTTGGTTGTGCGCCTTTTCTTATGTCTATTGCGGGTTTATGTCTGAGCAGAATTGAATTCTACAAGATGTCTCTGTCCTTTGGGAGGATCTGTTTGGGATCCAAATGCCTGTCTCTTCTTTCAATGGACATAACTAACACGCCATCTGGACGGCTTTGATGTCTAGTTGGAAGGTTTTGTTGTGTTGGGAAAACCCAGTCAGGAATGTTTCTTTCAATGTCATCGGGTGGCTCATTGTAAAGGTCAGATAACTTTTCACTGCTACAAGCATCCATTGTAACAATTTCTGAGCCCAGCTTGCCTTTGCTGATCTCTTCACCACAAAGGCTTACAGCATGGTGGTGTCGGTTTATGTGCATTCTCTTCAGAGTATGTTTGTTGCACCTAAGAAGTATGTGTTGAGCACTGTTTGATCCTCCTCACAAAGGCATGTGGCAGGCCCTGTCGTATGGCTAAACCATTTGGTGTGCTTGTCTGTGTATCCATCGTGTCCGTCCTGTACTTAAGGACTTGTTCCTGCTCCTTAAAAGTCACATTTGGCATGGACCAAAATGTGTTACTGAGCAAGGGGCTTTACATTAGGTTGCTGTGTGTGAGAGTCGGGCTGTGCTGCACGGGCGTATCATGCAATTTTTGCCAGAGCTTGTAAAGCAGTGTATACAACCATCATAGCCTTGCTTTGTCAGATTGTCAATTTCTTGGTCTTCTGATTGGGCATTTAGCTGAGTGCTAGTATCAGCATTTTCATAGCTATCTACATAGGTTTTGAAGTCAGGGTTGGCTAAGAGCAGTTCTGCTGCTTCCCATGTGGGTTGCCAGATCACTTTTATCATTTCTTTTTTTTCTGCATAGGATTTTTTGTGTCCTTTTCCGCTTAAGTTAGGTCAGTACAGGCCGGGCAGTTCCAGTCTTCACTATTTTCTGCGACTTGCCTTGCAGTGTGTGAGCAAGCATTCAGGTCGGTCAGACATATCCAATGGTAGGTGCGTTGGCACGTATCACATTGTGGCATATCGTCATAGTTTTCTTCTCTCTCTGGATGCATGCTCTCGGCTGACTGGGCTCTAGCAAATTTGGCAGCAGTTGTCTATCTTTTGCTGGCTTCTTGGAAAGGGCTCTGTTTTTGCTGTTTCATGCTTGGAACAAGGTTAGTGCCCATTTTCCAATTGTAACAGGCAGGGTAATTGAATTTTATATTGCGCCTGTGAAGTTGCGTTGGTGTTACGTTTAGGTTTGCTTATTTGCTGCCAGTCCAACACCTTCTGGATTTGATAGTCATACTTAAAAATTGTGTTACAGGCCTTGACATTGCCAAAAAGAGCCGCATTGTTATGTTTATAATTCCATATTTTGGTTGCCGCAGTCTCACCTGGTTGCAGAGGCTCTGGAGAATTAGGTATTGAAGCAGTGGGATTTTCAGTGAGTTCCTGGGATTCCTCTTCTGCCTTTTGGGAGGTTGTGATGTTGGGTTGTTGTTGGTTCGTGTTTGGCGGGAAGGATTATTGGGTTGCGTGTTGGAGCAGCCTGGATCCATGTCCATACATTCTGTCTGCCTCTGAATTGTGTGTCTTGTTCTTCTTGTGGAGACTGTTTGCCGAGCAGGAGTTTGGGTTTGTTGGCGTTGCGAAACCTGTACACCTGACCAGGACCATCCTATGGGAGTGTAAGCCTTAATCACATCTAGAGCAGTAGCATTGATTCTCCTAACCCTTTCTTCTTTGCTAGGTGTCGTGTCCTTGTTTTTATGTAAGTCACCGATGAGCTGGGGGTTATATTCTCTGAGTTCAACAAAGAAGCGAGCCTGTTCATTGCAATAATTTGACCTGTTTTCATTTTGCTGCCAAACTTGAATTTGAGGTTGTTGCCATTTAGGTTGTGTGTGCCGTCTAGGATAATTAGCCTTGAAAGGCTGAAGATCCCAAAGTCCATAAGAGAAAATGCAATGTGATTTGTTAGGGTTTCCAGAGTAGGCATGTTGGGTGCCCAGATAGAGTGCTTTTGTAATACTGTCGAAACTTTCTGTGAGAATGGATTGTCCTTGGAATGTGAGACACAAATTGCTATTATGGATGCTAACGTACTGCCGTGCTCTTAACATAACTTGTAATTGCTTTTGAAGGTATCTTGGTGTTTGACACTAAGGTCCCAAGTGGCCTTGTGCCGCAGTTTTTAGTTGCTGAGTTTGACGCTCGAGCAGAGCTTTGGTGAGCCTACCATGCTTTGCCTTATTAATCAGGCTAGTGATAAGTGCAAGGGCGTTTTTGTAGTGATATTCAATTCTCAAGGAAACACTGTCAAAAAGCCTCGCGTTATCAACGCGTTTCTGAGCTTCAGAAACGCGTTTCTGAACTCTCGCGCTCTGCACGCTAACAACGGCTGATAAGCGCGCGCTTTTGAGTCAGAAACGCGCGCT
>Ga0307947_1000319_pt1 | contig 32566 bp, 31 predicted proteins | sample OrgLakmetagen232_FD_201840 | JGI IMG/M metagenome (GOLD analysis project Ga0307947, IMG submission 201840) | Saline water microbial communities from Organic Lake, Antarctica - #232 | ecosystem: Environmental > Aquatic > Non-marine Saline and Alkaline > Saline | place: Antarctica: Organic Lake...
TTGATATTGCGGTATTCAATTAGCTCAGTAAACTACACAATGCTCAGCCAGCCCCCATCAGATCCCCCATTATCACTATTGTTGTTAATAAGGTGCATTTTATGTCTTGTTTTTGTGATCTTGTTTAAGCTTTTTATCGCATGGCGGTGTAGGTTAATAGCTAGTTGGTGCACTTTGTGCGTGGGGATGCCCAAGTTTAGTAGAGGAGTAATGGTGTACTGAATGTAGATTGTGCCCCCGACTCCAAGGAGTATAACATGAAGTGTGACTGTTGTTTCAAGAGATGCCTCGGAGGCTCCTTGTTCGTAAACGCTGGATAAGAGGTTGATGTTGGTTGTGCGCTTTTTCTAATGTCTGTTGCGGGTTTATGTCTGAGCAAAATTTGAAATCTACAAGATGTATGTCTCTGTCCCTAGTGGGAATCTGTTTGGGGTCCAAATGCCTGCCTCTTCCTTCAACGGGCATAACTACACGCCATCTGGACGGCTTTGATGTCTAGTTGGAAGGTTTTGTTGTGTTGAGAAAACCCAGTCAGGAATGTTTCTTTCAATGTCATCAGGGGGTTCAATGATAAGGTCAGATAACTTTTCACTGTTACAAGCATCCATTGTAACAATTGCTAAGCCCAGCTTGCCTTTACTGATCTCTTTACCACAAAGGCTAACTGCGTGGTGGTGTCGGTTTATATGCATTCGTTTCAGAGTATGGTTGTTGCACCTAAGAAGTATGTGTGGAGCACTGTCTGATCCTCCGCACAAAGGGCATGTGGCAGGCCCTGTCGTATGGCTAAACCGTTTGGTGTGCTTGTCTGTGTGTATTGTGTCCGTCCTGTACTTGAGGACTTGTTCCTGCTCCTTAATAGTCACATTTGGCATGAACCAGAATGTGTTACTGAGTTGAGCAAGGGGCTTTGCATAGGGCTGCTGTGTGTGAGAGTCGTGCTGTGCTGCACGCTCGGGCGTAGCATACAATTTTTGCCAGATCTTGTAAAGCAGTGTATCTGTGTTAGCTTCACCAAGGTAATGGTGGACGTGCATGTGGTGTTTTAACTTGTCTTGCAGGTTAGTCAAAACTCGTAGCTCTTCTGCATGGGAGCCAACTTTGTTTGGAACGCTTAGCCAGAACAGGTTGTAGAAGGGGTCAGTAGCTGGCGGGAGAGAAATGTCAGAAATTCGATTGACTGCTGCTTTGTGTGCTAGGTGGTCTGCACCCTCATTGCCAATAATACCTAATACCAGATTGAATTCCACCTTGTAGAATGTGATGGGAGAAGGTGATGATTGGATTAAATTTACAATGTCCCTGTGCAAGTGGTGGAGTACAGCCATTGGGTTCAATAGCTGTTCTCTAATCTGGAAGAGGGATGAGGCACTGTCTGTAGCAATTTCAGTGTGGCCTTTTTGTACCGCTACTAGCACAGCTGCGAGTTCAGCTCTATTGATGGTGAGTGTGGGGCCGCTGCCTCCTGGATTGATAGTGATGGTATCACTATTGCTGATTACATCTTGCATGGCACTACCATCAGTGTATGTGATTGACTTCCAGTTTTTTACTTTGGGAGTGTGTGGGCTCTCGTACTGGTTGATGTTTGTGTTATGAAGCGTTTGTCAATGGCTGATGTTAGCAGCAATGGAAGTATCTGGGTGTAGGAGTTGAAATCTCTTCCTCTGCTTGTTCTTGCATTTCACACGAGCAGTGCCAATCTCGTGGGCACTATTGTTACAAGTCCACGTTGCTTCAGAATTCTCTGCTTGAGATTGTTGAGCCAAGCTGGGTTAGATTCATTCAGGGCTTGTTTCCCTTGATGGTTCCAGATGACAATTTCCTTGTTGTGCTGAGGCTGGGGTGGAGCGTCTAACCAAACTTCTGTAGGGTTTAAGAGCATGCTGTCTGCAGAAAACTTGGCTAGAACCCACGTATGCTCAGGGTAGTCGTTTATCCAAGACATGTATCCCGTTCTTACTCCAGCCAAGCCAATCAGGGAGGAGCAGGAATGTTGCTGTAGCTTCTTGAGTGGAGTTTGCTGATTGAAGTGCATGTCCCACAAGTAAATGTAGGAGGTAGTTGCAATAATTCGGGTGGCAAAAGGAGAAGCCTGTGAATTTAGTGTCAAAAGCATTAGTGCTTGCCCCAAATACTGTGTCTCTGGTATTTTCGCTCCAGTAGGTTTGGTAACTAGGGTCAAAATCTAAGGGGCTAGCAAATCTTTGCTTCGTAACTAGTGCCCATTTTTGGAGGGAGGTCGTAATGTGCCTCGGGGTGCAGTACATATTGGAATCTCTTGCCTTTTTACCAATGTTGTTAAGTGAGCTCATTTGAAGTTTATACCTTTGTAGCAGACCTACAATTTCAGTTGCCGCGTCTTGCACAGGCAGGTGGTTGTGTAGTACTGTGTAGGCCAATCCGTTTAGATTGGTTGTAAGCATGTAGCAAGATGTTGAGACGTTCTAGGGACAGCATGCCTGTGCACTTGCCGTAGATGTCATGCGCACAGGCTGCTTGACAGGTTATGTGTTCAGGGATTTTGAGTTCACCCTCTGAGTCTTTATTAGATCCTGGCTTAAGGAGGTCCACATCCCGCACCCAGATCTCACATTTCCAGGTGGGTTGCATGTCTGCTTGGGGATTGACAGTGTCTGTGATAAAGATTGCCTTGTCTCTGATGTTTTGGCCTTGCAACGAGTCCCATCAAAGTGCTGGGTACAACCATCATAGCCTTGCTTTGTCAGATTGTCAATTTCTTGGTCTTCTGATTGGGCAATTAGCTGAGTGCTAGTATCAGCATTTTCATAGCTATCTACATAGGTTTTGAAGTCAGGGTTGGCTAAGAGCAGTTCTGCCGCTTCTCATGTGGGTTACCAGATCACTTTTATCATTTCTTTTTCTTCTGCATAGGATTTTTTGGTGTCCTTTTCCGCTTGGGTTAGGTCAGTACAGGCCGGGCAGTGCCAGTCTTCACTATTTTCTGCGGCTTGCCTTGCAGTATGTGAGCAAGCATTCAGGTCAGTCAGACATTTCCAATGGTAAGTGCGTTGGCACGTATCACATTGTGGCATATCATCATAGTTTTCTTTTCTTTCTGGATGCTCTCGGCTGACCGGGCTCCAGCAAATTTGGCAGCAATCGTCTACCTTTTGGCTTCTTGGAAAGGGCTCTGTGTTTGCTGCTTTCAGCCCCGTGCTCTGGAACAAGGGTAACGCCCATTTTTCAATAGTAAGATTTTGTAATGCGCCTGTGGAGTTGCGTTGGTGTTACGTTTAGGTTTGCTTATTTGCTGCCAGTCCAGCACCTCCTGGATTTGAGTCATACTTGAAAATTGTATTACAGGCCTTGACATTGCCAAAAAGAGCCGCGTTGCTATGTTTATAATGCCATATTTTGGTTGCCGCAGTCTCACCTGGCTGCAGAGGCCCTGGAAAGTTAGGTAGTGAAGCAGTGGGATTTTCAGTGAGCTCCCGAAGTGGATAGGATTCCTCTTCTGCCTTTTGTTAGGTTGTGACGTTAGGTTGTTGTTGGTTTGTGTTTGGCGGGAAGGATTATTGGGTTGCGTGTTGGAGCAGCCTGGATCTATGTCCATACTTTCTGTCTGCCTCTGAATTGTGTATCTCGTTCTCCTTGTGGAGACTGTTAGCCGAGCAGTAGTTTGAATCTGTTGGCGTTGCAAAACCTGTACATCTGACCAGGCCCATCCCATGGGAGTGTAAGCCTTAATTGCATCTAAAGCAGTAGCATTGATTTTCCTCACCCTTTCTTCTTTATTTGGTGTCGTGTCCTTGTTTTGATATAAGTCACTGATGAGCTGGGGGGTTATATTATCTGAGCTCAACAGAGAGGCAAGCCTGTTCATTGCAATAATTTGTCCCGTTTAAATTTTGCTGCCAAACTTGAATTTGAGATTGTTGCCATTTGATATGTGTGTGCCGTCTAGGCTAAGCAGCCTTGAAAAGCTGGAGATCCCGGAGTCCATAAGAGAGTGCAATGTGGGTAATTAAGGTTTCCAGAGTAGGCAGGTTGGGTGCCCAGAGTGCTTTTGTAATACTGTCGAAACTTTCTGTGAGAATGGGTTGTCCTTGGAGTGTGAGACGCAAGTTGCTATTATGGATGCTAATGTACTGCCGTGCTCTTAACATATATTGTAATTGCTTTTAAAGGTATCTTGGTGTTTGACACTGAGGTCCCAAGTGGCCTTGTGCCGCAGTTTTAGTTGCTGAGTTTGACGCTCGCTCGGGTAGAGCTTTGGTGAGCCTACCTTGCTTTGCCTTATTATTCAGGCTAGTGATAAGTGCAAGGGCGTTTCTGTAGTGGTATTCAATTCTCAAGGAAGAGCATCCCAAGCTGTAGTGTAGTGTATTTTCTCGGAGCTGTGCAGTTGAGGTGCACGTCCATAGCAACTCCGCAGCAAAAGAGTGATGAACCAGACCATGTTCAATGTTCAAGACCCTTTCGTTGTGCATGTGCTGCTCCTCACACATGAGTTTATATATAATGTGATTTGCCTCCCTCATTCTTGGTATCCTCAGTGTAACAGTCCATGTTTTTTATGTGCCCAAACTCACAGATGATTCCCTCTCTTTAATTTATTGCGGTCGGTTGGTCCTGGCAGATGCTTGATTGTTTACTGATTTTATTCAGTGCTGCAATGTCACAAACAACGTTGTGCCTTTTTTCTTTTTTCCCTTTCCAGGGTTTTTTGTAGGTGCTAGAAGTCTGGTGCTACGACTACAATTATCCCAATTTTTACACGTTTTTGTGACATACGCAGCCTCGCAGTCGCACGTTTTGACTGATGGCTTTATCTGTAAGTCTGTAACTCTATAATCGTCTGTCACTGTATAGCTAGCTAGCCGCTCCTTGGTGCCACAGACAACAAAGAAATATATTTGAGCACGGAAACAGAATTTCCCTTAACGGGGCAACTGAGAATCGTCCCTATTGTTGGGAGATGGTTAGGCTCTCAAGTAACGCATGCAAGATTCAAAAGGCTTCAATACTCAGGTCAACATGTTTCTTGGTTACAAAGGCAGAATCACAAAATCATACATTCATTCCTTTTTCATTTCCTCGCCTCAATATTCTGCCTTTTAAAGCATCAATCGGTCCAATTGCTCTTCATCAAAAGACAACAACCCAGGATCCTCTTTGGCGGCAGTTCGCGTAACAGGGGCAGCCGCAGCAGCACGGTTGGTCACAGGAAGCGAGCTGCTCCTCATCATGGGGGAGCGCGTGGGCAGTTGGGGTGCTGGTTTATAAGATGGTCGAGCAGCTGCAGAGCCTAGAAGGCTTGGCTCATCAAGGTCAAGCCTGAGCACGTCAGCGCTTGGAGCCATCTTTTTTGCGGGGCTTGCCTTGGCTGCTGCTGCTGCTGCTGCTGCTGCGGAGTGTGTGTGTGTGTGTGTGTGTGTGTGTGTGTGTGTGTGAATGTGCGTGATGAGTGCATACAGTCATGTTAAGATGTTGTAGGAATAACGCACTGTGGATTTGCCCGCAGACTTTATTTCATGAGCTTGATTTAAAAAGCATTTTATTCAATGCGTTTATAAGTCAATGCGTTATATCAATTTCTGTTGTGGGTCAGTGTGGGGAGTGAATTTCCACTGTCCGCATACTTCTTTCATTTTTGATGAGAGCATTCCAGCCCCTCAGTTTGACTGAGAATGGCGCCTTCTTTGTGCAACCAGACCAAAGCCGAACATCAAGGCATGGCGAGTCCTGTGACCGCACACAGCTTTGAAGCTTGTGTGTACATGGGTAAATGTAAGATACATTGGGTTGGCCAGAACAACAAAATATATATACGGTGTATTAACTGTATTTTTTGGCAGGGAAATCACCAAGTATACGGTCACATATGTGTATACACACAGTTCTGGCCAACCCTTAAAATACACGCATGAAAATGAAGGGAACTTGCATCGATCCTGAGCACCACTTGAGAGCAAAACATGGATCTACCTGGCGTCACAAATCTGTCTTTGCTGCTAACTCCCCTTGCTGCCCCGATGGCCGTGCTCTTTCCCTGATCCACGAGGGAGTCAGCCCCATCGCTGCTTCCCAGCGACAACACATCATCTTCGACATTGTGTTGCGTTGACTGCGGCTGCGGCACCCTGCCTTGCAGCTGTTGCAGGTGCTGCTTCTGCTGTGGCACGGGCCTAGGTTGTGGAACCGGGGGTGCTGTGTGCTGGTCTCCCCCCAGCCCCATCGCCCCCATCAGATTTGAGAAGCTGTCATCATCTTTGAGGTCCTCATCTTCCGAGTCATGGGAGGGTAGTGCTGTTGAGGATGGTGCTTTGGAGCGGCTCGTAGTGGTGGGGTTTGTTGTATGGCTTGCATTTCTGGTGCCGGGGTTGGCTAAGGGTACGTGTTGCTGCATGCCATCTCCTCTTGCATGTTGGAGCGGTGATGAATGCCTTGGGGGTGTTTCCAATCCCTGGAGGTAAGTTAGCAAACGTAAACAGAAGTCTTTGAGTGTGTATGTATATATGTGTCTGAGTCAGTGAGAGGGATGGAGAGGGCAAGAGAGAGAGAGAGAGAGAGAGAGATAGAGAGAGCACTGTCTACCCTTTTTCGTCCTTCCCACCCTCACAGTGGAAAAATTGTACGACGTTGATACAGCCTCTAAAACGTGAGCCAAGGAGCTGTTACCCAATCACCTGCACATTTCAACATCCGCATTTTTAAGCACCCCCTCCCCGCATTCACCCTTTAAAATGTCCTTTGAATTGTCCCATGGCGGGGCTGCATTTGACATCATCTTCACCCCACAACCCCCCCGCATATTGACACCACCCTCTACACTCCCTTGAATCATGGGCATCACTAATCAAGTTGAACACCACTCTACGCTCCCTGCATTGTTCACATCATTAGTCAAATTGTGCGCCATTGCAGCCAAAGCGTCAGGATCTTAAAGAACTGAAATATGGTTTCAACTGCATCTTTAAGCAAAATCTTCAGCATTAAGCTAAGTAGCCAGGGTGACCTTCCCCCATGGCACACAAACACACACACACACACACACACCTATCGTGCAGTTTGTACGCTTGAACATTGTACACTTGCCCACAACGTAATCAAGCACAGTTTTAAGATCAGTGACACACACACACACACACCATTGCAACCAAAGCATTGTCATCAAGGGCCTCGTCTTCACTGACTTCATCATTTGAGGTTTGAGCACTGGACGCATCCCAGGAGCAGCAGCTTGCTGGAGAGGAGTGCCGAGCCTTGACACCTGGACGTGTGTGTGTATGTGCGTGTTCGTGTGTATGTTTGTGTGTGTGTGTGGTGCATCTGGTGTGGTGTGTGTGGTGTGGTGTTTATATGTGTGCGTGTGGTGTGGTGTGTCGTGCCCACATTATTTGATCCTGTGGCAGGATAGAGTACTGCTCTGAGCAAGAATTTGTGCGCTGCCCAGATTTCCCGAACGTACTAGAATTACCTGCGTCACACACACACACACACACACACACACTTGCACGCACACACAAACACACACAGCAATAGTCCACACCTGGGTCCTTGCCCTGGAGCACAGCTGTGCTTTTTTCAGCCGCTGCTGATGTCAGTATGCCTGCTGCTGATGTCTTCTGCTGTGGGGTGGATGACGAGGGCTCGTCTACTGTGCTTGCATCCCATGAGCAGCCACTGACAGAGCTGGCTTCCAAGGAGCATGTGCCGGCCTCTTGTTTCTCTGCTTTGTGCACAAGTGTGTATAAGCGTGTGTGATTTCTTCTATGTTTGTTACCATGCGTGTCTATGAGCGTATGTGCATATGGGTGTGTGTGGGTGAGTGAGTTCCTGTTTGTATCTGTTTTGCCTATGTGTCGGTGCATGTGTGCAGGTGTCTAGTGGGAGTGAAGTTCATTATGTGTAGACAAATCTCAGCGGCAAAAGAACAAGTAAAAAGTAAAGTTCTGGCAGACAAGGGCAGCACTGCAGCCCCTTGCCACTTTGATGCGAGTGTGAGCACAGCTGCGCATGAGTGTGTTTGTGACTGAGGGCACAGCTGAGCATGAGTGTGTATGTGACTAAGGGCACAGCTGCGCATGAGTGTGTATGTGACTGAGGGCATGAGGGCACAGCTGAGCATGTGTGTGTATGTGACTGAGGGCATGAGTGTGTATGTGACTGAGGGCAGAGGAGCACACACCAGCTTGCTGTGCCACCGCCTCCGGCTTTGGTGGTGTGGGATGAGCTGCAGCTGAATACGGGGGCGGTAACTGGGCTGCTGAGGTTGTAGCAGCACTGACTGCAGGCTGCTTGGATGCGTCAGGAGCTGGAGCTGTGTTGGGTAACGCCTGTGGGGTGTGCTTGGATCTCTGGAGGTCATACTCAAATTCGGAGTCAAAGTCGGAAGAGCTGTCTGCTGTCTCCCTCGCAACCTCTCCCTTTTCCATTTGTGCCTGCTGCTCCTTTGCTTGCTTCTCCTCCTCCTCCTCCTCCTCCCTTTTTCTTTCTGCTTGCTCTGCCAGCTGCTTTTGCTCCCTTGCTTGCTTCTTCTCTTCCCTTTCTTTCTCCGCCTGCTCCTCCTGCTGCTTCTGTACTTTTGCCTGTTCCTCTTCCCTTTCTTTCACTGCCTGCTGCTTCTGCTCCTCTGCATCCCTCTCTTTCTCTGCTCGTTCCTCCCGTGCAATTCTTTCCTTTTGTGCCTGCTCCTCCAGTTGCTTCTGCGCCTGTGCCCGATCTTCCTCAACTATTTCTTTCTCCCTCTCTGTCTGCTGCTGCTGCTGCTGCTGCTGTTGGTCCTTTTGCTTCTTCCAAGCCTCTTGCTGCTGCCGCTGCCGCTCCTGCGCTTGCTCCTGCTGCCGCAGCAGCGACTGCTGCTGCATCAAAAGCCGATTCTGCACAGGCACCTGCTGTTGCTGCTCCGGCTGCAGTTCTTCTGCTTGCACTTGGTTCTGGTGCTGCTGCTGTTGCTGCTTTTCTGCATGGTGCATCTCACTTTCCACTTTCTTGCCTTTTGCCGCACCTTGCGTGCCTGCCCCCTCAGAGGTCAGTGGTGCAGGTTTTCTCAATGCCTCCAAAGAACCTGCGCTTGAGCCTACACTGGAAGAGGGTGAGGGGGGGCCAGACCACACATCATCCAGCCTGCCCTGAACGAGACTCTCAGGTTTGTGGCTGGTTGGTGGCTGTGGAGCTGCTCTATCACCATCAGTATGGACGTAGGGTAGCGCTGCTGCTGCTTCACGAGTGGCCTGATCTGGTGATGCTGCCCCCTGTGTGGAGTGATCAGGCGATTCTGCCCCCTGTGACACGTGATCTGGTGATGCTGCCCCCTGTGTGGAGTGATCAGGCGATGCTGCCCCCCGTGACACGTGATCTGGTGATGCTGCCCCCTGTGTGGAGTGATCAGTCGATGCTGCCCCCCGTGACACGTGATCTGGTGATGCTGCCCCCTGTGTGGTGTGTTCTGGTGATGCTGCCTCCTGTGTGGAATGATCTGGAGATGCTGCCCCCTGTGTGGAGTGATCTGGTGATGCTGCCCCCTGTGAAACGTGATCTGGTGACGCTGCCCCCTGTGTAATGTGATCTAGAGATGCTGTAGCGGCCTGTGAGACCTGCTTTGAGGCAGGTGCTGGTTTGAGGGAAACGCTGCCCTGTGTCCCTGAGGCACCAGGAGCAGGGAGGGGTGATGGTGCGTGTGGCTCTGACGCAAGCGTAGGCAGTGGCGTCTGTGATGCTGCGTCAGATGGTGCTAGTGAAAAGGATGGCACGGTATCCAGCGCTTGCGTGGTTGGCAATGCCGTTGCTGTGTCAGGCGGTTGTTCGGTGGCTGGCGCTGCTGCAGCAGCAGCCTGTGGCTGAGGAGCTGCTGTGGGGGGTGGCATGGTGATGGAGTGTGTGGGGGGGAATGCAGCCTCCATCTTTGGAGGCAAAGGCACTTCAGGGCTGTTGCTTGGGGGTGGTGGTGCTGTCTCCACGATTTGGGCTGAGGGTGAGAAACCACCTTCACGGCCTGCTGCGGATGGAGCTGGGTCTTGGGGAGGGGAGGCGGTGGGGTGTGGGGGTGTTGTTGTGTCAGCGTGTGAGATGCTGGACATCATAGAATGATTAGGAGGTGGTGATACTGGGAGTGCTGCTCCTGGGGGTTTGTTGAGAAGGGCTGGCTTTTGCACCTGCTTCTGCTGCTGTTGATGCCGCTGTTGCTCCTCATCCTGATGTCGCTGCTGCTGTTGCTGCTGCTGTGCTGCTGCTGTCGCCGTCGCGCCCCATTTTGGCATTGTGGCTGAAAAGGTCCGCTGCTGCTGTGCTGCTGCTGTCGCCGTCGCGCCCCATTGTGGCATTGTGGGTGAGAAGGTCCGCAAGGCTGTAAAGGAGGAGGATGAATCAGGAGGGGAAAAGGGCGAGGGTTTGGGGAGGCTTGCCAGGTTATTTGAGAGGGGTGAGCAGTCCACATTACTGGTGTCAGTGTTCGGAGTTTGCATACGATGGCGGCTGGCTGGGGAAGTGTTGGTACTGAGGGGCGTAATTGTGGCAGAAGCGGTGGCACCGATGCTGCTGGGGGATGGTTGGGGTTGAGAGGGAGGGGTTTGAGGGCGCGTTGCGCTTGAGGGTGTGGTGGCGACAGGGTGGGGCGTAAGGGAAGAGGATGGGGAAGCGCTGTGAGCGTAAAGCATGCTGGTGGGCGTGGAGGGGGAGGGGTGTTGCTGGTGCTGACGGCATGAAGACAACGAGATGGAGCTCTGGCTCTTTTGGGATTCCTTGGAAGAGGTGGTGGAGGCCTCTGACGCAACCCTATGTACGAGTGTGTGTGTGTGTGTGTGTGTGTGTGTGTGCGTGCGTGTTTGCATGTGAGCGCATGGGTGCTTGCCAGCCAGGAAGTAGCCATTTGGGTAGTAAAGTTTAGTGCACAAGAGGTCTCAACCATTGACTAAGATACTTGCACACTTCTCTGTGTGACCATGGAGAGTTTGTTGGTGCAGAAGCAGCCTGCAAATGCGACTGGAAATGTGATCTGCGATGCTGGGAATGTGATATGTGATACTGGGAATGCACAAGCTCATATATATGGATTGACCTGTTTGTCGTGCAGTATGCACACTAAGCGCAAGCCTGCACCCAGGCTTTGTCATGCAGTATGCACGCTAACAGCAAGCCTGCACCCAGGCTTGAGCCGCTGCAGTCTGAAGCGTCGCGGCCAAAGGAGTCAACTCAGAATTGTGCGATAATTAATTTATGCATCACTTATGCATGTTACGAAGCCTGCAAGCATGCGTCCATGTACACACTTAACCATATGCATCAGGTGAACAAATCAGCAGCCTTGTGCATACCCGGAGGAGTTCACAGGCGAGCGCGGCCACATGTACGTGTCAGCTGTGCTCCGCTGTTCCTGCTTGAGCTTGAATGCTGTAAATCGCCGCCTGTGTGTGTGTGTGCGCATGTGTGTATGTGTGTGTCAGTTCGTCATTGGCAGGTGCGTATGAACATTCACACGTATAATGTTGCAGTTCTGGTCGGCAAGGTTGCTTGGCCTGTTGGAGTTACGCAGCAACTACAAGGTGAGGTTAAACAAGTCCACCGACGATGCACTGTACTGTGGTCTATAAGACCTTGCGACAGTATGTTTCGAATTAGCTTGCAATGGGTGGCTGTGTACGTCATACATTCGTGGCAGATGTGTTGCAAGAAGCTGCACCAGGAATGCAGTGCATTTCAGTCTGCACTTTGTGCCAACACACCTGATTGAGTGCTACAACACAAGCATCATTCAAGTATAGACCTACTACCTACTAATGAGACTGTACAAGCCACTTCAGGGTTGAGCGTTTTGCTTGCGCACCTGAACTGGTGCATACAAGCAAAGCAGCATGAAAGCTTAGCACTTATTTCATCCGTGATGTAGTCAGAGCAGTACGGTTTGTCAATTAAGCAAAGCATCAGGGACCTTAGTTCTAACGCTCTGACGTACGTATCTGCGCCTGGTCTAATTAAAAAGTTTAGCCGACTTATAAAATGTTATCCCACCACAATCAGGTTTCAATTGCGCCCACCCTCAAACCTATCATTCAATCTTTGCTGGAGCTGTTTTGCACTTTAGCGGCAACCCTGTACACTCAGGCCCACCTTGACTGGGAGCTTTGTGGGGAGTTTGAGTAACCCCCCTCCTGCTCCCCTTGCCCACAGCTGTCTTCCTCCTCTTCTTCCTGCTCCTGCTGCAGTCCGTTCAGCCACATGTACCTGGCAGCCGTAACGTGCAGCATTTCTTTTTGTTTTTGGGATGGCATGGTGGTCACAAGGCACAGATACATTTGCAAACAGCAAACAGTCTGCCTCACACTCTGCCTTTTCCAAGGTTTGTGGTACCTATACGACAAAAGAAAGCACGCATACAGGTTTGCCCCTACCCCGCCCCCCCTTCCATCACAATACCCAACACCCCGACAAAGCAAGCCCTGTGGTTCCATGAATCCACACCCTTCCCTTCAGGTAATCCAATTCCCTCCAGGTAATCCAAAGAACTCCGTGCACTGGATGATACGTGCACCCATAGGGTTTCTTATTGTACCACACTTACATGCACAAGCACACGCACACGCACACACACATGCACATGCACACGCACATCCCAGCACCCCTCACCTCTCAAACTTGCTCTGAATGCCCCGCCCGGCCCTGTGAATCTTTGAAGCACCGCCAGTCGCTGCAGAGCCAGCAGCCCCCTCCTCTGCCACCAGTATGCCCCTCTTACTACCACGCTGCTCTTGCCCCTGATTGGCACCCTGCAAAATATTCCCACCTCTCGCAGAGCACTCCCCTGCTTGCTGCCCCCTCCCCACACACATCCTCGCCTGCTGCTGCCCACTGCCCATACGCTCTTCTTCTCGCTGCACACCTGACTTGAGCTCAACAGGAAAGGAAGCCCCTTCTCCTCCCCACTCCCCTCCTACCAACGATCGCGGTATGGTGCTTGTTCCCATTCCATCTCCTCTTTGATGCTGGCCCTGCTGCTGCTGCTGCTGGCCCTGCTGCTGCTGCTCCGTGCTGCTGGACGCCTGGCTTTGCTGGGGAAGCGGGAAGCTGAAGGCGGCGCTGTGGTGTCTACTCAGAGCTGGGGGAATGCCTTGGTTCGATTGAGGTGTGGACGTGGGCCAGCACTGATCGGTGCCTGTATGCAATGATTGCAAAGAGTGTATGCCAGCACATCATCGTAAATGCACATGGGCACATGGGCCAGCACTGATCGGTGCCTGTATGCAATGATTGCAAGGAATGTATGCCAGCGCATCATCGTAAATGCAAATGGGCCAGCACTGATCGGTGCCTGTATGCATTGATTGCAAGGAATGTATGCCAGCGCATCATCGTAAATGCAAATGGGCCAGCACTGATCGGTGCCTGTATGCAATGATTGCAAGGAATGTATGCCAGCGCATCATCGTAAATGCACATGGGCCAGCGCTGGTCCACACCTGCATGAACCATTTCAAAACCTGCATGCCAGCATCGATGGGTGCCTGCAATCAATGCCTGCAAGGCTTGTATATGAATGCACGTACATTGTTATTAAAGCGCCTTCCAAGCTGCTGTTAGAAGTTGGCGCTCATTGGCATTACGGAAGCATGATACTGACCTGATCACTGTACACAACACAGTGAGCCTGTCTTGTGCACTTGCGTTTGGCACAGTACAGTGAGGCAGTAAGGTAGAGTTGGGACGGCAATCCAAAGAGCACACGCACGCATACACAAACATACCCCTCCCTCTCCCCCCCTTTGCCCACACTTACACACAAAGAACACAAATCATTATGATGATCATCTGCCAGGGTCATTGTGCCTGCTAACTTGCCCACCTGACGCGCCAGCCATCACAGGGGAGTGGCTGGCACCTCCTGTTGCCGCTGCTCCCTGCCAACCACCACCGGCTTCAGGACCGCTGGCAGCACTCCCTGCAGCTTCATGCTGCTGCTGCTGCTGCTGCTGTGTGTCACGCTGTTGTGCCGTGCCGTGCAGTGGGCTGTCATGCAGCTTTGTGTGCTGCTGTGTGCTCGCTCTATGCTGCTGCCCAAGGCCCCTACGTTGCGCTAGCGGGCCCACAAGCCCCCGGTCAGGTGACCACGAACCCCCCTTTTGTGCTCTGATGATGGCTGCCACAGCCGCTGCGGCCGCTGCTGCAGTGGGGTTGTGGTCTGCGTCGTGGGCGGCTGCAATCTCAGCAAGGGTGTGGTATACTCCGGCCAAGGTAGCAGCTGCGGCTGCTGCTTGCGTTTTTGGGGTGGGGGAGGTGCTTGTGTGTGTGGGAGATGTGAGATGGTGATGTGCATGCTCAATGAGGCCTGGTTGTTGTTTGGAGGGGGAAGGGTGCCCATGCAGGTGCGGCGGTGATGGGTGTGGTGGAGAGGGCACGTACATGTGCATGGAAGGTGGAGGTAGGCCAGGCATAGGCATCGGCATGTACCCTGAGGCCGCATCAGATCCAGCAACTTGTGCGAACTGCTCCGCCCCTCCTGGCCGGTAGGCAGAGCTGTATAGCGATGAGTGCATGTTGGACAGCGGCAGCGCATGCGTGCCGTGCTGGAGCAGTGCTGGCGGCTGCTCGTTTTGGTGGTGGCTCCGTCCGTGAATGTGGTGCAGGTCTTGAGGCAAGTCGGGTGTGTACGTGCTCTTTGTGTGGGCAGAGGGTGAGGAGCGGGGGGGACTGAATGCAAGGCGCCCACCGCCGCCTAGCCACTCCTGTGTGTGTGTGTGTGACTGTGTGTGTGTGTGAATAGTTGTCTGTATAGCATTACCCAATTGGCCTCCTTCTAATTGTAGGCCATGCGGTGTGCAAGTAGGACCCACAGCAGCAGCAAAGCTGATTCTTGCTGTCAATATAGGTACAGAGGAGGGGGCCTGCGCACACAATGAAGAGCCTACACAGAAGACTCGGACTATGCTTTAGTAAGTAACGGTTGACCACTGTGCAGCTGGAGATTCCCATTCAAACCCTTATTGTATCCACAATCAAGCTATGTGTTGGAATTTTGCGACCCAAGTATAATAGCCATCCTTTTCCTTAATCACTGTTGGGAGTGCCCTGCCTGACTTCAGCATCTTTTCACTCCTTTTCCAATTCAAGGCGCCTGACCAAGCTTTAAGCCCACACACGCACACCCTGAGCACAAGCATATGCACACCTGACTGTGTGTGATGTCTGTGACTGTGACTGTGACTGTGCGTGATGTCTGTGACTGTGTGTTCTGCACACCTGACTGTGTGTGATGTCTGGGGGGTGCCAGTCGCCGCCTTCAGCATGGGCGTCACCACCACCCCACTCTTGCAGGGCTGCTGGACGGGTGCGGGTAGGGCTCTGCAATGTGTGTGTATGTCTGAGTTTGTGTGTGTATGTTTGAGTTTGTGTGTGTGTGTGTCCACACAGTGCAGGGGAAAGAGTTAGAACCACCCCATCCTTGCTGGGATGCTGGAGCGTGTGGGTGGGACAATGCCTAACGGTGTAACAACAACGGTGCAACAACAACACGCAGGCCACTTAAATACGCACACACACATAAAAAACAGAATTAGGCATCACAGGTATTCAGGAATGTGGGCTGCAACTGTAAGCCAGCCACCGCTCTTGCGTCGCTTGTGTTCTTATTTGCAGGCATGCTTGCCGTATCAGACCATTTGCCACCCATTGCAATAATGCAATGCACAGGCACACGTGACGACTACCCGTCCTTGGGAAGGTGCACACAATCATATACAGAGGCGCGTTTGCCAATAGACATCAGTTGGTCGTGTGATCATTTGATGCTGATGTATGGACACAAGACACTGAGTGTTGAACACGGTAAGTCAGATTGTGCCGAGCCAGTGTGCTGTGCTGCTGTGCTGCTTCATGCACAGAACAGTAAAACATACTCTCACCAGGTCAGCCCCTGTCTGCCTCCTGCTGGTACGGCCGTGCCCTCTGGCTGCAGACCTGTGGGTTGTTAGTGTGTTTAGAGCGTGTTTGTGCAATTGTGTGTGTTTTGTGTGCGCATCTGTTTGTGTGTGTGTGTTTGTTTACAAGCAGGCTTTGTAAGCTGACCTGGGTTTGCGGGGGGATGCAGTGAAGGGAGGTACCAGCAGTCGCTGCTGCTGCTGCTGCTGCAGTTGTTGTTGCAAGCGTGACTCCAAGCTCATGAGACGCTCCTCCAAACCAACAGCGATTTGTGGTAGCTGCTGCTGCTGCTGCTGCTGCTGCTGCTGCTGCTGCTGCTGCTGCTGTGAAAGTGGAGGTGCGTGCGTGAAATGGTGGGGTGGCAGCACATTGGCATGCTCCTGCTGCTGCTGCTGCTGCTGCTGCTGCTGCTGCTGCTGCTGCTGCTGCTGCTGCTGCTGCTGCTGCGGTTGAGCTCCTCTGTCATGTAAGGGACCTTCAACAGGGTTTGGAAGTGCTGGTCGCAGGCCTTGCTGGTAGTGATTGGCAACCAGGCCGGCGATGTGTTGGACGGCAGGGTGCATGACTGAGCCCCTGGCATGATCTACTACCAGGAGTGTGAGATCGAGGACCACCTCCTGGGGTTTGGAAGGTGAGTGTGTGTGCGTGTGCGTGTTTGCGTGTGTGTGTGCAAGTATTTCTGTACGTGTGTGTATGTGTGTGTGCGTGTGTGTGTGTGTGTGTGTGTGTGTGTGTGTGAGTGAAACAAGGTCTACTGCTGTCTGCCAAGCAAGGCCAGAGACAGGCATGCACACACATTTGCATTTATTTGCACACACCCACAACCCCATACATACACAGACCTGGAGTTTGGCCCACAGATCCGCAGCAGGGGGCAGGCCCGTGTGCTGGTCTGGAGCCACAATCGTGTTTTTATCTGACGTGGCAACACCATGTGGGTGGACGCCAGGAGCCTGAGAATTACTAGTAGATGGTGCCGCTGGTGCTTGGGGGGGGGCCAGGTTGGATAGGGAGGCAGCAACTCCTGTGGGTTACCAAGTTGCAGTATACAGTTGGATAGGGAGGCAGCAGTGACTCCTGTGTGGTACCAAGTTGCAGTATTTAGTTGGATAGGGAGGCAGCAACTCCTGTGGGTTACCAAGTTGCAGTATTCAGTTGGATAGGGAGGTAGCGACTCCTGTGTGGTGCCAAGTTGCAGTATTCAGTTGGAAAGGGAGGCAGTGACTCCTGCACGTCAGCGTGTCAGCAAGAGGTGGGTGATGGCGTGATGTGGAGGCGTGCTGGACATGCGGCGGCGCAAAAACAAAGCAGGGAGGCAGCAGCTCCTGTGGGGTACCAAGTTATGGTATGTGATGTGTACTAGCATGCTAAACAGGTGTGTGATGTGTACTAGCATGCTAAACAGGTGTGTGATGTGTACTAGCATGCTAAACAGGTGTGTGATGTGTACTAGCTTGCTAAACAGGTGTGTGGTGTGTACTAGCATGCTAAACAGGTGTGTTGGTGTCATGGCGCAATGATACAGGGAGGCTGTGACGCCTGCGTGTGAGCGTGGGGTGGGGGTTAGCAACGTATAATAGAGGTGTGGTGGATCATGCCGTGTGCTAGCGTGAGGTGGGTAGAAGTGCCAGCTGGTGCCAGCTAAGAAGGTGGGTGGTTCCAGCGGCAGCTGGACAGCTTAAAAATGGATGGCGGCAACTCCTGTGGACAGGAGGAGGTGGGTATAGCAACTAGGGATGGCCATGAGCATAAAGCTTGTACTGTGCCGTTGCACAAAAGACGTTTAAGGAGTGTATGCGCAGCTCTGGTCAACCAGAGCGACACCAGATTGATGATGCATGATTTGGGTTGGCCAAAATCATACTTGAGCACGTATAAGGGTACGGTGTATTCATGGGATTTTAGCATGGGAACCACCAAAGATACGGTCTTTATACAGTGTTTAGATGCATACAGTCCTGGACAACCCCGACCGGCATGAGTTATGATGTGGCACGAGATGCAGAAAATAACACTGATGCGGCCTTGTACGATGTGTAGGTAGTATATACGGTTCTGGCCAAGCCCGTGCAGCATGAGTTATGATGTGGCACGTGATGAAGAAATGCAGCATATGAGTTATGATGTGGCACGTGATGAAGAAATGCAGCATGAGTTATGACGTGGCACGTGATGAAGAAATGCAGCATGAGTTATGACGTGGCACGTGATGAAGAAATGCAGCATGGGTTATGATGTGGCACGTGATGAAGAAACACTGTGGGGCTGAGAAATCGCTCCCCACATTAATCAAGGGAACAGGGAGGTACTGATGGTATGAGGCTGGAAGGAGCCGTACGAGGGCAGTTGCAATGGATCACATGCAACGTATCTTTTTTCTGTGTTTGTGTGTGTGTGTGTACATGTGTGCAGTCACAAGAAATTAAAGTCGTACTCTGCTGCCCAGACACAAACCCTCACGCAATGCATACACGGGCGCAGGCACACAAAGACAGGTTTCATATTCACCCCAATCAGAGATCTGTGACTGCAGGGCTTGCATCTCTGCTGCTTGCACACAAACCCTCACACAGTGCATACACAGACACAGGCACACATACAAAGTTTCATTTCTCATTTCACATGTACCTCAACAAAAAAAGCTGTGACTGCAGGGCTTGCTACACTGCTGCTTGCACACAAACCCTCACACAGTGCATACACGGACACATGCATACAAACAAAGTTTCATTTCAAATGTACCTCAACAAAACATCTGTGACTGCAGGGCTTGCATCTCTGCTGCTTGCATACAACACTCACACAGTGCATACACAGACACCTGCGCACAAACAAGAACAAATTTGTATACATCCCTACCAGAGATCTGTAACTGCAAGGCTTGGAGCTGGATCTGCACGCCTTCCTGGCCACTAGCTTTCTCAGCTCGTTCCAGACCGTTCAAAGAGGCGCGCATGTCTGAGACTGCTGCGGCAAGCTGCGCAACCTCAGTGGAGGCATGCATGGTACCTACAGCGGTGGTGGTGCGTGTGAGTGTTTATGAGTGTGCCTCTGTGTGTGTCACATGCACCATCTAGAAAGGATGAATGTACATCAGGCAAAATGTATGGTACTTGCAATTGTGTGCGCCTATAAAAATCTATGAGTGCATGTGTGTGTACGCGTGTGTGTATGTTGGCCCGTGTGTTTGGCGCATGCCAGTTACACGCATGTGTGTGCTCTATAAAGGACATCCAGTTGTGCTTGAGCTAGGAAACAGGGTCGGGCTCGTGCTTTTCTTACACAAGAGGCTTGCTGTTGAGTGTGAAGAGCCCAAGTGAGCTTGGTTACATCTGATCTCTGGTCTCACCGCCACTACCACCTACACGCACACATACAAACATACACACGCACACAGACAGACACAAAGACGCACCTCCAGCGTATCACAGGCAAGCTGTGTAGCGCACATGTCAAGCCACGCAGGCATTCACACACACACACATATATATATATACACACACAATTGCATACCTGTATCCCCCCAAGCAGATCCCCTAGCAGATCCAGAGCCCCAGGCAGGGTGGCTGTAGCCCAGCAGCATTTCCATTCCTGGCGGCGGGAATGCAAGCTGGGCCGACGATGGCGGCACTGCTACTGGCGGCACTGCTACTTTCCCAGGAAAGGGCAGCTGGGCTGCAGCACTGGCAGCATCCATCACTGCTGATGCACATGCAGGGGCCAGCCGCCCTTGGATCTGATCAGAGAAGTGGGCACCCGCGCCCACCCTGTCGTGGCCACCAGACAGCCGCAGGTGCTGCTGCATTTGTGTGTTTTGGACTTGTCGTTGCTGCTGCTGCTGCTGCTGCTGATGATCTTGTGTGTGTTTGACTCGCTGCTGCTGCTGCTGCTGCTGCTGCTGCTGCTCAGTACGCTGTCGAGCACCTGTGCCTGTTCCTGCACCCTGGGTCTGTGCGTAGGACATCTCCTGGTGCAAAGACGGCTCTAAAGAGCTGCCTTTCTCCTCTACGCACGCGTGCTGATCAGGGTCTGAGCTGTAGTTGCTACTGCAGCTAGCATCGCTGCGCAGGTCACCTGGAGGCGTGCAATCGTGTGTACTTGTGTGCAGTTGTGCTGTTCTCTTAAGCTTGCGTGTTGGTTGTGTGTTAACGTGTGTTTTCTGGGTATTGCCAGCTTGCCAGCTACACGAGTCACTTCAATGTTTTTTTGCAAAGATCAAATGCTTCTGCATGTTCTCTCACCTGTCTGACTGGGAGGGGCTTCTGGCTGTGGAGGAAGCTGGCCCTGCTCCAGCTGCTGCTGCTGCTGCTGCTGCTGCTGCTGCTGTGCTCTTCCAGTCCTCTTGGAGAGTGTCTGTGCGTGCAGGGGTAGAAGAGGTTGAGTTGAGGGATTGTCTTTTTAATTGGTGTTCTTTTGCTGTGGAAATGAAGGGAGTTGTTATTTGGTACCCAGGTGTGGCAGACAGCACGATTTGAGGATGCATACCTCATATCCTTCTGGAAAAAAGTAAAACTCTAAAGTGATAAACATTAACCACAGGCCATCTCCACTCCCAGATACCCTTCCCCGCATCGTAGCTGGTATTCCAGCCTCTACCTCTATGCACTATGCACAGTTTTGGTTTTGCGAGGTTCTGGGTCAGGCCACGGTTGAGTATAGGTTGGAATTTCATACTCACCTCTTTGCACGGTTTGGGTATCGACCAGCTCAGCATCTCATCAAAGTGTTGCTCCAGTACGTGGCCGGCCACACACCACCCCTGCAGTATGCACGCAAACAGTGTGCAAACATTCCTTCTCTCTCTCTCTCTGTCTCTCTCTCTCTCTCTCTCTCTCTCTCTCTCTCTCTCTCTCTCTCTCTTCATTTGAACAGGGAAGTGTGCTGCCCAATCACATGGCTGGCCACACACCAATACTGAGAAGCATGCTAACAATGTGGCATCTAATTACGCATGTACACAAGGAAGTTCGACCACATACCGCCCCTGAGAAAAATGCTAAACAGTATACAGTCTGTTTCATCTTCACACTTTGAAGAGAGAAATCCCCTTTTCCCTGCACGACCTGCGATTATAACCTACTTAGGGAGTGGTACTCTCTGCCTGCACTCTCCACCTTTTCCTGTTCTTTGACCTAAACAAACTCCATTATTATCTGCATCAACACAACTCCAAAAATGTCGAGCGAAACGCCTCCACTACCCGCCCACCCACTCCCACCTGCATGACCTTCGCACCACAACCTCCTATTGGGCACGGGTACATCAACTCCCGAGGCACATTGCGTGTGCTGTGGGAAGAGAAGGCAGTGGGAGTGGGGTGGCTTGTGCGAGGGAGGCTGTGGTGGGTATAGCTGAGGGGTGCGCGATTGGGAATGGTAGGGGCTTTTGTGGTGCTGGTTGGAAGTGTCCTTGGAGTGCTGTGCGTGTCGCTTTGGCGTATAAGACCTCGTCCGTGTGGGTGTGTGATGGTGGTGGGGTTGACGGAGAGCGCAAAAGGGCGTGGGGTTGCATGCTTGTTGCTCTGTGTGGGCAATAAGCATTAGGCGTTAACTTTGACATAGGGGGAGCTGAGGAAGTGGGTGGTTGTGAAGGGTGGCTATGGGTTGGGGATGGCGTTTGCGTGCGAATGTGTGTGCATCTGTGTGTGTATTTGTGTGTGGTCATCGAGGGGGCAAATAAGTGAACCCAGACACACACATTACCACTTCACTTGCTCTTTAGACGCGGTGGTAAAATTAGATGGAGAGCAAGAAGGGGAGAAAGAGGAGGCTAAGGGGGGAGGCGCACCTCGGACCCTAGTAATAAAGGAAAGACTACACAGACAGTGATGAAGCGCTCCCCATATAATGAAGGCGAAGGAGCCACTTTGATTCTGGGTACCGTCTAACCCCTCAACCAAAGAAAAGAGAAAAAACAATGAGGATTGAGAAAGTTGCAGGCTTGGCCTGAAGCCGGCTCCAGATCGGACCCTATTTGTCTTACCGCGCCTTGGCATGGTGGGCAGTGTGTGTGAGTGCGCGTCACGTCGGTGGGCATGCTTAAATACCCAAAGTCCCTGTCCAGCTTTATTGCGAGAGCCCAGACCTCCTGGAGGTGGAATGTGTGCAAGTGCTGCAGCCACGTCTCTTCTGCGCCAGTGAGACAGGGATGTGGTGGAATGAGCATCCGTTAGTTGTATGCTTGCAGTGATGGAGAAAAACGCTACTCGTGAGTGCTGATGTTGTCAAGGATGACGTGGGCGATGACATCATGCTGTTTTAAACAAAAAGTAGCGAGGAGGCAGACGATCATCAGGTTGAAAGCGACAAACACATGCACACACACACATAAATTTTAAACCTTCATCTCAACCACCGCATAATTTCAAAATTTGGCAAAATTTGGCAAAATTCCGCACAGAACAAAGAAACCTTCTACTTATGGGTATTTCGATCCCAATAGATTTAAAATGGAAAGGTTGTGTACAAAGCGGATGGTTCACCTTGGATCTCATGGCTGGTGTCAAATGGACAGCAGCATGTTGAGCTGCAGTGGGCTATAAGCTGGTCAAACACGGCCGTGAAGGTCTTGCTGCAAGCAAGTGAATAAAATGATCTTGACTTTGCAAGGCGCAAACAGAATTAATGTTAATTCTCTTGTAAACCATTCATCTTCACCTCACATGTTCTTTTGCAGGAAGGAAAAAAATGTAATCATCTGTTTAAACCCTCCTTCCTGCATCCTCATTTCAGATCGCCGATTCATGGCTTCAAAGCTGTCGTTCTTAATATCTGCTACCGCTACTGTGTAGCACGCACGCACACACACACATATACATAGTGAATGCTGGACACCACATCAGCAATTGCTACTCAGCTCCTCACATAATTTCATGGTGATCTGCCAGCAGGTGCACAGCGATCCTGTGCTGCTCCTCCCCTCTCTTGCTGGCAGCACTGGCTCCAGGCCTTGCACTGTTCTTCTTGCAGCTGAGCACCGGGCATTGGTACATGTCCGGCAGGCCTGACGAGTGTGGAGCGATGGTGGCAGCCCTTGCAGCACACCCCACCAGTGACTCTCGCACTTTGCGGAATCGGAGTGCGTCCATCGAGTATGTGCGTTTGTGTTTTCACTTAAATGGTTCCTGCACATGCGTGTTTTTGTGTGTCTGTGTGTGTATTTGTGTGTGTGTGTTTGTGTGTTTGTGTGTGTGCCTCTCTGTGTGTGCGTGCATATGTGAGCTTGTGTACGGGCGCGCTTGCGTGCTTGTTTATGTGTGTGCATAAGTGTGCATTTGTGCGTGCATGCATGTGTGTGCGTGTGCACGTGCGTGTGCATGTGTGCATACGTGTGTATTTGTGCGTGCGTGTGTGAGTGCGTGTGTGTATATATGTGCGCATGTGTGTGTGTGCGTGTGTGTGTGCGTGTGTGTGTGCGTATGTGTGTGTGTTTGTGTGTTTGTGTGTGTGTCTCTGTGTTTGTGTGTGTGTCTCTGTGTGTGTGTGTGCGTGCGCGTGCATATGTGAGCTTGTGTACGGGCGTGCTTGCATGCTTGTTTATGTGTGTGCATAAGTGTGCATTTGTGCGTGCGTGCATGCATGTGTGTGCGTGTGCATGTGTGTGTGTGTGTGTGTGTGTGTGTGTGTGTGTGTGTGTGTGTGTGTGTGTGTGTGTGTGTGTGTGTGTGTGTGTGTTATTGAGTGTGTTTTCCGGTCAAAAATTTCAACGGGTCAAAATTGTAATTTCCATTCATTTCATTTTCTTGTAAACAGCGATTTTCTCGGTGAATAGTGAAACCAGCGTCATTTTTTGCCGAAAGAAACAAGCGTACCGGTAATATGAAAGAGGCATGTTTGTGCTATTTAAATTGTTCAATTGTGAGATAGGTATTCAGCTCGGGCGACCAAAAGTGCTGAACTCGGGAGATTCAAGACAATTGTCAGTGGTCAGCCTTGTTCTCAGGTTGAGCAGCCATCTTAAGTCGAATGCCTTATACAAACTATACTCGCTTAAGAGGTTCCAGTTTTCCTGGACGCAATCTTCACAGGTAAATTCCTGGACATTTGTACAAAACGTGTCACTGAAAAGAAAAGGAAAGAAAAATTGCGAAGGCAGTCAAAAGCTGCGTAGGCATTGTGAAACCACTCCCCACTTGAATTGACACTCAATCTCGCTGGAAAAACAGCTTTCCACTCAGGCAACGTGGTAAAACCCCAGTCTATTAGGCTGATGATGTTTTCTCTGGTTTGACATCCTGCAAAACAAGCAAAGTAGTGAATGGATTTATTGCAATGAAAGCAAACATGCAAAAGCTGCTGATTGATCTCCTCTGTGCTGATGACATAGGAATTTTCAGGTGTACCCCTTGTACAGGGCTGGCCATAATTATAAATGCAGCTTGTTAGCATGGCAATAAAATATACGGTTGTAACAGGAGGCTGTTTTAAAAAACTCCCGAAAGCCATGTGTAAAATTTGGGCCTCCGGCCCAATATGCCCCCCCCCCCCCCAAAACCCCCTTCCTGACCCCCCACACTTATTAAAAGGGTGTCAATCTGCTCAGAATGTAAGCAGCTATCTGCCTGCACAGTTCTCATGCCAAATGATATAATACCTGACGAGCTATGGGGCAAAACGAGATTTGCGCACGCTCTTGCACTGACCACCTGTTTAGTGCACAATTTCAACCAAAACCTTTGCCAAAGCAATTTTTTACTTCATTCATGCAAGTTAAGTTATGTATAATGCAACACGTGAACTGCAAGTCTGGAATAAATTGCTGGTAACTTGCCTGAACACATCCCCGCAGCCTACTTCCATGCATTCCATGCACCTGGCACCCAGACCCCCCCCCTTTTATTTAATTACCCAACAAGGGTGCCAATCAAACGGGCTTAAGCCAAGGACATCCAAAAATATATTTGATATTTTGTGAAAGTGACCCAGTAAAATTCTGGAGCAACCCCCAAAACTCCCCGACCCCCCCCGGCCCCCCGCCCCCCACCACCCTCAGAATCGACTCATTTATATACCAGTCGATAGCTCTCGACGTCAGGATTCCGAATATGTAATTTATATTTCACTCGACACGTAACGCCAAAAAGTTACGATAACTGCAGCCTCCTGGTCGTACATTGAACTTATATCTTTCATATTTCTAGGGTTGGCCCAAACTGTACATGGGATTTCCATATACTGTATATACGCCGTTTATGACCGTATATACGCCGTATTTCCGTATAGACCGTCTATGAGGGAAAATGGATTCACTCAGAATTAATCCATAAGGGGGTCATTTTGCAGCTCTTGAAGAGCTGAGTACGCATGACCCAATCTTTAAAACCCAAAAAATGAACAGTTAGGGAGCTAAGCCTGCTTCAAGCCAAAAAGACCAACAAAAGGCCATATTCAGTGCAAAGGGAGTTCAACCACCATAACCACCAATAAAACTAATTATTAATGCAAAACACATGCATCAATAGAAAAGGAAAGCAAAGGAAGAGCTCAGTAAGAAGAGGCGCGAGAAAGAAAATTTGACCAAAAAGAGCAAAAAAGACTGCTGTTGCTGGGAATTTAACCACCTGCAAATATGGTCAATATACGGCATACAGCGTAAATACGGTTTAGACCTTACATACGGCGTACATATACAGTACAAATTTCAAATTTCCATATACGGAAACGGTTATACGATCCAAAATCCATGTACGGTCATACGGATACGGTCGCAAATTTCCATACACGGAAACAGTTATACGGCGTATCTGCGTACGCCGTATTTTTGTATGTTCGGTTTTGGCCAACCCTACATATTCCCAATAAACTCCATGTGATGTCACGCTTACGTAGTGATGCACACCTAATTTAAACTTGCCACAATGATGCACACCTAATTTCTTATAAGACGTACTAGGGAAGTCCTTTGTGATTTCAATCAGACCAGAGAAAGCACATTTTTAATTTGCTATGGGGGGCTCTTTATTAGTATGTCATTAGCATTCAACGAGCCTGCATGGTTTTCAAGGGCTTTTAAGACACAAACACACGCGCACACACACTGTAGAGGTCATGCGCTGATTTCTCAAGAGAAGCAATTAAAAATTGCAGTAATTGCGCACCTGGGCAAGCTGAGACATATTGTAGCCGTACGTTTGGTAGTCGACAAACTGCCACATGTCGTCCACTTTTAAGAAACGGCATTTCTGTTGGGTCACTGACCACTTTCCCTGATCGTCTGCCTCCGCTTTTGATGCGTGCCTGTACACAAGATGCAACTTTATTGAGTGAGAGGCAGCAAAGAAACTTTGTCTGGCGATACAGCTCACTGACACAGCGGAGTGCGAGGCTTGTACACCTAGTCCTGGACCGGTGGACACGACGGTATTTTATGCTAAGCTTTCTGTATAAAAAAAAAACGAGCGCGCTAATTTGCTCTGAAAGGCAGTACTGAAGATAAGTGCTGTAGTGTTGCTAACAATTCCCTGTCTAAATCCGAGCCTCGATCAACCAAACCTGTAAGAGAAAGCGACAAAAAACTCGCTGTCATGAGCCCCTTGCTCTGACTTCATCACTTTGAAGTCCGCGTAGGCTACAGCTGAGCACGCATACTCTACATCTTGCTTGAATTTCTGCGCCACCTCAGCCTCCGGCTTCATATAATGGAAGCTGCAGAAAGGGGTGAGCACAAGACGCTCTCAATACAGAGTGTGCGGCAGTGCTATGTTGCCGTGCGCGTTGTTAAGTAAGCGAAATGAGGTTGCATCGTGACAGGCAATCGAGCAAGGAAGAGAGGAGAGACACTAGACCTACTCGTAGTAATCTGGATGCGTTGTGACCTTGATGTACTCCGTTTGATTTTTGTTGTACGCACTGAATCTCGCGCGCAGGGCGCTCTCTGCAGTTTTTGCCTTCCCAGCTCCACTGTGTATTTTCTGGCAGCAGTTCTGTGTGTACGGGAAGCAGCAAGATGTCCTTGTTGAGATTGTTTGGCGCCTTCCAATATACTATCGTTAGTAATTATCATGCCTGAGTGTTTCACACGAGGTACTTTTGAGGACAAGTCATTCCGCTGGGTGGCACCACGTCAATGGGCACAAATCATTTGTTTGCTGTTTGTCAGCATGTGTGTAACTTAAGGTCATTCATACAGGCAGTTGCCATAACATAGGCTTCATTTACTTGCAATACAAGCAGGCAACCAGCCAGATCCAGGATGCTGGACAAGCTGCGGAAGCACGCAATCATAAACTTTCAACCACATACTTTCATATATGATAAGCTTACCTTGTAGCTTTTTTGGCTTGCACAGGGGCACAGATCTTGCTGGGCTGGCTGAGTACCTGATGGCGTGCTTGGTTGCGGGGCTGTTTTTGGGACTCCAAACCCTTTCGCTTTGCATACTGTGCATATGGCGAGTAAGTGTGTGTGCGTGTGTGCGCGTGTGCGTCTGTGTGTGTTTGTGTGTGAGTGCGGTGCGTGTGTGTGAGCTGAGCGTGTGTGTGTCTGTGTGTGAGTGTGGTGTGTGTGTATGTGAGCGTGAGTGTGCGTGTGTGTGCATGTGTGTGTATGTGCGTGTGTGTGCAAGCACGTGTGTGAGTGTGTCTGTGTGCGTGTGCACGTGTGTGTTTATTTGTGTGTGTGCGTTAGCACGCATGTATATATGTAGGTATGTGCGCGTGTGCGTGCGTGTGTCCGTCCGTGCGTGTGTCCATGTGTGAGTGTTGTGTGTATGTGAGCTTGCATGTGCGTGTGTGCATACAGGTGTGTATGTGTGTGTGTGTGTGTGTGTGTGTGTGTGTGTGTGTGTGTGTGTGTGTGTGTGTGTGTATTTGCAGCATGCACACCTGTAGACGGCAAGCAATTGCTTTTATAATTTGGTGGCAAAGGTACGCGGGATCTCAGACCCTCCTTCTCAAAAAAGTGGCTGATGTGGATCCCTCTGGGCTGCGCATTGATGCAAGCACCAGCTGCTTTTGAATGAAGTATCTGCATATTGAATAATAAAAGTTTGAATTGAACTCGCCTTTTTTGATGATTCTCAGATTTTTGGTGGGCGCACGCTGGATACTATATAAGTATATATAATTATTATATCCTTTGTGCGTGGCTCCTTAGAGTGAGTGTGAATATAAGCGCGCGTGCGCACACGCTCACACATGCTCACACACACACACACACACACACACACACACACACACATACACACACACACACACACAACACACACACTCACATAAACACATACGTACATACACATACACACATACACAACACACACACACATGACACACACATGCACATACGTGCACGTACTCACATACATATACACATTTACATGCACACACATAAATGTACGCATATATACACACAACACACACACTGCAAACTGATATAATTGTCCTAAGAGCTCATACACTCATTCACCTGTCTAAGCACTGCCCCCCCCCCTTTTGTAATTTAGGACAGATAGCGGCGCAGCACAAATGGAGGGGCTGCAGGTGCAGCATATTTGTGCCGGGGAACAGCCTGCCTCTCCACGCAGGTCTTCTGAGGCCTGGCGTGAACAGCTCTGGGCGTCCCTCAAACTGCCTCCAAATTCCTCCTCTCCTTACCCTGAAGAAACAAGCACCAATCCATCTCCAGAATCAACCACATTATCCTCATTCACTGCTCAGCAGTCTCCAACCCCACCAACGCGACGGAGGGAGATGAGTAACAGCAGCAGGGGCTTTTGTGCAGCCTTACCTCATCAACCCGATCAGATTCACATTCCTGTGTCGTCCTCCGTCCTTCACACCCCAGCACAGTCCACACACACCACTACTGCTGCTGCCATGCAGGTGAGCATTGTGGCACTAGCACCCTGTTTACAGTTCACACATACACATGCAAGCATGCATGGTTACGAGCAGGCTGAAAACAATTAACACTGAACACTTAACATACTCCATATGCGTCATGCAACTCTTAGTAAAGAGTGCCTGTGCAATGTACTACAAACACATATACATGCATACACACCACACATACACATACACACACCACTTGCCCTCTCTGCGCAGCTCAGTCCACAGGCAAGGGATGCCATCGCTCACAGCCAGGCTCTGCTCCAACTTGCACAAACAATCAACAGGCGGCACCGCACTCCTGCCTCCCAGCTCCTCAAACCACACACGACTCCTGAGTCCACTAGTGCATTTAGAGTAGGAGGGGTACCTGAATCAGAAGTAGCGGGAGCACATCTTAAGCAGCCCCAACTGCAGCAGCAGCACTCACAGAGACTGCAGCCACAGGAACAGCAGCAGCAGCAAAGATTACAGAGAAAAGCGCAGCAGCAGCTAGCTGAAATTGTGGGGGCACGCGCTCACGTAGAACCCTACTTCTTCAACAGGCACATGACGCAGCACTCCATTCCCCCCCACCCATCTGCCCTCCATCGTCACGTTGCGCTGCTTGTGGTTGCAGCCATAGACCCCATCCTTGAGAAGGCGAGGCTGCTGGCCCACATCATGGCAAGGGAGAGACGGGAAAGCACTGTTGCAGGTGCGTCTACCATGACGTAGCTTCATGTATAGGGTTGGCCAGAATCGTACGTGCACAACATATATGATCGTATGTATGGTACTTTCCCTACTTAGATCACAGTATGTACATTGGAGTCCACGTGCTTGTAGTGTGTGATATTAGGGTGTGTGCCCAACAGGTCAGAAAGTGTGCTTCTTGCGTTGTCCGTGTTCCTCGCTGCTCATTGCGTGTGCGTGCCAAGCAAGGACGAGCAACTGGGCAGGCAATGTGCGTTGCTCCCCTTACAAACAAACAAGATTTGACCTCATGTACTTAAATTAAATAAAGCACTGGCTTTTTGTGCAGCATTAAGTATGCACTTTCGCAGTAAGCTCTCTGGTACAGGCAGGCCTTACACAAAAGGTACTGCATGGGGTGTACCATATCGACCGCATGGGGCTTTAGTTTGATGTGCTGTATGATGACATGATCATGGATATATAAACCGTCCTGCAGAAGAAGCACCTGCTTACAGCGCGTGCTGTGTTCCGATGCCTCCTTTGCTCCAGTGATCTGGCTGATCTGTGTACACAGTACACAGGAATCAAAATCAAAACTTGCAGGTCTGTGTACGCTCCTCTTGTCTGAAACAGCCAAACGTCTGGACCAAAAAATACCTCTCCGACATTTACTTCTAAGCTGTACAGCCTCGTTCAACCCTCTTTATTACCCCCGCACAGGCCGTCCCACGACCGAAATCCAAGAGGAACAAGGGAAGCCACGCTACACGCCCCCCCCCACACCCGTCAAACCAAAACAAGTCCTGGCTTCCCCTCAATTCACGCACAACAGCAGTCAGCCTGGCACGCCCGTATATGCCCCCGCAAACTACAACTGCCCGCCAGAGAGGGCAGAAAGGGGGAAGAGGAGATCCTGGGGAGAGGAGGGCAGCTTTACAGAATCTGAAAGAGGGACACCGCTCTACGCTCCCGGCAATTCACAGCAAGGCCAGCAGAGGCATTTACCATCGTGGAGAGCTGCAGCAGTTCGAGCAGGTAAGGCAGGCAATTGGGACAGGCAGAAAAACGGGGTAACTGTCTCGACCAGTCCTTTTGTAAATCTCCTTTGGGTCCTCTTGTCTGAAGTTACAGCAAGAAGCAGACGTGTGTCCAGCTGCGTTATGCATCAGCAAATTGGTGCGTGCTGACACTCGAATAAAAAGCTTGAAGTGTGCGTACTGATGCTCGATAAACAGGAATGAACGTTAGCTGAGCTCAGCACAGCTGGTCATGCAGATGGTGTTTCAGTTTAGTTTGATGAGTGGGTGGTGAAAAAATCAAGTGGTCAACATAAAAGGCCTCAAATGGTCGACCCCAAAGCTGTTTCATGAATGAAACAGAATGGAATGGAGCGCAAGCAAGGCAGCTGAGTTTAAGCAGGCCTCCATACAAGTCAAACAAGTCTGGCCCTGCATGTGTTTTTGCGCAAGGAAGGCTTCCTGTATTCTATATCTGCGTTTCCCTTTGTTTGTAGGAAGCAGCCCACCTCTGTCTTCTACTCTAAGGCACTCATCGCCCTCGTGGCGTGAGCATGTGGGCTGGGGCGAGGGTGTGGGAAGTTCTGTCGCTAAGCGGAGGCTCGATCATGCAGGCCTTCCATACGGCATGCAGCCATATGTTGTCACCTTACCTCAAGAAAGCCACCAACGCCGGCAAGAAGGCTCTTACGAAAGCTCGCAAGAGCATCATAAGCAGCAGCAGCAGGAGCAGGAGCAGCAAGAGCAGCACCTACACGGACAAGGGGTGCCATTGACCTCAGCAGCTAGCACTCCCACACGCTCCCATCCCAGACTAGAAGCTATGCGCCCGCCCTCTCTGAGGCTCAAATTGGGAGCAATGCAGGGCTCGTCTGTGGGGGCAGGCAGCAGCACGGCAAGTCCAGGAGTTTGCAGCAAAGGTGAGAACAGTGCAAGTGGCGTCACGGCGGACATTGAGGGGCAATCTGGGAAGAGCCGGTGTACAAAGCCACCACACCCTGCTTCTGGCCTTCCTGGCTCGCTCCCAAACAGCCATAAGAGAGGAGAGGGGAAAAGTGTACACGTTGCTGTTGGGCATCCACGCCAGGTCAAGAGGGCAGCATCAGTGAGCAAGGGCTTCATGGCAACAACTGTGTCTACGTCTCTTAAGTACAAAGCAGCCCACCCAGCGGCCATGCCTTCGTTTAAGGGGCAGAGGGCTGCGCTTGCACGACGTGCCGCCCTGTGCATGCCCTGTGCACCTATTGCTGGGAGTGTGTAGGTGTTGCTTTCATCACTCGTATCTGCTGGATGAGGGCAGCTCTGTGACATTGTGAGCGCGGAGGCGCAAATAGCACGTAAGACTGTTGCTATCAGTGTTTTACCAGGGCTTGACTGTTCCAGGTGGGGTATGCATCGGAGCTGTAGTTTGTTTTGGCTGGTGGCGCAGGAAGTTGTCTGTATAGTAAGGCTGCGTCTTCTGAACAGCTTTTTGTGTGAAGGGGGCTACATGTATTTAGAACACCTTAGTTTGTACTTTGTTTAGGTGCATTGGCAGCGGCCAACTCTGATTGTGACATAAAAAATGTGATGCATACGAAAAACCTTGCTTTCAAATTGGGACGAGTGTTTTGTCATCAATGTACGAGTGCAGCTTTTTGGCTTGCATTTGAGAATGTGGCATTTTAGCAGGATGAGGTACACACTTGTGCAGGATGGCAATGATTTGCAGTGTATGCATTTGAGGTTGGTTGATTTAATTTTGATGTTGATAGATAACTAACAAGTACGGTGTTTGTTTCAAAGGGCGATTTGAACTGACAAACACGAAAAATAACGCAGCGAGCAGAAGCATGCCTGGTGTTTCTAGCTTTGCTTTTTTGGCGATTTTTTTGGCTACCAGTGTGAACATAGAGTTTTTAAGGAAGCTGCAGGCACGTAATGAAAAGAAGAAAGGGGACAACTGTTCCATTTTCTAAGTGGTTATACAATGCATGAAAGGGTAAGGGTAAGGGTTACACAGCTATATCCGCCAGCGAGGGCAGTTGAGCTATAGCATAAAAAAGCCAGATTCAAGAAGAGAAAGAGGCCAGACTGAACAAGACACCAGAAAAAGAAGCTAGAATAAAGTGTATAGAGAAAGAGAACGTTTGTGTTGAAGAAGCGCGAAGAGAAAGCATCAAGGAGAACGAGAAGA
>Ga0307947_1000320_pt1 | contig 32536 bp, 31 predicted proteins | sample OrgLakmetagen232_FD_201840 | JGI IMG/M metagenome (GOLD analysis project Ga0307947, IMG submission 201840) | Saline water microbial communities from Organic Lake, Antarctica - #232 | ecosystem: Environmental > Aquatic > Non-marine Saline and Alkaline > Saline | place: Antarctica: Organic Lake...
GCCACGTGAAGAGGAGACGGCGAGGCTGGTCTCCTGATATCCATGCATAACCAACACAGGTCGCCAGACCCGACAAAAATTGAGAGAGCCACTGCAACGAGTACAGTGGCTCTATTTTATTTTGCATTCCTTCAGAGTGTGAGTATTGTAGATGGTGCCACTCACACCCAAAAGGATGATGTGGAGAGTAACGGAGGCTCCTTGGAGAATGTTGCAGAGATCTTTGTGCTGTTCCTTTGTGGCGTCCAGCTGGTTCTGAGGTGTCCTCACATTACTTGATCTCGACGAGGTAGATGTCACGTCGAGTTTTGCTGAGGACTTTAGGTCGGTGCTGTCTGGGGTTTGGTGGCTTTAATGGTGGCTGGCGGTGCTGCTGGTGTGCTCCCAGTATCCCTCAATTTCCCCCTGCCACTCTGAAGAACCCACCCCCCTACATTATTTTGTTGTTTGTGTGTTTTTGCAGCGATGGGAGTAACCAGCACAACATCTGGGCGGCTGGAGGTAAATCTGTCTTCATCTGAGAAGCGGGGTAGGAAGAGCCATTTGGGAACAATTCTACCTTTGACTGTTTTAAGAATCTGAAAATTCTGCATGGTCATCCGTCCGTTGCTGCCCATATCCATGGAGACAACGCATAAGCCTAAGGAGCCTGTTTTGCTGATAGCCTTAAAGATCATGCGGCATGCTAAGTTGTGTCTTGCAGTGATAATGTTCTTTATTTGCGTGTGTTGGCACCCAGAAAGGATATGCAGAGCACTGTCTACTCGTGGGCAGAGGGGGCAGGTTAGACTTGTTGAGAGTTTGAACAATACCGCATGTATTTGATTATATAGGATGCATGTTCTGTATTTCATAATGATACATTTGGTCTTAAAGGGGACATCAAATGATGTTAGGTAAGCATTGCTAGTGGCTCCATTGGCAGTGCCATCCTTTATGAGGGTCTGGTAGTACGCATGGTAGTTCGCTTCAGTTTTGGCATTTCCCAGTTTATGGAGGAGATGCATGTGTGCTTGAAGGGCGTCACGGTGGTTTGGTAGGTGCCAGAGCTTTGGGGAAGGAGAATGGGCCATGTTTGTTGTATGGATATGATTATGGGTTTGCGTTTGGTTTTCTATGTCCTCTTTTGCAAGCCAGTGGATGTTGTAGAAGGAATTTACCTCAGGGCCTGCTGTTTTGATGGAGGTGTCTGAAATGTCGGAGTAGGTGGTGGCTGAGTTTTTAGCAAGGGCGTCGGCATGTTCATTACCAATAATACCGGCATGGGACTTCACTTTGAAGAAGTGGATGGGCGATGGTGATTGGCGGATTGCTATAGCAATGGATCGAAGGACATTTCCATGGATGTGGCGGCGATGAAGATTCGGGTGTGAGAGCTGATTTTAATTTGGTGCAGTGATGTATGGCTGTCAGTGGCTATATGTGAGTAGCCGTGTATGACTGCAGCTGCTATAGCTGCTAGCTCTTCCCGTGAGATGGTGTTGGTTATACCCATGCCTTTTGGGTTTACATAGTGGAATCATTTAAGTAAGGGTGGTATACGCCTAATCCAGTGTCTTGCCCTACATTCTTTTGGAGGCTGCCATCAGTGTAGGTCCAATCCCGCCAATCTTTTACCTTACGGGTTAGGTTTTGAGGTTTTGGCTGGAGCTGTTTTGGGGTGCTTCGTCGGTTATACAATTATGAGGTTGGTCAGTGCTAATCAGGGCACTTGTTATATCTGGGCCTTCTGAGGCTTGAGGGTGGTCATTGGGTAGCTCATTAAATTTGTTGAGTCCTGAGTGTTGTCCGGAACCTAAGGCTGTTTGGTAGGGATGGCTATGTATGTTTTGAATTTCCCACTTTGCCTCAGGGATTTCTATGGCAATTTCTTTTAGCCAGTCTTTGTTGTGAGCAATGAGGCAGAACCTGCCCTTGGTGTTCCATATGGCAATGATCTTCAATTCCCTGGAGTGTTTGGAAAGTGGTATTTGTATGTTTTTCAAGAAGGGCACTTTCGCATATTGGAGTTGGTCTGATGGGATGGTGCCCAGAAATTCACATATGTGGGTATTTGTGGCAAAGTTATGCATAGGGATTTTGTGGTCATATCTTAATTCCAGGAAGGGAGGAGCATGAATGTGGCTGTTTCCTCTGAGCTGACAGCAGCAGAGTAGATGGCGTGTCTTGTTGTTAAGAGCATGGTGTTTTCATGGTAAATGGGATGGCAGATGGAGAACCCAGAGAAACGGGAAGAGAAGGCATTGATGTTTGCCCCAAACACTTTGTCCCTTGGGTGCTCACTCCAGTAATGGGGGAATTTGGGGTCATAGTAATGGGGGGATGCCATTTTATCTTTAGTGACCAGGGCCCACTTTTGAAAGGCGGCGGTGATGTGGGAGGGGAGTATCCGTGCAAAAGAGTCTTTGGTTTTTTGTTCGTATGTTTGGAGGCAGAGATGTCTTTACGTGCAATGAGGTCTACAAGCTCTGATGCAAAGCTAATGGGAGGAGGTTGGACATGATCGTGTAGACCGCTGCATTTTGCCCAGTCAAAGGCCTTTCGTAGTATGTTAAGGCGCTTGGGAGTCAGCATACCTTTACACTTTTCGTCGACATTGTAAATACAGGCTACTATGTCTGTGTACACTTCAGGAAGCATAGTGTCATCTGGGGAGGATAGGGTACTCTTTTCTTAATACTCCATGAGATCAATGATTGTGATCCAGTACTCACAATGCCCTGTGGCCGTAATGTCAGCCTGTGGGTTGGTGGGTTGGATGTCAAAGCCAACTTTGTTCCGAAGATCGACATTGTAGGTAGGGCTGGTACATGTTGCCCTCTTGGATGGCAGAGAACCCTTGTTTTTGAAGGTCATTCAGATGTTCATCTGGTGCGGGTTGAAATAAGTTTGGCGCGGTGATATGCTCTTCAAACTTAATGAGGCTCTGCTTGAAGCTTTCACACGTGTTTTGTGTTGTAGTTCTTCTGGCTTCCAGGTTGAATTCCATGCGACTTCCACAATCTCTCTTTTCTGAAAGTGAATACGGCTTTCCTTTTCATTCTAAATCAGATTGATACAGGCAGGGCAGGCCCATGATTCATTGGCATCAATAGCTTCTCTTTTAGCGGCGTTGCAGCAGCTTGTTTTAAGCAAGCATTGCCAGTGGTAGGTACAGTTGCAGACGTCACAGGTGTACATGTCTTTAAAAGGCGGGGAGAGGTCTGGAGATTCAAGTCCTGGATGGTAGGAGCAAATTTTACAGCTTGCACACTTAATTTGGCCCCGGGCAACAGTCTTATTGGATTTGGGCAATAGTCCAACTGATTTATAGAAAGGTAGGGACCATCTTTAAATATTCATGGAGGCATAGTAAGTGTGGTATTGTTTCTATCTTAGGGGTGTATCATCTCTCTCTTTTCTTGGGGGTGAAGAATCTCCAATTATCTATGTGCATGATGAAAGCATGTTCTCATTCACTGCACGCACCCTCAAATGGTTTCTCTCCGCAGGAAGTACGCGTTCTTAATTTCACAGACAGGACAGGATGTGTCTGCTTTTTTACACCAGGAAAACAACAAACTCCTTTTTTTCATTCATTCATGAATTTATTTTATTTTATGAACAGGCGAGTAGTCATACTTCTTGACTGAAGGCAATCTTCTTTATGACCTTGTAACCTTGTACCAGCTTTGTTGTAACTCAGTAAAAAATCAGTTCATGCTGGCTATAACGTCTAAAGAACTAGAGTCCATTCCTTATGATATCATCCAAAATGCTTGCCTGTCGAGGCAACACCTACAAGGAAATTCTTCTCTCTACTTTTATCACTCTCCCTGCATAGTGACGACGAGTTTTCTGCCACTCGCACTGTCCCTGTGCTCGCACAGCCAGATGCCTTGCCCTGCAGTATGTTCGAATGTGTAGTAAAAGGAAACGGGTGTCCCTGCTACTCAGCCAGCATATCACAAAACAGGTAATTTGGCGTAAATTGAATGGTTGAGAGGACAGGATAGAAATCGGTGCCCTGCATTCATCTTTCACATAAGCGTGACTCACATGTGCCCACGTTCAGCCTTCCATTGGTGATGGGTATGTTGAGTGAGCAGCCTGCAGGGAAAGAAAAAAGGAGTACATATTACGGTGCGTTTACAATAGGGTGATTAATGATTATTGATAATATAAATTAATCAATAAATTAATTGCGTTTTGCGTTTACAAGGGCGATTAAATACCGTGATTATTAAATAAGGTGATTAATTATGAATTGATTTTAATCTGGGGGGGGTGATAAATGATTAATTCATTCGTGATTAATTCCTGGGTGGCAGTTGAACGTTACGTTCCAAATGGTTAATTAAAGGCTGGGAAAGCTCCAGTTGAAGGAGGAATGGTTGGAGAAATTTCTAGCAGGTCAATCACAGGCTCCGGTACTCAGTCAAAGGTTGGAAGGATTTTGCCAGCGCTGTCCAGTGCATGCAAGCGCAATGCAAGCATTTCTAGAGCTCCAGCCCTTCCTTCCCAGCTACAAACTGCTTCAGGCTACAACCTGATTCTGCTGGGTTAATTGCGTCCATTGTAAACGCAAGGTGATTAATTCAGGGGTGATTATTTCAAACGCGATTAATTCTGATTTAATCACAAACATTAATCACCCTGTTGTAAACACACCGTTAGTTTCAACTAATTTCCTGTCCTTCAAATGACAGCAATCTTACAAACCTCGTGCACAACAACAGTTGACAAAAGGGTCGACAGCATCTGTGGATAGCAGTACAAACAAAGGCAACAGGCTGCTGTTCTTCAGAGTATGATGCACCGGATCTGAAGAAGCCAATAAGATTAGTTTCTTGATGCAGACATTAAAGGAGACAGAGTTGTCCCAAGGTGTAAGGGGGAATTGAGCAAAGGGGGCCCAGTGAAATTAGGGCGTGTGCGCAAAAGTTGAACTTTACTTCAGTGCATTTGTGCCAGGTATAGCGCTACTATATCTGGTTTTCCACTCATTTTTTGCAAGGAGGCATGATGCAGGGTGCTAAATCTCCCTTCCAAATCTGATGCCGAAATTTGACTTGCAAGTAGGAGTTCTGGCAGATATAGCTAGGGTTGGCCAGAACCACATACATAGTAGGGTTGGCCAGAACCATACACATGCTCCGTACGAAAAGTATATTTTGTCTGGTGGGGGCTTTGGAAGAGGGGTTTTAGAGGTGGGTGGTTCCTCAGGGGTGTTCACCCCAAAAAATCCAAAATCCAAAATAAAAAACCCCTCCTGACCGCCCCCTAGTTTTTGATTTTTGGTGGAAGCGCGGTTATATATAAAATATTTCTAAAGGGGGCAGTTGTGGGGCGGTGGCGGAAGTATAAAATTTTGAGCAGTGGTCAGGAAGCCTTCCCAGCACTCCCTGATCCCCCAGCCCCAACTCCACCTGCCCCTGCCCCTGCCCCTGCACCCCCAGCCCCAGCCCCATCTGCATCCGTCATGAAGTTCCAGCAGAATGTACTCCGTCTCTTTTGGGGGGAGCAGTGTGTGGGGGGGTCGGTTGCAGTTCAAAGCTGAAAAATACAAGTGTGTTAGGTTCTTAGGTGGGGCGGTTGCACATTTTGAACAAGAAATATTCATTTTTTCAGGGAGGCGGTGGACCCATGGACATACAGTATATATACACTTTTGGCAGGGAATTCACCAAATATACAGTCATTATCGATGTATATATACGATTCTGGCCAAACCTAGATATAGCAGCTGGAATCTAGCAGAATATAGCGCTATATCGCTATACAGCGCAAAACAGCGCTATGCATAGAAGCGCGTCTCATAGCGCTATACGCCGCTCCCTACACAGGTTGCTTGCCTCTTGCACCACCTCTGGAAAAGTTGCAGACAGTCAGCAAACAGACAGCATACTCACCAAACATTGAGCTCTTCACGTGCGCCGGCATGTCGTCAGGACCTGCACATTGAGGCATAGAGGGTGACGCTGTATGGTGCCGTTATAATGATGCAAAGTCCTTTGCGTTGGAAGCTGAGATGGAGCTGTACCCACACATTTAGTTTAAACGTGTGTGTGTGTGTGTGTGTGTGTGTGTGTGTGTGTGTGTTATGGGCTTTGCTAACTTTTCAGCGTCGCTCACGACGCTTCCCTCTTCCTTCCTTCCTTCCTTCCTTCCTTCCTTCCTTCCTTTTCTTTCTTTCTTTCTTTCTTTCTTTCTTTCTTTCTTTTTTTTTTTTTTTTTTTTTTCTTCCTGTCTGTCTGTCTGTCTGTCTGTCTGTCTGTCTGTCTGTCTGTATGTCAGTCAGTCAGTCAGTCTGTCTGTCTGTCTTCTCGTGTTGGTACTGCCCCCTCTCTTCTTGTGGCAATAACAGGTCTTCCCTTACCTTCAGCAGTGTGAACCCACGGCGCTTGCCTTCCCTACAAAATAAAAAAAAGACACGTGCTGTTGGAAGAAGTCGCAAACTATTCTGTCATAAGAAGTTATCTGTACGAGGTTGCTACATTCAGATCTAGACAGCTGGTATCAGCAGAGCTTAAGGATGAGTGAGAGGTGTAAGGCATACCTCAGGCACGCAGACACTCAGAAAGGTCTCCATGTCCGTTCTAACATCTGGATCGCAGTTCTCATTGATTGTGATAGAAGCGGACGAATGCTGGCAAAAAATATTGCAGAGCCCAACTTTATATTTGGACAAGTCCGATTGGATGGCTGCAAGCACCTGCGTTGTAAAACGCATGTGTGCATGTTATATGAATGGGCATTGTTTTGCATTTGTATGCGCGCTTATGTGCGTGAGTGCGTGGGGTTGGAATAAATAATATTGAAGGCAAATATGATTAGCTGCATTTTAATTTGTGTGCACGCATGAATGTGCATGCCTAAGCGTGCGCGAATGCGTGGGTGCGTGCGTGCGTGCGTGCGTGTGTGTGTGTGTGTGTGTGTGTGTGTGTGTGCGCGTGTGTGCGTGTGTGTGTGTGTGTGTGTGTGTGTGTGTGTGTGTGTGTGTGTGTGTGTTGTGTCATGTGTGTTGTGTGTCAGAGCAGGTGTCACAGTACCTTGTCGTGCACGAGGTGGCAACCTCTTCGCAGGGGTGGGAGCTTTACTGTTTGTTGAGAAAATGGCATGTGTAAGGGATCGTGCCTGTGTAAATGACTATATCACAACTATTGTTTTATTTTTAATTTGAATCTGTTTTCAATGGAATGATTCATCTTTGTTAGTTCTTGCCTGTTTCCAGGACAGGTGTGTGAAAATCTCAGGTGATCATTGCGCTAGGGTAGTGAGAGTAGGTAACATTGTCAATGCATGATACCTGCGCTTTGTAGTGAGAGTAGGTAGCATTGTCATGCAAGAGGCCTGCGCTTTGTTTGTGTCCTACCCTGAATCTGATACCGAAACCCGATTACATTGGTTTTCAGGATGGAGGGCACAGGTAGTGCTCTTCCTTCTCCCGATCCAGGCAACCCTGAGACCTCCCATATACATGTCACGGTGTTTATAAAGCCAAATGAAAGGTGACAGCTACAATCCCGTGTTCCCTACTGAGCATGGTTTGCATACGTTAACAAATATTCCTCCCTTTCACAGCTTAAAGTTGACCTTGGAAGGGAACATAAATGTGACGGTTGGTGAAATTGTGGATTTTGTCCAGACGCAATATGAGGACAAGCTCCCTGGTGGAACCATCTTCAATGCGTACCCATGGGACGCAAACAGGCGCCTGGCATATGAACAGGTCAGTTGCAGGCGGCATAATGGTACTTGGAGCCCATCAACACTTGGAAATGTCCTCTTCTTTTTTTGAGAGAAACTTATCACATGCGTTGCTAAAAGTCCCATCAGTGTGCTTCTGACAACGAGCTCTTCTTCAACAACCCTTCTACACACCCACAGGCCATACCCCCAGACATGAGGCTGCGCCTCATGGCCCGGAGTCTTGAGAACAGACGGTTATACGAGTCTGAAACTCGTGAGGTGCAGGCCATACCAGCACCCATGGCTGCAAGGCAAGAGGTGAGGGGTGAGGTGACGAAAAAGTGGTGTGTGCACCATTTTGGACACTGGCATGTTGCTGCCTTTGTGGGCGTAAGGAGCCTCGTGTTCATACTAGTTATGGGAACAATAAAAGGACTGTCATGTAGCACCTCAAAAACTTTTGGTAGGCCAGCAGACCAGAAACGTTCAAAGCATAACTATTAAGTGACAGAATTGATGTCTGTTCTTTCTGCACCTTGCAACAGGCCCAAAACTTCACAATTCTGGACATGCTCCTCGGTGAGTGTTGGCTATATTTTCTAGTTCCAGTTTTGTGCTTTTGGGCCTTACTCAATTTTACAAGACAGCAGCACGTTCTCCTCTTTTAAGCTCAAAAAACGTCGTGCTTCATATTTTCCTGCCTGATTCATAATTTCCTGCTTGAAGTAAACGTTTTGACCACCTAATTTTGGCACTGTTCAGCGCATCCCACTTTCTTACCCCCCCTTCTTTAAAACAACTCACATGCCTGACCAGTCTCATACCCTTGAACGCTTCCACGCAGAGCTCCTGGACAACGCTATCTCTGCCACGTGGAGCAAGGACAAGGACAGACGCCAGCAGCCCCCCTTGGTGAGCGCTTGTCAGGCCCTGAGGCCTCCTTATACTACTCGTACAATGTGTGTTGGTGGTAAGACATGTCCAAAGTTTGCACAAAGGGTATTTGCCAGGCCAATCGGGCGGTAGGAGGGCACCTCAGTTTTGCCTGCTTTGTCCTTGTCTATACAAACTGTGTTGCTTGTCTTCCAGGCTTTGGGTGTAAAGCCGGTAGCCCACATGATGATCAGGAGCATGTGTATGGTGTTTGGATTTCTGCAGGAAGCATGCATATCTCATTTATGCAGGAAGCATGCACAGCACATGTGTATGGTGTTTGGATTTCTGCAGGAAGCATGCACAGCTCATTTATGATTCCGTCCGGTCCTGGAGATTTATTTTTACTCAGGTTTTTGGTGCTTATAAGTAACGTTGTTGCTTCTTCAAATTATTTTAACATACAACAGAGCAACAAAGGGCATGCAGAAGACTGCTCGGGAAGTAGGCCAGTGCCACTCCCTTGCCCATTCTGATAATTGCTTCATTGAACTGAAGCTGGTTACGAGCCTGGGCGGTGGATGACAGCGGTTAAAACCTATTTTTACATGGCTCTGCCCACCCCTTGCAGGTGACAGTGGAGCTGAAAGACTCCAGAGACGACAAGCAGGCGACCCTTGTCGTCGAGGACAATGGTGAGTGACCCGGATGGGGGGTACACTAACATTACTCTTTTACGCCCTTTAAACACGTGAGGGTCTTAGGTCAACACAACGGATTTACTTTTTGTTAAGACCAATCCATCACATGCTCTTTACAACAATCAACTTCAGAGCTAGAAACTGTGGACCACTGGGTCATGAATATGCATGTTACGACCTGGAAACATATGCACTCCGTAACATACTTCCATGCTTAACACACTAGACGCACTACAGAAGCACACAAAGTTCAGGCCTTTGGTGCTTGGAGCCAGCCAGCAATCAGATGTTTTGCCCGAACAGCTTCATTCCACTACGTCGCCTTCCTTTGATAAATACCCCCAATGCCACCCCTCTGCAGGCCATGGCATGGAAGAGGCAATACTTGAGCGCATCCTGATTAGCTCATTTTCACACTCAGCTGGGCCGCCCGTGCTGGGTCGCAGGCGAGTACAGAACAGGGTTGGGTTAGGGTATGTTGCGCGCGCACAAGACCCTCAAGGCACTGAGAGGTTGTGTGGTTGTCTTTGTTGTACCTGCCCCTCTTCCCCGCCTAAATGCACACACACTCTCACCCCCCTTGCTACGAAGCACGCACGTGGTTGTACGGCAGCACCCACACCGGCACCCCATCCACATACAGACATGCACACACACACACGCACCATCGGACACACAGACACACAGACACTCCCGCGTGCATGCAGCCACCTGCCTCTTGCTTTGGAGCGTTACACCAATCGCCACTTCAACCGCTACGGCCGAGGTCTGCATGCCCTGTTCTTCTTTGGTAAGAAGGTGGACAGGCAAAGGTGGATGTATGAGTATGACTAATAACACGTAGTTCAATTTGCCGTTTCTGCTACTACGTTTGGATAGTAGCACATGTGCACATGTGTAGCTACCTTTGTCTTCACATAAAAAGCATGAAACGATAGAGCGCTCTTGGTTGCAGATGATGCAGGAAAATTTACAAACACCTTTGCAAAGGTTCACAGCTAGTAATCCTGGCATTCACTTTGTCCGTGCCCTTGCGGACCTGGAGTGCCTCTCAATATGCCAATCCTTCCTCGCCCTCATACCCCAAAAGTGCAGGCCAGCACGTTTGTGGCATATAACTTTCTTTTACTGTTGCGCTGCAGGGGACCACATCACCATTGATACCAAAGTCCCAGGGGCTGTACAGGTAGGTTATGAAATATCAATAACACAGGTAGTGCAAACATTGTTGATATCCAAGTCACAGGGGCTGTTCGGGTGGGGAAGGAAAAAAAGAAATGCTCAGAAGTGCAATCACTAACGGCATGGATAAGGATTGTAAGCAGGTGCGTGCTGATAGCTAGAAAGGCAGCAGGTGTGTACTGGTAAGGCAGCAGGTGTGTACCGGTAAGGCAGCAGGTGTGCACTGGTAGCGAGAACGGCCAAAGGAAATTACACAGCCACCACACCCTAACAAGCACATGGCGCTGCTCATATCGGTGTGGTTCTGCCGCCAAACTTGCCCAGAAGTGGCGTGCCTTTTCCAGTGCCGGTAATCACTTTCACCTTTCACCTGTAGATGGTCCCAGGCTCGGCCTGCAATCCTCTTGCTCCCTATACATGATTTCCTTTGTTTCTCATGATCGGGGAGTTCTTACGGTAGTCGGTTTGGCCTTAAGAGGCTCCAGTTGCTCAATTATTCGAAAAGAAGCTCTATCTCTGTTCTCCTATAACGGTAAGTCCTACAAATTCTACGCCTTGGTTCACCTTATACCGAGTATGATGTCTTGTGCATTATAGGGTTCCTTTCTGGGGGAAATGCCAGCCAATATTCGTTGTACTGCTGCTCAGGGTGCAAAGCTGGAAGCAGACTTTAAAAAGTGGCAGGAGGCACACGCGCAGCAGTGTGCGGGCCAGCAGGATGTGAAGCAATATCAGTGCTTCATCACAAGGAGGCACGACTTTCAAACACAGAGGTGGGTGTGTAGGTTGGCAAAGCAGATAGAAGGGAACGGGTGCTGAATTTCAGGCCTATCAGGATGCATCATGACGTAAACACACAGGTGCAAGAGCTGAGATTGCTGCCGCAGAGTGTGAGTGGGGGAGTGTTGTCCTTGTTGGTCAGGACACCAGTATCACCGCTGTGGTCAACAAAGTCACGAAAGAGAGAGAGAGAAAAAGAATTGCTGAACACATGGCACAGGGCACATTTTAATGAGAGGCGTAATCAGCTAGGTTAACTCGCAAATGTTCCTGAAGATTGCACACGCGCACTTGTGTGCACAAGCATTTCTCAAGTTCACTCTCGCGAAAGCATGGCAAATGATTCACGGAATCTTAACACAAATACACAGGGCATCGCAGACAACTGAGGTCAGTAGCAGCGGGACACTTGTCAGCATAACCCAGCTGCGCCCTGAAGTCCTGCAGATGCTGCGTGACAAGGAAGTGCAGAAGTGGCTGCAGAAGCAGGTAACGTGTACACGTGCCTGTGACTGCTTTTGCTTTGTGATAGAGCGCTGCCTGTTTACAATTGCTTGGCTTGTAGATGATGCTTGGCTGCTGGAGCAGGTTTGCAATGAGGCAAGTGATGTGCACCTATAATAATATGGACCTCTATATGTGTAGGTGATGTGCACCTATGGTAATATTACCATGCACCTATGGTAATATTAGGTGATGTGCACCTATGGTAATAAGGACCTCTATGATGTGCACCCATGGTAATATGGACCTCTGTAGATGCTTGGGGTCAGTGCTGTACTGTCCCCGGCCAAACCGGTCCCACTTTGTGTTAAAAAAGCTCACTTGAGCTTAATTGCTGAAAATTGGTTTAAAAAGCTGACTTCATTTTTGCTCATGTCTCCATTTTCTCATTTGTAACCATTCCACGAGTTACTCTTGCACACAGTGTTATAACTTTTCTTTTATCTTGTGCTCAAGCTGCTTTTGTGTGCAGTAGACCTGGCTTTCAAATATGGGATTTCTCATCTGTAACCATTCCACGAGTTACTTCGGCACACAGTGTTGTAACTTGTCGTTTATCTTGTGCTCAAGCTGCTTTTGTGTGCAGTAGACCTGGCTTTCAAATAAAGGTTTCTCATTTGTAACCATTCCACGAGTTACTTCGGCACACAGTGTTGTAACTTGTCGTTTATCTTGTGCTCGATCTGCTTTTGTGTGCAGTAGACCTGGCTTTCAAATATGGGATTTCTCATTTGTAACCATTCCACGAGTTACTTCGGCACACAGTGTTGTAACTTGTCGTTTATCTTGTGCTCAAGCTGCTTTTATGTGCAGTAGACCTGGCTTTCAAATAAAGGCACACATCAACCATGTTCTCCTCATCACGGCAAGCTTGTTCTCGCTGCAGTTACAATTGTTTTTGTGAGACAATACTTTGATTAATAATAATGGCCCTCAAGCTGCTTCAACCCAATTGTGAAGGTCCTCTATCTTTGTTTCCCACCCTGCCTTAAATGCCAACGCTTACGACCCCTCTGTGTCAGCTCACCCTTCCAATTAAACTTTCCTTACTTCTTAATACAACATCACATCCTCTCGTTGCCATCTTTGTCCCAGGTCGCCTCCGCCTACCATCTCCACCTGCACGGCTTTGACAGGATCCTCTGGCAGCGCCTCCCTTACTGTCTGCGTCAGTCAGACATTTGTCCTAGGTGTGTGAGCAGGTGCACGCATGAGGATGCACATTTTAACCCAGGTGCATGAGTTCCCAACGCACTTATCCTTCCACGCATACGTAAAGACACACAAATTATGCATGGGCTTTCACTTGCACACACGACTGGCTACTCATGCATGGAAACACTACATGATCACTCACACACATTTGCACATTCACACGCGCAGACCCACTGTCACCATCAAAATTCTGGGCCTGAGGATGGGGGGCAAGGACGCAGACAAAAGAGAGGTTAGTACTGGGCTGGTGTCCTGTTTTGGTGAGAGCTATCATGTTGCATGTGTATGCTCAGTTTAAATAAATTTAAACACAGCTGTGAAAGATGGAACATGACTGTGAAACAAAACTGTAAAACCACTGGGTTCAAGCTCCAAGCAATCCGATGCGTGCTTTGAAACTCCTAACATCCCGCGAGTAAGGTGTCACTAAAATGACGCACTTCAAGAGGATTGCTAACAACTCTCTGCAAATTTGTCGCCATACAAACCATTTGATTAATGTGTACTTCCAACCTCTTTCATTCCCCACTAAGGTGACATAAATAGGGTTGGCCAGAACCGTATATACACGCCGTATATGACTGTATGTATGGTGATTTCCCTGCTAAAAATACCGTATGTACACCGTATATACCTATAAATGTATGGTTTTAGCCAACCCTACACATAAACACAGCTTTGGCATCCTTATGTGTCCTTATGCAGCCCCTGTTTCAATTGGAGAGTTACAAGCCAGCCATCCTGAAAATGGCCGACATCACCGCATCCCTGTACGCCAAGCACCAAGGCATTAAGCCATTTGTGCTTTGCGTCAGGTACGCGCTTTTAGCAGGAGCCAGTGGCATACTTCTACGCCAAACATAAGGGCATTGGTTAGTCTTTGCTTTGATTTGCGCCTAGCGCAGCATGCTTGGACGCTTTGCCTTGTTCGCCTTGTTGTACCAGCTGACGATGCAGAGGTTGATGCTGCCCAATGCGTTGCTAAGGTGTGCACTTGTTCGTGCACAAAGTCCTTGAACTTACTGGTTTGTGAGCCATCCTCCCCTTCTGCGTAATGATGATGCCCATAAACCGCCCCTATGATTGACACATCATCAACATTTTGTTTGTATACCGCTCAGGTACGAGCCCAAAGTGCTGGCAGGACTCGCACCCAAAGGTAATAGGTTTGTATAAGCTTGAAATTGCGTTGGTGTGGTTGCTGGATGTAGGAAGCAAGCTCGAAATTTCAGACTCCAAAGAGGACTCAATTAAAGTTAAGGGCAAGGTCAAGTGGCTAGAATGCAAAGTCACATGAACGGAAGCGTGGGTTAAGTGTTGGTTTTGTTGGTCGAGTACATAACAAATTGTAGCCATTAACAGGGTTATATCTGATTAGTTTAACTAATTGCGACTGATGTTTGTCCAAATGTTACAATGAAGCCGATTAATGGGGCATGAGTCAGACAGCACGCTCTGTACCTTCTCACACACGCACACACAGGGCAGGGCCTTTCGCTTGACCCCGATGAGGCGGAGAGGCAGAGGAGGATCTCAGCTCGACAGCAGGAGGTGGTCGAAATTGAGGGGGGGGAGGACAACGTTCAAAAGATGCAAAAGGTGGGCTGATGGATGTCAACAGGGTAACCATTGCCATGCATATGCTTGCGTTCATTTATTTCTTATAATGTGCAATTCTGGGTGACCCTAGGTATCTCCTTGCAAACCGTTGGCTGTGCCAAAAGGTGACTGCATTGTGTTTCTGTATAAGAATAATAATCTTGTTTCCTTTCTCTTCCTGCACCTTTAACACAAAGAAACAGGGTGTGGGTGTGGGTGTGGTTGTGGGTGTGGGTGTGGGTGTGGTTGTGGGTACTAACACACACAGGGCTCCATCACTTAAATTACGATGCTTAGAATCCATCTCCTTTTCAAGGAGATCACGCACCTGTCTAGGTTCCCACATGATAGGAATGTCGGACAAATGCCGCAAAGGAATAAAAATGATTGGAGGCTCAAGGTCGACAAACCTTATCACGTATCAGTCTGTGTCCCTTTTGTCACACTTTCCTCATCCCATGTTGGAAGAGAAGCACTGGCAAATAGTGAACAAGGCTGCTGTGGGAGAAGTTCTGCCCCATGGCACCTGACACACAACCGCACCGCACGGAACTGCCCATAGATGTGGCAGTGGCATGCAATATTCAAACACACACTGCTCTACTCTCTCACCTCGCAGGAGGTCGAGGAGCATTGGCAAATCGTGGGCAGGGCTGCTGTGGGAGAAGCGCTGCCTCACGGTAATTCCACACCACACACCGGCCGTGGACGTGGACGTGGTCGTCTTCCAGGGGGTGGGGGGTCTGCTTCCCGCCACACTCCTGGTACAAACACCACACAAGTGGGTGATGCTGCCATGAGTTACTGAAAGTGCATCCCGCCACACTCCTGGTGCAATCACCACACAAGTGGGTGACGCTGCCATGATTTAGTAAAAGTGTTTCTCGCCACACTCCTGGTGCAATCACCACACAAGTGGGTGACGCTGCCATGATTTACTAAAAGTGTGTCCCGCCACACTCCTGGTGCAAACACTACACAAGTGGGTGACGCTGCCATGAGTTACTGAAAGTGTGTTTTGCACTCAGAAGCGTGTTTGCAAATACGTGGAGCTCCCATTTGTGATGCTGAAAAAAGATCAAACCTTACGCTGATAGAGGTATCAACCTTTTGATCTGTTAGCTTCCGTACACCAAACACCAAACAGGACTGATTTACTGCTGATTTACCACACATTTTCCCCTTAACTGAGCACTTACATCTTGTTCCTGTTTCCGTGCAGCACGTTGTCCCTTGGTGGGTGCGGTAATAAGGTGCATGCGCTTTAGCACACAAGCAGGAGACGTGTTTCTGTGACGTACCAAGCCCCATTGCACAAGAACGCTTTTAGTTAGAAAAATAGTGTCGGAGTAAAAACGCCAAATGCGTCAAAAGGATAGATACTCTTTTTTATCGTCGATTCTCAATATGTGACGCTGCCACATCACCACTTGTGCATGTTTGCAATTACGTGCGACTTATTACACAGCTGAAAGCGTTGCAACCTGCTGTCTTGCTTTTCAGCCCACGCCAGCCTCAGGAGGTACAAGGGGTGGCCGCAGTGGAGGTGGAGGCAGCAGCAGCAGAGGAAGAGGCAGCAGCAACAGGCACGCATTAGCTTGTTTTCAGTGAACTACATGCACGCACGCAATGAATTATGTATGCAGTACCTACATCCACATACACGTACTCACTTGCACACATGGACACTACCAGAAGCCCATGCATGCGCACACACCTGCGCGTGCGGTGACCGGATGAATTGCAAACTTCACGATAATAAAGGCCTGACCAAGCCATCCCAAGTGCACCTAGCACAGATACACACTCACACAGATACTTACTCGCACAGATACACACTCGCACAGATACACACATGCACGCAAATGCAGGGGCGTTGGCAGCGGTAGTACTGGTCATGCTGGCCGTGGGGGCGGGGGTACAGAGGGTGCTGCTCTGCGGGAGCAGCAGCAGCAACAGGAGGACATGGTGGGTTGTTGTATAGCAGGTCGGCGGCTCTGTTGGAGTACCATGAGTCCAAATTCAGTCAAGGGAGTTGGCAAACAAGCATTGAGTTGCATCTCCTCAAAAATCACGCCAAATAGTAGTCTTGGACGAATACACATATGGTGCGCAATGTTGCAAGCAGGTTGCCTGCTCTTTTTTCCTTGTGGTTAAACGTGCTGTTCTTCTTCCTGCGCGTTGTTTTACAGCAGAGACGCATACACGTGATTAGCCAGTAATATTACTAGAAATAGTATGCTGCTGCTGCTTTGAAGACTTTGAGTTGACTATCTGCCTTCCGTAACACAACATAAGGACTAGTTATCGACACATGGTAGTCTGGTCTTATACCTTGTTGTTATCATTGCGCAACAAACAGCATCGTGTGTACTTTGATTGTGTGTGTCTAACTTCTGAACGAGGAGCACAAATAGCATCGTGTGTACTTTGTTTGTGTGTGCCTTACTTCTGAACGCAGGAGAGCATTTTGTGTACTTTGATTGTGTGTCTTACTTCTAAACGCAGGAGCACAAATAGCATTGTGTGTACTTCGATTGTGTGTGTCTTGCTTCTGAACACAGGAGCACAAATAGCATCGTGTGTACCTTGATTATGTGTGTTTCACCTCTAAACGCAGGAGCACCGCGGCCCATTACGAGAGATCAATCACGAGGCTGAGCGCAAACCAGCCTACGTAGATATGGTCTGCATTTTTGATTACATCCCGGGAGACCTGGTAAGGCTGTCTTGGATATCGGACTAAACTGTTTGCTTTAGTATTGCCATGCAAATATTAATTGTAAAAAGCATCTGGAACAGGAAACACCTTGTCAGTGTAGTTCCTTCAACACAGTAAGTGCCTAGTTCTCATGTACACAGTCAGCGGCAAAACGTTGCTGTGCATGCCTGCCACATACAACCCAGCCTGTCCTCACAACGCTCCCATAAAAAACAGATTAGATCCATCGTTAAACCTCATTCCTACCCAGACGAACTCTTCTTTTTATCTATTTGGGGTGACCGCTCACCAGTGAGCGTTTTCCGTTTTGGGCATCTGCTTCTCCACACTGTCATATTCTTGCAAGGAAGCCAGCTTAATTGGGATTCTTGTATGCTCTGTGCGTACATTCCCTCATCATCTTCACGTGCTGCGGCAATGCTGTTTGTCCCACTCATTTACCTGCTGACAACAATCCAGCTTGATCGTGAGCCACCCCCAGCGTGCTTTCCACAATTTATTGTACTCGCTAACAATGATGTGTTGTCCCACTCTTGCCCGCAGAAGAAGCCGGCTCAACTGGGAGCCATTCCGATCTGGTCTGGGCGGGTGCTGCCTGATGAGCCAGGAAAGACAAGGCTGCCCGCATTTGTGGCGGCTGCGCACGAGCTGGGCAAGCAGCAGCAAGTGGTGTGTACTAACAACAATGACTTAGGAATGCCACGGTTGAGGAAATATATTGTCTTTGTAGCAGGCATTAGGCAGGGAAGCCACTTGTCGAGGATGTATAATATACATTCTTAGTTATGCACAAGCATGCTTATGGCTTTTGGTCTTCATATGTGAATGTAATTATGTTTTGCCTTTGCAGACAGGGCCATATTTGCAGTCCCTGCAGCCACCTCAAGAACCTCCCACCTGTCAACCCATACTACACGACCGCTCGTGCTGTAGGACTGTGAGCGGCATGTGTTTTAAACCTCCCACATAACTGCAACTCAAATATTTTGGAACAACCATGCTCAGCAGTCACTGCAATCCACATCCCACTGCCCATCTCATTGCCGCACACACGTGACTTGCAGTCCTTCTACAATCGGCTCAACAGTGATCGCATCGCTGGGCGCCTGCTGCTCTCACCTGAGTGCACTGCGGCCTTGCACAAGACGCAAGCCACTGACCCTGCCTACCTGGTAAGTGTGTTAACACTGCTTAAATGCCCCTTAAAATGCTGGGCGCCTGCTGCTCTCACCTGAGTGCACTGCGGCCTTGCACAAGACGCAAGCCACTGACCCTGCCTACCTGGTAAGTGTGTTAACACTGCTGTTTAACTTAAACGCCCCTTAAATCGCTGGGCGCCTGCTGCTCTCACCTGGGTGCACTGCGGCCTTGCACAAGACGCAAGCCACTGACCCTGCCTACCTGGTAAGTGTGTGAACACTGCTGTTTAACTTAAATGCCCCTTAAATTGCTGGGCGCCTGCCGCTCTCACCTGAGTGCACTGCGGCCTTGCACAAGACGCAAGCCACCGACCCTGCCTACCTGGTACAAGGGGTAGGTTGTGGGGCGGTTAAACCCTCAGCTCAAGCCCAGTCGAATGGCACCCTTGTTGGGTGATTTGATGAAAGGGGGGGGTCTGGGTGCCTGGTCATAGAAATGCACAGAATGTCCCCAAGTAGGCCGCGGGGGTGTGTTCAGGCAAATTACCAGCAATCGATTCCAAACTTACAATTTACGCATTGCAGTGTGCATGACTGAAGTAAAAAAGTGCTTTGGCAAAGGTTTTGGCTGGATTTGTGCACTAAACAGGTGGTCAGTGCAAGAGCGTGGGCAAACCAGTTTTTGCCCTATAGCTCATCAGGTATTGCATTATTTGGCATGAAAACTGTGCAGGCAGGTAGCTGCTTGAATTCTGAGCAGAATGGCACCCTTTTTATTTATGTAGGGGGTTAGGAAGGGGGATTTGGGGGGTGGGTGGTCATTTTGGGCCATGGGCCCAAAATTTGGACGTGCCTGTCTACACTTTTTTTTTATGCCTCCTGGCCCCCCCTAAAAATTTCAGAGCCCCTTCAAATGACCACCCACCAACCGACCCCTCATAATCGACTCATATATATACCAATCGATAGCTCTTGACGTCTGGATTCCGAATGCGTAATTTAAATTTCAATCAACAGGTGATACTAACAAGTTATGATAACTATAGCCTCCTTCTCGCACCCTGCAAATATGTGGCAGGGCAGCATATTTTCATGGTCATTTATTGAACATGCTGTCATGGAATATTTAGTGCTTGAACGAGTACTAGTCATGCGATTGAGCAAGCACTTTTTAAAAACAGCAAGAGGTAGATGTGTTGATTCCTAACTAGATCATGGTGTAGGTACATCTTCTTGTTGATGATTTTGTGGCGCCATGATTAGAAATTCAGTGATAAGTGTTGAAAAGGAGGGCAAATCTAGTGGCGTGGTATTGCCTGATCATCCAGTATAATTTTTGTGAAATGACCACGTACAGGCTCTCCTCAGCCTAGGGGCTGGCCTGATCAACAGCAACGATGATGACATCCTTCCCAAGTTGTTGCAAGCGGGCACTTTATGGGGTGGGTTATTATGTATCAGATTTACTTTTGCAGTTCCTCAATTTGACCAGGTTTTTCACAAAACCAGTCGTTGTTTCCTCTTCCACCTAAGATTGCTGTTATAACAAGTCTCAGTAACACTGAAAGTCGATAAGTTGATCACAAATTTACATTACATTGCAATCATTTTTGAGGTTTCTGCTTATCTTTATTTTCTGCAGCATACAGTCCTCATTGAAGCCAGATTGACAATTCAAAGTTACTTAAAATAGCACGCTCCACCTTACCTGCAAGGCTGGCAGATAGCAGTCAAGCTTGGCTTTCCTGTGCCACCTCTGTTCCTTGATTCCCTTGCAGTGTTTAATCCGTACCGAAAAAAATTCGAGCAGGACACGGCAGGCTTTCTTGCCGCAAGCCTGCTGCTACAGCATTTCAGCCACAACTGGGCCCTAGTGGTGAGGTAGTGGTCTCTCAGTGGTGAGGTAGTGGTCTCTCAGTAGTGAGGTAGTGGTCTCTCAGTGGTAAGATAGTGGTCTCTCAGTGGTGAGATAGTAATCCCTCAGTGGTGAGGTAGTGGTCTCTCAGTGGTGAGGTAGTGGTCTCTCAGTGGTGAGGTAGTGGTCTCTCAGTGGTGAGGTAGTGGTCTCTCAATGGTGAGGTAGTGGTGTCTCAGTGGTGAGGTTGTGGTCTCTCAGTGGTGAGGTAGTGGTCTCTCAGTGGTGAGGTAGTGGTCTCTCAGTGGTGAGGTGTTGGTCTCTCAGTGGTGAGGTGTTGGTCTCTCAGTGGTGAGGTGTTGGTCTTTCAGTGGTGAGGTAGTGGTCTCTCAGTGGTGAGGTAGTGGTCTCTCAGTGGTGAGGTAGTGGTCTCTCAGTGGTGGGGTGTTGGTCTCTCAGTGGTGAGGTAGTGATCTCTCAGTGGTGAGGTAGTGGTCTTTCAGTGGTGAGGTGTTGGTCTCTCACCACTAGAGCCACAAGTGGGCTCTAGTTGTGAGGTGCATTTCTTCATGTTATGGGTGTGCCAGTTTGGCCCTTATTCGTTGCATGTACATAGGTGCAAGTGGGTAACTCAAATGATGCATTGATTTTGCAATGTGAGATGCAACTGTGACCTCTGGCTTGTAATAAACCTTTGAATTTCGAACCCTGCATGCAATTGTTTAGGGAAGCTCCAAGTTTCTGCACTGAATGTCAGACGCAGACTAGCATACGCACATGTTTGAACCCATCCATTTCACATCGCAACATTTGCACTGACATCCAGGATGACGTTGGCAGCCTTGAAGGGATTACCATGGAGGTCACTGACGCTGGCGCAGCGGTAAGTGTGTATGAGGCTTCATGTTGGGCTTTCCTCCAAACATTGTTCTTATTCGACCGTGTCCAAGTCAATTGGTTATATATAGGGTTGTACAGAAGGGAATGTAAACACCTTCTACCAGTGTGCCTTAGGAAAATCACTGTGCTAGAAAATTAAGCAGTCTTTCACATGCTCTAGCTCTGGCCAATTCTGATCAGACTTGAGATGCAGGGATACACACCCTGACTTTGTGTTTTATGCTTGCAGATAGCCCGTGCTAGTGCCTGGAGGCCGCCCTCCTCCATGAAAGACAACGACCAGCCCCTAGACAATATAAAGAAAGGAGAGCTGGTGAGTATTTCTCAGACAATATTAAGAAGGGTCAGTAGTCAGTTGTCAGTAAAGACAGTAGTCGGTAGTTGGATAATGTTAAGAAAGGAGAGCCGGTAAGTAGTTCTTGGACGATAATAAGAAAGGACAGTAGTCAGTTGTCAGTAAGGACAGTAGTCAGTAGTTGGACAATTTTGAGAAAGGAGAGCTGGTGAGTAGTCCTCGGAAGCTGCTTAACATATCGCTTACAACTCGGCAGTGTACAATGTCAAAGCGACAGAGCACGTGTCCAACCTCCTTAGTTTCTATAACAAAACGGCAGAGCATGCCTCCAACCTATCAATATCTGTTTTTTCGACCTGCTACCCACCACGCATGCTAAAGGCAGGAGCACATATTGAGAATTCTGACTTCTTTGCAGATTCGTATTATGAAGTCTTCAGAGTTTGGGACTGACGACGTGAAGACAGGGAAGGGCGATGCCATGGCGCATCCTCACAAGTAAGATGGTGTAAGAGCAGGAAACATCATTCACAGAAAAGGGCGATGCCATTATTCTTGCTCGCGATTAAGTGGATGTGACTGAAGAAAAAGAACCAGCAGAGCGGCCCTCCCCATTTGAATTGTGCTTGATTATGCTCCACAACTGTTCTCCTGCCACATTCCCCCTGTAAAAAATATTCCTCGACATTCTGTTGAGCAACCAATTACGTGCTCTTCCGCTGTCGATGCACCTCTTTATTGTCTTGAATGTATGAGCAGGAGTGAAGGGGTTCAATTGAAAAATCAAAAAGGATGCCCCAAAAGTCATTTGTAGTTCAGGTCTGTATTATAGCAGGCAACACATGACAGTATCATGCATGCTCATTTGCTTTACAGCTATTCTCTACCTTCATTAATGAACAAGAATTGGACTTTGGAAGAAATTACGCAGGCAGTGAAAATTGCTGAGTTATTGTAGTGCAGTGCAAGAACAGTGATACGCTAGTTTATCGCACTTCCTTCTTATCGGTGTTTCTCTGTTGTTTATCCATCTTTCTATTATCTTATTCCTCACTACAACTTGCTCTTAAGCTCACTTTTACTTCAATCTGAAGCCTAGGGATTGAATGCCCCGCCCACTGCACCTCACAATGCAAACAAAAAGCTTACAAAGTAAAGAAAATACATTTATTGCTCGCAGTTTCTTCCGGGTTGAAGGTTTCAGCCAGGTGGGTGAGACTCTACGCCTGCTGCTGCTGTTGCTGGAGCTGCATGCTCTTTCGTAAATCTTTTAATTGTATGGAGTAGTGAATGCTGTAGTGAATGTGGCCCCATGCATTGGTCCAGTTTATAACTTCCTGTATACTCGTGACGTAAAGATTGCTATCTCGTAACTTCTTACAGGTTGAGCAGGATCAGCCTCTCGTGCACCTCATTCAGTGGCGCCCCAGCTGGGCGGACCAGGAAGGTTCGTCAAACAAGCCATACAAGTCACCATCCTAAAACAACTCATTTGTGGACAATGCTTTGGGTGTTGTCGATTTTGAAGTGACTACACAGCATTGTGATCCACCTGTTGCTCCTCATAATCATTTCTGCCCCACACGGAAAAGCATGCCTCTGAGTAGTACATCTGCCTTGAATCAAACAAGCAAATCGACGCCGGTTTTCCGCTTGGAGGCGCCGGTTCAGGATGTGGTGCAACTGAATGCATCTCCTTCCAAACCGACGCCTTTCTGTACGTATCCTTTATGATAACATCGCAGTATGCCCTGCATTGGTTATTTGTTGCATGTAACGCGATGACCTCTGCTTCCAAACAAACAATAAACAGCTTCTAGCACCAGGAGCTCATTCTGCTGCCCTTTCTCTGTTCAGCATGCTGACCTGCGTATCCTGTGCATGCCATTGCACAGGATGAATTGATTAGTAGGGTTGGCCAGAACCCAATATATACGGTACATATACGGTATTTCTGGCAGGGAAATCACCAAATATACGGTCATATACGGTGCATATATACGGTTATGGCCAACCCTAATTATGAGCCCTGTTTCCACCTCAACACCACATCTGCAGGCCCTTCTGTGCAGCGTTGCAACCTACCTGTGCTGCGCATTCGCCCCCTCGCCCCAACAACAGCAGCTCGTGTAGCAGAAACCGAGAAGCACGTCAAGAAGTTTGAGGCAGAGGCACCACACCACATGGTAATGCACACCTTTCCTGCGTTCTATACTTTGCATTGTCTTTTGTAAGTAGCATATGTTGTTTTGGAGGCCAGATTTTCCGTGGATTGACTGGTTCATTGTTCGATCGTTGCTCACCGTGGATTGACTTGTTCATCGTTCGATCGTTGTTCACTGTGGATTGACTGGTTCATCGTTCGATCGTTGTTCACTGTGGATTGACTTGTTCATCGTTCGATCGTTGTTCACCGTGCATTGACTTGTTCATCGTTCGATCGTTGTTCACCGTGGATTGACTTGTTCATCATTCGATCGTTGCTCACCATGGATTGATTGGTTCATCGTTCGATCGTTGTTCACCGTGGATTGACTTGTTCATCGTTCGATCGTTGTTCACCGTGGATTGACTGGTTCATCGTTCGTTCGTTGTTCATCGTGCAGGCTTTCCTGAAAGATGGCTCTGGGCAGCAGGCTGGCACCATGCAACCAGACAAGTGTGTTTCCATGGCCTCCATCGAGGATGCGACCTTAACCGGCAAACACACCTTCAACGAGGTGATTGCTACGGGTTATAATGCCATAAAGTCAAAGTAGTATTTTGCCTGCATTTTGAGAGCAGCATCGGACTTGAGACCAAATGCTATAAGCCCCCCGTCGAAGATGACAGATGACAAAAATGTAAAATGTGCTGCCAACTGTGAATGCACTTGCACTACAAACCTTTTCTATCATCTTATGCATTGTCGATGCAAGCATACGCTGCACCGTACAATAATATTGGTGATCATTGTCTCACGTACTTATACACTGGCTGATAGACCGAGTCGGCAAGAAAAACATTCTGCTGTACATAGTGTACGTACACCTGACCATCAGGGACACTGTTACGGTGTAATCAGCGGTTTTGACCAGCTCTGCCCTCTGGGCTCTGCCCTCTGCCCTCTGACCCTCTGGCCCTCTGCCCTCTGGGATCTGGCCCTCTGGGCTCTGCCCTCTGGGTTTAGAGGGCTCGCAAGAGTAGCAACTAGGTCAGCATCAGACCAAACGAGCAACCTCCACGTTAATGCCTACATCACACTGGCACCTTCCATCGTGCAGGTGCACCTCCTTATTGTGACAAAAAACAACAAGGCCTGCAAGGAGCCCAGGTGGGAAGAAACAACGCTGCTGGAAAGTTTGCTGATTTGTCTGTTTGCGTAGACGAGACCATTGGAGCGCCTGTCACAGGATAGTGCACCTTTCATGCTGAGACATGATGATGCTCCTCACAAAGATGATAACACTCCCATATGCTAGAATTGCATGGCTGCAATGGTAAATCAATTAATGCTCCATGACTCTTTCATGAAAAATCCCGAGTGCTCAAAGTATCTTTTATAAAATGCCTGTACACTCTCTGCCTTGCGCAGAGGAAAATATAAGAATGTTCGGCTGGATATCCAGCACTTGCACAAGAAGGCCAACGTGGAAGATGCATTCAGGCCTAAAGTGACTGCAGCGTTGCTGGACAGCAGTGGCACAGCGGTAATTGAGTTGAATCGTTAATTGCCATGCGCGGAAGCCCTATCATTTATGCCACAGCAAGATCTGGGATTGAAGGGAACACACCTTTTAATTTACAACATGGTTGCTGAGTGCGTGCGTAAGTGCCATGGTGTATGTCATACTGTCATGTGCCATGTGCAATGAGTACCTAGCCATCATGAAGTCCTTTAACCACGACAGCATGATTTGGGACGTGAAGAAACACACACAAATACATACATACACCCTGCATCAAACCTGGCGTTTTTTCACCACACCACAGACAGACCCTGCTGTAATTTCGACCCTTTCAAAGGAATGCAAGTCATAGCTATACAAGGTTTTAACTTTCAGTAGCTGAACTGCCTCTGAAGATTGCAATAATCGCCATATCACCCTTGATAGGAATGAGAAGATGACCTTGTGCAAGAGTTCTGGTTGACTTCTATTTTAAGCACACTGTACCTTTCTTCATCACCGCCACTAAATAACCTTTTTTGGGGCGTTGACCAAAGCGCTCAAAACAACCGTTTAATACACGCATCACTGCATGCATCACTGCATGCATCACTACATGTAGTGTTGAGGGGATGCCACTAAATAACCTTTTTTGGGGCGTTGACCAAAGCGCTCAAAACAATCATTTTATACACGCATCACTGCATGCATCACTACATGTAGCGTTGAGGGGATGCCACTAAATAAACTTTTTTGGGGCGTTGACCAAAGCGCTCAAAACAATCGTTTAATACATGCATCATTGCATGCATCACTACATGAAGCGTTGAGGGGATGCCACTAAATAACCCTTTTTGGGGCGTTGACCAAAGCGCTCAAAACTATCGTTTAATACTTATTAGCAAAACAGTCCATAATGTTTGGTTTTCTTCAGGGCTTGAAATGGCGAGGTCAGGTTTGCAAAACAGATGTTTGGCTGGGTGCACGAATTTATCTCCATAGCTTCAACAGGGGTGGTTCCGGTGAAGTACATAGTTCTAGGGGGTGGTTGCACCTTTTTTTCAGGGAGGGTGATTAATGTAAGGCACGGTAGATTTAAAGCTGTAGCGAATTGCGTGAACTGTGATGTGCTGAAATCTGGTGTCACTAATGCTCCATTGTTTGTGAACTGATTTGAAGTTGCATATAGCAAATGTTTTCTTTTGCCAGCGTAAAGGCAATTCGATGACGTTCTGAAACACTCCACGACCTTTTCTCTACTCTTTCACCTGGATATTCACGACTTGGTGATATAGCATTGTGCACGCCTTGAACAAACACGGCGTGTAAGAAAGAAATACGCGGCTTTTCCTTTTCCCTTTTTTAAACAGGTGTTCAATCAGAGCACAGAAGCATTGGACAGCGTGCACATGACCATTTGCAACTTTGCCAAGAAGTGCCAGAGTGAGGGAGAGTACGAGCTGCGGGTAGAAGTGACGGACTCCCTGGGGATCATGGAGGTGTGTGCATGCATGCAATCAGGGTTGGCCGTAACCATATAAGCATATAAGTGTGGTATGTACGTATACTGTTGCATTGGCAGTTGGTAAATCTTCAATATTAATTCAACTTTCTCTGATTGTTTTTGTTGCTTTTGTTGCACCCACAGTGATAGTAATTTTGATCAGTTTTGCTTGTTTCCCTTTCATAATACTGTTCTGCAGCAAAAAGTACATGTTAACCAATGCGGCTTCTTTCCATATCTGGGGATTTGTGTCACTGTTGTTTCTTTTGATCTGCACCAATCTCATTGACAATAAGAACCCCACCCTAATTTCACCATTACAGGCACAGCCCCCCCTCTCCTACAAATTCAACGTGGTCTCAGTCCAGGAGCCTCCCCACCTGGAGGTTGCTTGGGCACATACTGCGTCCCAGCAAATGTCACAGGTGTGTGTGCGTATGTGTTCGTGTTTGAGATCTATTTTTTGGGGGGTCAAGAGATGTCAGCTTTTTTAATATTTTGGTACAACTCTGAAAGTTGGACTCCAAGTATATGGATGCTGCCGAGTACTTCTCCCTGGAAATTTGTGAGTGTTGTTTAATAAAATGCTAAAGATAGCTCTTGCTTTGTAATGATCTGATAGGGTCGTGCCGCATTGCAAATGCCACAAACGTCCTAGGATCGTGCGCATGTCGCATATTCAGAATTTCCATCTGCACACTCACAGGGTTCAAACCAGTGGAGCACCGTCACTGCAGGCGAGGCATTGCCTTCTCTGTCTTTTTCTCTCATACGTGGCAGCAAGCCACTCCCTCCGCAGCAGCTGCTCCCTGAAGGGGCAGATAATCTCAGTGCGCTACTGCCCTTGCTGCATGTCACGGTAAGAATGGCTGTGTGTCATGGCTGCGTGTTAAAACACAGAGTGGCCCTGTTTCACAGCTGTGTGTCACAGATGGAGTGACTGTATGTAGTGACTGTGTGTCATCTTTATCGACAGGGCTGCCCTGTGACACGGTTGTTCATCACAGACAGAGTTGCTGCGTGTCACGATAAGAGTTGCTTCACTTCACAATGGTAGTGCTGTGTGCACGGTAAACACTTTTGAGAGGACTTGAGAGCTAGAGTTCTTTGACTCGACCAGTTTGACCATTTGTTGTATCTGTGTTTGTGCAGCAAGAGGCATGGCCTGACAGCTCTCAACTCTTTGGCTGCTAGGTCCTTTCACCTGACTCAAATTTGTCGCAGAGTAATAATGATACTTTGGCACTTGACTAGGGCTGGCCAGAACCATATATATATATATATATATATACGATGTATGTACGGTACTTTTGGCAGGAAAATCACCAAATATTTGGTCATATACGGTGTATATATACGGTTCTGGCCAACCCTACACTTGATCCATCTGTGCTTGAATGCAACTGACTGTCCTTCCTCTTAAACTCACGCCACCTGTATATTTCTCCTCACTGCATGGCCTCTGCACTTGCATGTAATGCTCATCACTCTTGTTCTGCGTTGAAAGAGGGCAAGCTTCAGCAATGACTATGGCTCCAGTTCTTCCGGTATTTTGCTGCTTAATGAAGGAAACTGACATTTACTGGAAAGCACTGCCTGGATTTAGGAACCTGCCTGGAAATGTTTGACAACCTTACAGTTTGTTTTGAAAATGCCTCAACCTATGCCTCTGGCCTTGCTGCTTGTACTTTTTCAAAACATGCATACACATGTGCCACTGCTCACCCTTGCAGTCCTTACAGTTTGGTTTTTACAATGCCCCAACTTATGCCTCTGGCCTTGCTGCTTGTACTTCTTCAAAACATGCACACACATGTGCCACTCACTGCTCACCCCTGCAGTCCTTGCAGTTTGGTTTTTACAATGCCCCAACCTATGCCTCTGGCCTTGCTGCTTGTACTTCTTCAAAACATGCACACACATGTGCCACTGCTTGTACTTCCTCAAAACATGCACACACATGTGCCACTCACTGCTCACCCCTGCAGCTGGAGGCTCTGCGCAGTCCCGTCAATGCAGAGGCAGGGGAAGAGGATGGCAGGGAAGACAGTGATGGGGAGGATGGACTCGAGGGTGACAGAGGGGCAGGGCCGTCTTCTGGTATACCTCCACAAAGGGCTCGCAAGCAGCAGAGCAAGCCGTGGGCCTTGAAGCTGACCAAGTAAGTAATTACACAATTACACAAACACACTCTGAAAACCAGGACGATTTCCAGAAGCATATACATCCTTGTAACGTCAGACTGATAGATGGCATCCACCAAGTCCCTGGTTGCTGTATGCGCAACTGTTCCAATTATTCTCCTTAACGTCAGTCGTCGTTCGTGCACCATCTTACCTTACCTCAAACATAAAAAATGGTTCTGTGACCTGCCAAGCTGTCCACCTCCCGCTCTTCTCGACTGCACTTTGGTTTTGTGTTTGCTCCATAAAGGTAGTGAGTTGGTGATTTCCAAATTTCATGCTTTCTTGACCAACCCTAAGCATGAACTGAGTTCCATGCTATCACTGTCAAACGCTTGTCTTTTTTGCTCAGTGTGGTGTGCTTTCAAGTCATCTCCTCCGTCTTTTTAACTATGAGATTAAATGCTGTGGCTATTGTCTGTCCTCACTGTCCGCATATCTGCAGGGCAAAACTTGAATTCAGTGCAGGGAAGATGGTGCTGAGCAGTGTGGACCTGGCACCAAAGAAAGGTGAGCGCTACGCTTTTACGTGCACGCGCTTGCTGTAGCCTGAGGTCAATTATCCTGAAAAAAAGACAGCACTTTTAGCAACGTCTGTATTTCATGCGCTTACCTTTCTTTGGAGTTCATGTTCTTTTATTACAAGCGCCCCACAAACTTGTTTCCCTTTGTTGAAATGACAAACTATAGTCAACCTTCCGTTTGCACCGCTGCTGCAACCAGCTGTCGCTTGCTGCCCTTTGCTGCAGTGCTGCCATGCAGGTTGCAACAGTCTTTTTTAAAAGGCTTTCAATCTATTGAGACTTTCACTCCTTCAACCTGCCTGTACTGCTGCTGCCACCTGCTGCTCCTGAATGCAGTTCTACGCTTGCTGCCCTTTGCTGCAGTGCTGACACGCAGGTCGCAACAGTCTTTTCTGAAAGGCTTTCAATCTATTGAGATCGTAAGCATGTACTGCTGCTGCCACCTGCTGCTCCTGAATGCAGTTCTACTGTGTGGATCACGCAAGGTACCACAGAGGAATTTCCAAGTAACTGTGAGCTTAGACCTGCAGCAGTCTCCTCTCTCGAGGCAAGTGAGCGCTGCACCTGATACAGCGCTATCTGGCACATGGTTACAAGCAGGCCGTAGGCAGCAAGCAGAAGACTGTGTGTTCACCCTACCCTCAGTACCGTGAATAATACAAGTAATGGTTAATCAACGCACTAGAGCAGTTTTTAGGCACGCTTGTACGAATGTCACACAGCTCTGTTACCGGATAAAGTATGCCTGGCAGTGTAGCAATGAAGCTTTGGAGTACTTCAGGAGGACACTTGTCGCAATGGATTATAAGTTAACAGACAATCAAACTTGTGGCCTTCACACTGCAAAAACTGGCCACTTGCACACAGGGGATCCAGCAGTCAGGCAGGCCCTTTAACCTGCCCTCCACTCATGCTTCTGGTCACCAGTGGAGCACCAGAGAGGCTGGTTCATGAGATTGGGCCATACGATCGGGTGAGATGGGATGCACCAATGGGATTGAGGGACTAAAATGAGATGGGATGCACCGATGGGATCGAGGGACTGAAATGAGATGGGATGCACCATTGGGATCGAGCGACTGAAATGAGATGGGATGCACCAATGGGATCGAGCGACTGAATTGAGATGGGATGCACCAATGGGATCGAGCGACTGAAATGAGATGGGATGCACAGATAGGATTGAGTGAATGAAATGGACAACTTAGTATGAGTCGGGTGTGGAGATGTTTACATGTAAGGCATTTGTAATAGGATGTGACATTGCCTAAAAATCAAGCTGGCTGCTTTGTCTAATTGAATAAATCTAAAATATAATGATCGGGAGTATTAACAAAAAATTCAGGCTGGGAGCTGCTGGGAGGCAATTAGAAAGATGTATACTAGTTAAGTTTTGCATACTATTATATGCAGTGTTGCGCACTTTACTGTTGACGCCGTCATCCGTCATCTGACGGTCAGGCGTAAGTTATGGTTTTGACCGTCAGAAACTAATCCTCAGGCTTAATTTACAGTGGTTTTAATTTTTGACGTGTGACGGTCGGCTTTACAGTTATTTACGGTGGGAAACCGTCAGGAATTAGTTATTTACGGTGGGAAACCGTCAGCAGCTGGCCAGGCCGGTCCAGGCTCGACTGATTCAGGGCCACACGAGCCCTCTTGGCCTGATTACCGGAGGACATGAGGACAATTTATATTTATATCGCAAATTGCAAATGTTGTTTGTGGGGAAATCGGAGCTTGAGTTGGCACTCTGAGCCACTGAGTACCTGACGCCGCACCGTTACTTACGATTTCCCACCGTCAGTATGAAATTCACTGTTAGTTACGGTTATGTGACGTAGACGTCATTTAAGCACTTTAATTAACAGTGCCATTTGTGATTGACGCCATATGTGCACGACACTGATTATATGGCCTCGCACTTGAAACATGAACATGTGACAGGCGAGCACCTTTGAAGGCGTCATATGCTGTTATGACACCTACCTCGTAGGTATAATGTTTGCCACAGCAGTTTGGCAAGATAAACAAAGGATTTGGGTCAAGTTTCAGTGGGTTTAAACACAGGCAAAAAGCAGTTCAACAATTTGAAATGGGCAAGGAACGGCATCCCGGCATTCAACTCTGATGTGCTTCCAAGCAAAGCTTGCTGAGGACTAACACGCTGCTTGCAAGCAAGTTCAGAAGCTCGTTTGCCATCAGGTGCCTCCTGTCTGGCACAATCTTGTTAGACAATTTTGCATGCTATCTAGATGGCGACAGCCCCTAAGGGAGACGGTTTTTGCTGTCGTTGATGGCACAAATGTCGTGCTTGCAACAAAGCGGTTGTTCAAGTACCTTTAGTCACAAGAGATCAAAACCAATGTTTTGCCAATGTTTAATATTTTCTGTCTGCTTCTTCTCCTCCTAATTACTGTTTGCCGTTGGTGTGGCCCAATCTCAGGGTGGCGTATCAAAGGGCTCCATTGCGCCAGAGATGATTTTGTGGTTGCTGGACAAACACGGTGAGTAAAAGAGAGGGAGGAAAATGCTGGTGGACCCCCTGCCCACGTTGGTTGGCAATTCCATATTCCATTATAGAAAGAAAAAGGGACTACATGCAGCATGAGGGACTATTTGCAGCATGAGCCGGCCATCGTTTTAATAACAAGCTTGGTCCTGTGAGAGAAGCAGTAGTAAATTTCATTATGCAGCCACGAGACGTAAAAAAAAAAACATATTTTGACACACACGCTAGAAATTTGGTCCTCCGGCCAAAAATGACTCCCCCAAAACCCCTTCCTGACCCCCCACACAAATAAAAAGGGTGTCAATCTGCTCAGAATTCAAGCAGCTATCTGCCTGGACAGTTCTCATGCCAAACAAATCCTGACAAGCCATAGGGCAAAACTGGTTTGCGCACGCTCTTGCACTGACCACCTGTTTAGTGCTCAAATCCAGCCAAAACCTTTGCCAAAGCACGTATTCACTTCATTCATGCAACTTATGCATACTGCAATGCGTAAACTGTAAGTTTGGAATCAATTGCTGGTAATTTGCCTGAACACACCCCCGCGGCCTACTTGGGGACATTCCATGCATTTTTATGACCAGGCACCCAGATCCTCCCTTTCAATCAAATCACCCAACAAGGGTGCCAATCGACTGGGCTTGAGCTGAGGATTCCAAAAATATATAATATTTTGTGAAAGTGGCCCAGTAATATTCTGAAGACCCCCCTCAAAATTCTCAGACACCCC
>Ga0307947_1000323_pt1 | contig 32473 bp, 39 predicted proteins | sample OrgLakmetagen232_FD_201840 | JGI IMG/M metagenome (GOLD analysis project Ga0307947, IMG submission 201840) | Saline water microbial communities from Organic Lake, Antarctica - #232 | ecosystem: Environmental > Aquatic > Non-marine Saline and Alkaline > Saline | place: Antarctica: Organic Lake...
GGAGAGGGAGAGGGAGAGGGAGAGGGAGAGGGAGAGGGAGAGGGAGAGGGAGAGGGAGAGGGAGAGGGAGAAAGAGAGGGAGAGGGAGAGGGAGAGGGAGAGGGAGAGGGAGAGAGAGAGAGAGAGAGAGAGAGAGAGAGAGAAAGAAGGCTTGCCTTTCCCCTCCACAATTCCATGCAATTTGCTGTAGCTCCTGTCATGTGCTGCGCATGGCACACACACGCACCCAAAAACACACATACACACAAACAAGCACACAAGCGCACCTGCACAAACTCCCTCCCTGCTGTGTGCATCTGCACCACGGCCTGATATGGGCCACCAGGAGGCACCCCCTGCTGCTGATCCTCAGCCTGTGGCTGTGGTGTTGAAGGTGATGGAATCCAGGCTTCCGGCACGTAATGGACTGACGCACACGTGTCTTGAGGTGTGGTGGCTCCTGCCGCTGCTTGCATGCCTCCTGCTGGTGGTGTCAATTTGATAAGTTAGTCGCTCAGTTTATAAGCAAGGTGCGGCTCTTGTCAATCTGCGCAGATGTTTTGGGTAGACATTACATGTGTGTGTTTTTGATTTATGCTGTACCTATGAGTGCAGTTATTTGTCATCAGGTGTTGTGTGTTAATACATGTGTGTTTTCAATTTACGCTGTACCTGTGAGTGCAGTTATTTGTCATACGTACCCAGCTGCATCTTTACCAACAAGCACTTTTTCTGGGCATGCAAGACAGAAATGCAAGTCACTAGTGTCTTGGTACACTTGGTTGATGTTTAAGACCTCTTTGGACATCTAGGTGCTTGGAAAGATGAGTTCCTGGCGCATTGGTCCCTTTACCATGCGTCTAGGTACTTGAATAGATGAGATGCTATATTATGTATTCCTCTGTGTCCTCCTACTATTCTGGAGTTAGCAGCTAAAAAATTGTCACGTCTTGGGTGAAAGTAGAACCCTTACAATCATTGAAACGTTTCTTCATGGCATCAGAAGAAGCAAAGGGATTCTTGATCTAATATTTACAGCACTGAAACCATTGAGAGGTGCTCCAACAGAGCAGCGTGAATGAGATGTGTGAACTTGAGGAAGCTGAATGCACACTGACCTCCTGCATGCTTGCTTTCCACGTGATAGCGTGTGGGCTGTAGGTACCCAACCTGCGCAATTGAGCCCTCGCTGCAGATGACGACCTGACATGCACAAGGGTGAGTGTATATGTGCTGCTGCTGTGTGTGTGTGTGTGCGTGCGTACGTGTGTACGTATGTGCTTTATGGGTGTGCGTGTGCGAGCAAAATTGGGGCTTTTGCTGCAGATGACAACCTGGTTTGCTCGTGCGCGTTACTAAACGTGTCTGTGAACCACAAGTCGAGCTGTATGTTTTTGGTATCAATAGGATTGGTGATCCATACAGAGTATATTCCAGTACTACAACCCCCATGACCATATGATGAAGATGAAGATGACACAGATTAATCCCTTGCACGTGTAAACCAAAAAGATGTGTGGACGTGACTACAGGTCACTTTTGTTTGTGTGTGTCTGAACATACGGTGTACGGTTTTAGGGTAACAAGCACGTGCAACTCAATCACTCCCCAAACATTTAAACGCACACACTCACAAATTGAAGCACAGACACCCAAACACACCTAAACACACACGCGCACACACACCCAAACAACAGATAAACAACAAACACGCCAAAACACACATACATTCATATCTCTGAACCAGAATTTTCCAGTTCGATTCTTGGGAGCAATAAACTTTGTGAAAGTTCTAGAACTCTCAAACTGTTCGAGCAGTTCAATGTGCAATTTCGAAAAGGGAGGATTTTGCTGGTTTCTGGTCATACTTGTCAAAAACATGCATGGATTGTCTTAAATACATATAATATCAATATATTATTACAAAACACAAAAACTCAGAACGTTTGACGGCCATCCAAGGCTTTTTCCTGCATTTTTGACTACAATTTTGGATTTGTAAAATCGAAAAAAGGGCATACAGTCGACGAACTTTTAATACCTCGCGAACGGCATTTTTAGGGTTTGTTAAAATCCGTGAAAGTCCGCGAACCTAAACTTTTGTGGGGCTTTTGTCATAACCCTTAGACATACAGGCAAACGTTTGGCCAAACTTCGAACTGAACAACCCTGATCTAAACACACGTACACACAAATCCCACCTCAAACGCATCCAGCACGATGCGGCCGCACCCAAACACAGGGCAGTCCAGCGTCAGCGTCTCGTATTCCCCACCCTCCCCGCACACATTAGACCCGTACAGGCTGTTTAGTCGGTGCAGGTAGGGTTGCAGCTGAGAAATGGACTTGCCCAGGTGCTTGTGGGGGTCCAGGCCCAACGCGGCAACCTTGACCAGGATGGCGTGGACTTGACTGTCCACCATGCCCCTGCACTGGTTCACAAGAGGAAAGCAAAATGATTGCTTGCCTGTAAACAAATGTGTCCCCCCCACAAGATGGCAGTAACCTGGCTCTCCACCATGCCCCTGTATTGATCTAGAAGAAAAAACACTGTGATTGGCCGTGATTGATCTAACTGAAGAAAACGCCGAGATGGCCAGTCTGTTCACAGTCTTCCCTTTGCTCTGATTCAGGAAACGTTAGCTGGTCGGTCCATTCACAGCAGTTGGTCCCAGCTTTCAGTTCAAATGTGCAAATACAAATGACAACACCTGCAACAACGTATGTCAGAAACACTTATGATCTTGTTACATTGGTATCTTATATCAGGTTTGACATTGGTATCTTATTATGATCTTGTTACATTGGTATCCTTGAAGGGGGGCGTTAATATGACTCATGTTGGGTATTGTTTGTGGCTTATGGGCTTTTACACATTTGCACATTTGGTACCCTAAGCACAAACTCAGCGGATGCAAAATTTGTTGTGTGAGTCAATCAGGGAGGGTCTATGTGCAATGGCAAAACACTCGCACATGCACCAGAGCAGGCCAGTAGATCTTCCACACAAATTGCCGGCAAATTATTCACAGCTTGCAGGACGTGCAATGCATTGGGCGTAAATTTTGTTCTTGGGCACAAAACTAATTATCCGTGGAAGAGAACACAGGTAAATTCAGACCACCAAACAAATATAGGATTTGGCATTCTCAGCAGTTGATAGATGAAAGCGCATTTAAAAAAAGAGCAGGTTGACATGCTTTGAAAGGGTAGGGCTAATTGTGGGAGAAGTGTGGATCCGAGGGGACTAGCTCAACACCTGCCCAAAACGTACGCACGACACCCAACGAAACTCATTGCTGCTGCGGCAGAGCTGTGATAGGCCACACACTGGCCTAAGCACAGTTTCACCTGTCTGCTCCCACCTGAGCAGCTGCTGCGGCATATGCCACACGTAGCAAGTGACGTCAGATTCAGCAAACACAGTTGCATTTATGCATGTCTGCTCCCACCTGAGCAGCTGCCGCTGCGGCATATGCCACATGTAGCAAGCGACACCAGATCCAACAAACACAGTGACACCTAGGCCTGTCTGCTCCCACCTGAGCAGCTGCCGCTGCGGCATATGCCACATGTAGGCCAGCGAAGTCAGGTCCAGACGTGCACACACGTTTTCCACACGGAGGCGCTGGTAGTCTGAGGCGATGGCACCGGAGGACACGGCTGTGACGTGCGGCATGCATGCTTTGATGTAGGCCAGCAGGAGGTACAGATCTTCCACCTCGTCACCTTGGGTTTGGGTGTACAGCAGGTCCTGAGTGGGAGGGGGCGCAGTTGCAGGTGCAAGCCACGTGCAAGTGTGGTATAGGGGTACAGCACGAGTGCGCTTGTTGCTTTTCTGGTTTTTATTAGTCTTGTTCTAGATAACAATCTACTATCTCACCCACATGCTTGTCATTGTAGCAGATGCGCATCGGTCTAGGCGTTTGTACATAAACCAGGTTCTGCAACCCGTTGCGGTCATTCCAGAATTGATTCAGCTAGTTTCTGAGTTTCTGTCAGTGACTTTTAGGCGAGTACAGCCCACATGCAAAGAAGGCAACCTGCCATCTTTTAAAACACTGATCAAAGGGATAAATCAAACACACCTAGAGTTCTGCCCTGCTGCAACAGAAAATAATAAGCTGCGTAAGTACCTGCTTCTTACTGCTGCCATGGATCCTATGCCTGTACAACGGCACGCCCATGCATGCCGTGTAGCTCTCCACGAGCTGGTGGCCTACCTGCCCAGGGATTTGTTTGTGTTTTGATTTGCAGTTGTGACGTGGCATTTATCAAGTAACAGGGAGCTACAGGCGAAAGATGTGCACAAGTAGATATGCTGGACATGCTGTACAACGTGGGCGCACTGTTTGATACATGTAGCTGTCCATCTCGTCTGGTGCCCCTTCAGCAGGCAAAAGGTTGGCCAGGGCCACCACCTCATGGCCCCCCTGCTGCACGGCAAGCTGCATTGCGTAGCAGGAGTCTTTACCCCCAGACACGAGGGCGATGCACCTCATTCTTACTGAATTTCCCTCAGAGCTAGAGGCACTGGCAATGTTTCCCTGCAAAAAAAAGGGTAAGTATTTGCCTAGGGCAACTTGCCTCAAAATTCATGCTTTATAGGCAGTTTGGAAATTTATGATTTATAATTTATAAATTCTCGAATTCTTCCACTTTTTGCCATGACCAAAAGCAAGAGGCCTGGCCAAGGCGTCGAGGCCCTGGCTCCTGACAGGGTCGAGAAAGTCTTGAAGAAGATAACCACCCTGTATGAGCAGGTAGACACCCACTTAATTGATTATTCCTAGGCTTGCATGGCTGTACGCATACAGCACATGCGCGCGCACACACACACACACACACACACACACACACATGTGCATGCACACGTACATTTATACACAACACACACTCACTCATTCACACACACACTCTCTCTCACACACACACTCACTCACACACACACACACACACACACACACACACACACACACACACACACACACACACACACACACACACACACACACACACACACACACACAAGCACACACACATACACACACACACACTCTCACACATGCACACACACACGCTCACACACACACACACACACGTACTGACACACACATGCACTGACATACGCGCAGGGCCTTGTGGGAGACTCCACGGGAGGGAGCATGGGCTTGCAGCAGATGGCACAGAGCTCACAACTGGGGATGCCCCTGCGAAAGCCTCGGAAGAAAGTGTCCTGCATGGTCGTTGTAAGTGCACGTACAAAAACAGGGAAGGCTTGCACAGAAGTTTTCATATATGCATCATTTCCAGTTGCCTAAATACCATAAAAAAAAACAGGCGAGCTTCTCCAGCTTGTAATGCTAAATGTAAGGAAAAGTATTGCACCTGTTCAGACTCGCTCAGCTGCCCAAATCCAACAATAATGGGTAGCTTCCTGCGATCTTTTCCACAAAAACAGGGGAACCACTCAGCGGGCAAGTCCAGCTTCATCAACTGGTATATTGGGGAGGGGATACAGAAGACAGGTGGGTCCGAAGTTGCAACGGCCATTTTCCTCATTACTTTGTTGTAACTGAAATTGCCGCAGGTTATTGATGAGTACGGGCAAGTTTGCAGTTGCAATTCGTTAGAATGAAACGCACAGCAGATGTAAGTGCAGATAAAAGGCTTTTGTGCTTATTATGCAGCTCAGCGTTGCTATAATGAAAGCTTTCTTGACAAATCAAGACGGCACAATCACCTGTGAAACCTGTGTGGTGCTTAAAACAAGAGTAAAATAATGTCTTTTCCCACTGCACCATGATCAAGTTCTGTCCGTTGTATATTAAATATATGCATCAAAATGGCATGTTTTGATATGCTCTTTGGCTCATATGCACCCCTATTGGCTAGCTCCAATTCATGTAACGCATAGTACTTCTATCACCGCGTACCGCGAATGTTGTTGACCCTCTCAAGGAGTGACCAAAATGAATAATACTTGGTGGCTGACAAGCCGTGATTTGGAGAGGGGAAAAATGTGTGTGCAAATAATTTGTTGCATGGGTGAAAAGTGGTGGGAGGGGCAGGGCAAGCAAGCAAGTTTAGTACTATAATATAGCCTATATTTGTGAAGTTGAAGAACGGACAAACTGAGGAGCAAACCCAGCTCGTCAATTGGTGACTATTGCTTGAGCAAGCAGCGTGTGCTTTGACAGTTTGACAGTTTTACAGTTTGACAGTTTAGAGGAGCTGCGGACGAGCTCAGCTGTTTGATACAGGAGAAGTAGCCGTGCGTGAGCAACAACAAATGTTCCATTGCATGCTGGGGGCAGAGGCATTGAAGCACTGACTTGGGACGAGTCTTACGTGCGCGTTTTATCCTGTCTGCACATAGAGTGACTCAACTTAATCTGACACGTTCTCTGGTAGCTTATAACGTCAGCTTTATCTTGGCTAAATTGGGTCCGATGTGATGAAGTGGTGTGTGAGAAATTGCCCCTTTAATGTTGAAAAGGAGCATGTTTGGGCCATTGCTCAGTTGCCCCCCTCTGTGAATATATGATGCCCTTTCAGAACATGATATTAGGGTTTAACTACTGCTTGCTCTTTTGATGTGTGTGTGTGAGGTCATTCCTGCAGTGCTTTTTGCTCAGTGGGTAGGACTTTATCCATGCAGCAAACTTATGCCGGCTGGCCCTTGCTGTTTGAATACCACATCTCACTTCATGAAATGCTGTCCTGTTAGGCGTTGCTATTGAAACCCGCGGCTTTACGTTTGTGACCTCCGGCTCCAAGCGGGAGACCCTGACAGGCGAGGCCACGTTGCGCTTCTACGACTTCCTGAAGGATTTTCAGCAGTTTGAAGGGTAGGTGCTTTTAGTGCAAGGGTGGGCAACCCATAAGCAAGGGTGGAATGTCTCTCAAGTGTTTGTCCGGCAACTATTGTCTTGAGCTATTAAAACCTCCTGACTTGCTGTCTTCTTGGTGTCTGGTTCTCCGACCTCTCTTACCTTATCGCACTCCCCTCAGCCAGCACCGTCATGCCAACTGCCACTGAAGATATTCAAAGCTAGGTCACCATACGTGCTCTTTTCAACACACACACACACACACACAGAGGTAGCTAACGCGTTCTCACACACACACACACACACACACACACACACATACACACAAATACACACACACACAATCACGCTCTCAGGATCATTCCAAACCTCTTCACTGAAATCAGTGGGTCCAAGGAGGTGAGAAGCGTTTGGTAAAGTTGCCTCCAACTTGACAAAGGCGTTGGCTGATTAATGTGCGTCTGACACCTAGCTAGAAGAGGGTCAGGGTGTTAGGTCCCCGCACAGTTGGATCAACCACACACAGTCACCTCGTGTCCATCAACACTCTGGAACTAATTAGTCAGCGACTGTGTTGCAACCTCTGCTAGACACGCACACACACGCGTACATACACACACGCACGCACACACGCACACACACACACACAGCACAGATAGCGAGGCATGGTAAATGTCACTGCCTGCCCTTACCATGCGTGAGCAGCATTTCATCACTAGTCAGGCAGTTGCTTTAGTGCCGGCTTACCTCTTACATGCAAACATGTTTTTTCAAAAGTCGTCAGGCATGTGCGTTCGTGCTGACCTGCAAGCTTTGTGCGTGTAAGCAAACCTCCGAACTTGCGCCCTCACAGAAAAATTTCGCTTGTGTGGACTGGATCGACACGCCCGGTCTGGTGGACGGTGAAATGAGCTATCCGTTCGACGTGTTGAAGGCAATTCTGTGGATGGCAGAGCACGTGGACATGATTCTGATTTTCTTTGACCCAATAGGGCAGGTGAGCAGTGAAAAATACACTTAGGTAGTAGCTGCATAAAATGGTTTTGCCGACACGGGTAAGGAAAAGGCATTGATCTGAGCAGGTAGGGAAGGTGAGCGGTAGCAAATCGTACACAATATTTGCATCCCATGCGAACTTTCATTACAGAGAGAAGCAAGTGCTGGAAGGATCCCCGTGCCCTTTGTCAGCACCTAGCGCCGAGGCAGCAAATTTGCCTTCCTTAGCTCACTAAGTCGGTTTTGCCTTCCAGCAACACACTAAGTCGCAGTTTGTCAATTTTGGTTAAAGTCAGGCTATCCTATTGGTAGCTATGCTAACAAGGGGTGATCAGCAGATCAGGCAGATTCGGTAGTGTTGCTTGTAAGTGCACCCATTGTTGCATATATGCAGGCAACATGCAAGCGCACAATGGAGGTAGTGAGCGCGCTGAACAACTACCCACCAGCAGTCGAGAAGCTGCACTACTTCATGTGGGTGTGGGGAAGACCATGCTTGATTTTTGAGGCACCCTTACCTCGGCTACAGCTTTCCAGGCCTTGTCTGTTTCATGGGAGCATGCTGTGATTGTGCAAGAGTGGCTCCTCGATATCTTGATCACCTTAATAAGTCGGTGTTGGTAGCAAATAGCAAATGTTGTTCCTATTCATCATTGCTGTTCCTATTCAGAATATGTTTGTTTGTGCAGGAACGACACACGTGCGAGCGCGCGCGCACACAAACACATACACACAAACACATACTTACTAGATGTCACAAAAATTGTTGTTGTCCGAGAGACACGGTTTTGCTCAATTGAAATCTAGGAGAGCTGCGCGCTTGTTTTCAGGTCCAAGGCAGACGCGGTGGAGAAAGAGCACGACCGGCAGCGTGTTCTCATCCAGATCACACAGAACTTGTGAGTGTTTGCACTGTGTGTCGGGAACCCACAAAAAAGGAATTGGTGTTGTATGCCTAAGGTGTTGTATCCTAATCACTGCTTACAAGTGCTTTTCCAGAGTTATGCCAGTAAACAGGCTGGGAGGCAGCATCAGAGGTCGCTGATCTAGTACGTGCTTTGCGCCCATTCCTTTCCATACTTCAATCTCTCTTGCTTAGTGCTCACTTCACCACCTGTTCATGTTTTCAGCGGCGATCAAACCATTGTAAGCCAGACTTTGTTTTGCAAGCACTGTCTTGGACCTGCCTGCTATGCACGCTCCGCTCAGCGTTGTATATATACGCTGAGCGACGTATATATACAAGCTTGTTGTATCTACGCCGCCGTATATCGTATATACAATACGTGTATATACTGCCATTGTATTGTATTGTGTTTTAAAGTGCGTATGTACTTTTGTTATGTGACTGTCAGACACACGTACAGTGCATGACTGTCAGACACGTTTGCAGTGGAAAGTGACAGCAATGACAAACAGGAGCAAGCGCCGCCAATGCTGTAATTTTCTGGCGTCCAATACGTCCTCCATCATTTTCACAGCCCTGTATTCCTTGCACCACAGTGTGCATTTCACTCACTATCAGTCCACCGTGTTCTTGCACCATAGTGCGCATTTATTCGCTGTGTGTCCACTGTTGTATCCCTTTCAGGGCCACCCGCATCCGTAACAGCCATGCCTTCAATCTGCCCACGTTCTACATCCCTCCAGAGGACGGCCAGGACTGCCAAATCCCCAATGCTATTGAGGAAGTTTGCCAATCTGTGGACAAGGTAGGGAGGGGGTGAATAATTTGCAAGGGTCGGGAAGAGATGGAGTGAGCTGAACGGCATACAAAAACGTTGGCAGGTTGACCTGCAGTTGTGTGTGTGTGTGTGTAGAGTGTGTGTATGTGTGTGTGTGTGTAGAGTGTGTGTGTAAAGGTTGACCTGCAGTTGCAGGGCGCATTCAGCACACGTTTTCTTGTTGCAAGCAAGCCGAACAAAACAAATATATTCAGCTGGTGAGCAAGGTTTGGAAATCAACTGTTTTTGGGTGAGGCCAAAGCTGCGGGATGAAATTAAGGATGGAGTCATTTCAGGGAGAATGCAATGATCAAGGATTCCAATGCACAGGGCCAGGCTAAGAAAGGGTTTGGCTGCTGTGGCGTCATCAGTGCAAGACACTATCAGGCTGCCTACCTTTTCCTGACATCAGCCTTGCCATATTCAGGCTATGCATTCAGGACAACAACACTGCCACCGTTGCAGCTGACCGATAAGTCGTATTTGTGCACCTGCACTGTGTTTAAAGTTGACATAGGACCCAACTTTTGAATGTCACCCACATTGACTTTCACAGAGCATCAACATGACAGTCCAAAGGAACCTACGGACTCTCAAGGAGGACTGCGAAAACATTCTGGATCGCTGCTCCAAGGTGTGAGCTGTGATGCTTCCCTCTTGAAAATGTACCATTCTTATGGGGCTTGTACGCATTATAGTTTACAATGACAGCTTCAAATGAGATCCAATGACATACTCTCCCACCTCCAGGAATAAAAAGAGGGTGGAGTTTACCCACTTACATACGAGTATTAACTCTGTGCCTTTGGCAAGCATCACAGTGGCGCACATAGTCCTCGACATCTGACATCTGCACACAGGTGGTCACGGAGGACAAGCTGAACAAGGCAGACAACATGCGCCGCAGGGCGTATGGGATGCTCTACTACTTCCTCGCGACAGTCAGCACTTGTTTTTTAGCTGCCCTTGTGGTGTGTTTTGATTGCTTCTTTGTGCATTGCGTGAGCGACTGTAGCATATGGTGGGCGTGCTTGTGCATCACGTGTGCCTGTTGTAAAAAGAAGTTCAGGGGGTGGTCGGCTTCCTGCCCTGACCCTCTGCAAGTTTCTGTATTAAACGTTTAAATGGCTGTGCCCAACTGATCTGAGCCCGTTTCATCTGGTCTGACGTTCATGCCGATTCCTACAAAATGTGCTTCCTGCTCCGTGACCCAAACACAAGAAGTTTTTATGCCATCAAAGCACTCATCATTTGTACCTCTTCACTTACACATACACACATGTACACACACATACACAACATGCACACATGCACACAAGCACACCTGCCACTGTCAAAGATTAAGTTTCATGCGTTGCTTGTAATGCTTCCATTGCCAAACATTACTTCGCAGGTGACTCGAGTCCTCCCCAGTCTGTGCGGTGTGACAGAAGACCTGTGCAACACCAATGTTTCGCTCAAAATGCTAAACAAAGTTGCCCCAGCTATTAAGGAGCATTTTGGCTTCCTCCTTGCTGCCCTGTTAGCCCTTTTTGCCTTCTTCATGCTGCTTGGCAAGGTGAGTCACAGACATTCTAGGAAATGTTGGACGGTGTGCGAAATAAACAACTCCTTATTTAGCATTGAAATTGTGACCTTATCTGCCATCATGATATTCCATACTGCACAGAGCACGCGCTGAGAACGTTAGGAGCAGTTGCATGTAAAGAAATTAAACCGAAATAGCCCTCCTGTCCTTTTAGGCTAGAAAACATGGATGTTCTCTGCTCGTCGTGCTTAGGGTAGGCAATTGCAGATGTTGAGAAGATTGCTCGTTGCTGCTGTTTTGGGGGACTTGAGAAGCGTGGGCAACAAAAAGGAAACATACGTAGGGTTGGCCAGAACCATACATTTATAGGTATATACGGTGTACATACGGTATTTGTAGCAGGGAAATCACCATACATACATACGGTCATATACGGTGTGTATATTTGGTTTTGGCCAACCCTAAACATACGTCATCAAAACTGGTGAATACATCCCAAGCATTAATCAAGGAAACAAACGACGTTGCTGTAGGAGAGCTAAGTGCTTTCGTTACCTGGCAATTTCAAATCTGCGACCCAAAGCATTTGGCCTGACCATGGACCTTTCGGCTTTCAGGGCAGCTACCCAATGCACATATATATGTACTAATGCTTTCTTTGGATGCAGCTGACATGGAGGATAAAGCCGGTGTTCAACAAGAAAGACCTGAAGAAGGTTGAAGAGTTCAGAATCATGACCACCAAAATCATGGAAACTGAACAGGTGCGTTTTTGCGTAATCCTCCATCACGCCTTTCTGGCTCTCGCTTCGCCTTTTAGTGTATATCACTCTCTACTCAGAACTTGGTGGTGGATCAGCATTTCCAAAATCTAAGAGGGTCGATTGAGGGGTTTGGTAACCACTTTCTGCATAATTTTTTGCTGTTGGCCTCCTGAGCCCTTACACTGTCAGGTCAATCACCGCTTCAACCTAGTGTCAGACTCAGACCATCAACCAAGCCTTTGCTTGTTTTACAACGACACATGAAAGAGGTGGGAGCTAAGAATTTGTCCTCTTTCCGGCACTTACGATCAGGGTCTGTACGACGAATACTTCAAGACACTCGGAGCAGATCGCTGAAGGCCAACGCAGCAGCAGAGGACTGGCCAATAGGGACCCAAGGCTGAGAGTTGTGCTTCTTGATTGGGGTTTAGAGTTCTACTTACGCCGGTATGCCGGTCGTAATGGGGGGGGATTGAGCATCAAAGGTTATTGTTCTTGCTTGCTTGAAGTCCTGCTAGAAACGTGCTTTATGAATTTCAGTTTATATTCAGCAAAGGTCAAGATAGGGGTGACCTTCTTCAGCTTTTTTGTTTGGCTGACCAGCTGAGGCTAGGTGCATAATGCCTGATCTCCTTGAAGCCCTGAAACTTAGCTGGCTGGTCTCTAGTAGCCACAAATAACTTAGAGACCCAGATGTAAAGGAAATCAGTTTTGTGATTTATTGAGCCACAAAAACCAAGAAAGGCCCATATAGAGCCTCGGAGATGACCCTTGTTACCCGAATGCCTGTCTGAACCAGCACTATGAAGAATCAACTTAGTTGACTTGCCGCCTCCCTCACAAGACAACCAGCAAATTGTGCACGGCGTATGCAATCTGCTCAAATACCACCATCAAAAAGTGAACACGCAGCCAGGAGATAGAAAGCCAGCAACAATCCCCTCCGCTCAAAACCTAAACCATTCCACAGAACATCCCACTTGAAGCCCAACAAACGCAACACACGCTCACAAACTGCCTCGTCACAGTCATCCCGCGACACAGACACACATGCAAACAATTCCTCTCCCCACCCAGCAAATCGATACTACCTACCCTCACCCGTAGGTATATTAGATGAATATCGTTCCATGATACCCACTGAGGCCATTCCCAAATAAAAGCTACGCAGGGGTGATAACACCTCAAGCATGTATGGGATAAGGAAACGGAGACAGAGCTGTCGGACAGCGAAGTACTCACGCTACCAGGCGGATTCAAACCCGCGACCCCGAAGAGTCTGGCCTGACCACGGGCCACTAGGCTTTCAGGGCAGCTACCCTAACCATTCACACACTTAACCACAACGATCTCGACATTCTTCACAGAATGATTCGAAGTTTTACACCTGCAACTAAATAAGAGAGAAGCACACTACTCCATAGTTATATAAGGGATGAGCCCTTCCCCTCTTCAAAGCGGTTGGATCAGTGCCCACTCAAACTGCTGCTCGTACTGACACTGAATGTGCAACCTGTAAAACACATTTCTACCATCTAGGACTTTAATCACTGGATCTCCTCCCTCCTTTTAAAAATGTGCACATGCGATGTCTACAATCATACCTACCATTGGCAGCGCCTGCTAGAAACCAACTGTACAATGCCAATGAGCGAGAGGCTATTGACTCCAGAGACACATGGTGGGCCTTGAAAGAACGGACCTTTAGATCTCTCAAAAAAGATTCAGTGAAAGTGTCATGGAAGCCAACCTGGAGCCAGAAGAATTGCAAAACAATTGTGAAAGCTTTAGATACAGCCGCCAAAAGTACACAGAGCATATCACCAGACCTGCCTCAGCCTGCACCAAATACACATCTTAATAATCAAAAGAGGAGGGTTCTCTGCCAACCAAGAAAGAAACTCTTACCGACCCTATGACATCGAATTTCAGAACAACATCAATTTTGACATCCAGGCCATCAACCCACAAGCAGACATTGTAGCCACTGGCGTTGCAATTGCTAGATTACTGTCATCGATCTCATGAAGCTTCAAGGGACGATACCAAATCCCTCTCAGACAACCCTACACTGCCAGGAGTGTACACTGCCACAGTAGCTTGCAACTACAACGTAGACAAAAATGCAAAGACATGCTCACCCCTGAGCGTCTTAACATTATACAAAAGGCTTTTGAAAAGGCAAAATGCGACGGCTTACAATGCACTACCTACCCACATCAGAGCTTGTGGGCTTCATCACACGTAAAGATATTAATATATTGCTACTTCCAAACATATAAGCAAAAAGATTAAAAAATATTGTCACGGATGCTTCCCCCCCTACATAAATACCGCCGTACAAAGATGAAGTCTCTAAAGAGAAAACCCCAATACTACTGAAGTAAACTACCCAAGAGATAAGGTCTTCAGTGCAAACTGCAACGCCTTCTCCTCCAAGTTCGCTAATTGCTTTATCTGCCATCCCATTACCATGTAAACACCATGTATTTAGCAGCAAGACAATCCATCTACTCTGCCGTCCTTAACACAGAGGCAGAAACCACTTTAATGTTTCTTCCCTCCTGGAAGAAAAGGATGACCACAAATCCATACGCATTGCTCTGCCGCAAATTCCTGCACATGTGTAAATTTCTGGGCTCCATACCATCAAAACAATTTCAATACGCAGATGTACTTTGCTGGAACAATGTACAGACGCCAATTCCCAAACACACTTGGGATATGCAGATCATTACCATATGGAATACTAAAGGCAGGAAATGCCTCAATGCTTGCAACAAAAACTGGCTAAAAGAGCTTGCCAAAGAAATTCCTGAGGCAAAGTGGGATATCAATTACATTCATAACGACCCCTACCCCTCTGCACTTAGCATTGAAAAGACTCCTGGCCTTATTGAAGTAAGGAAACTACCCAGCGACCTTCTTTATCAAACCCCACAATGCCCCAAGGTAAAACAAGTTCCCTGGACCCACCTAAGAGCTCTGATGAAGCGATTCAACACAGCTCCAGCCCAAACCTGATCCATAAAGTACAAGATTGGCGGGACAGGACCTACTCTGATGGCAGCCTTAAAGAACACGAAGAAGGGCAATACATTGGATCAGGCGTGTACCACCCTAACCTAAACGTATCCAACTGCGTGAACCCAAGAGGCACGGATATAACCAACACAACCTCTCGTGCAGAGCTAGCAGCCATAGCACCCGATCATACATGGCTCCTCCCATATAGCCACAGACAGCCTAGATGATCTAATTTGAAGACTTTGCAGCAAAAAGCAGGGTTCACGCCGCGCCTTAACATATGTCGGCATCTCTGCTTGCTAGAACCAAACAAAATTGCTTTGGAGACATTACATTTTGAGGCCAGCTCAAGTCTAGAAATTTGGAGAGCCAAAGGTATGTAGGGAGAATGCAGAAATCATCCCTTTTTGGGCCTCAGTACCCCTCATAAATTAACAACGTGCTGTCAAGTTTTGTACCGTAGGGAGGCCTCTATTTTGAAAGTGCAGCTAAGGATTTGAAAGACCTTATCTGTTAAATGACCATGGTGTAAAATAACCTTCATCCTTAATGCCCTTTTCTTTTTCTGTGTTCTTTTCCACACAGACATCTCACGCCTTAATTTGCTGTAAATTATTGCGAGACCATTCGGCTTGTTCATCTCTGATGAGGGATAGGACAACACTAACCCGCCAACGCACGCCATAATAAAGAACATTCATCATGTGTTTGCGGAAAAATAGTAAGGCTGTAGTTAATTGATCTTTCTTCATCCTTTCTCAATCCAAACCCCGCTCAGTCCCGTAGCTGCTGGGAAATCAGGTGTGCAGAGAGTTTTGCCAAATTCGTTATCGAGAGCGCACCAACTCGGAACCCCCGAAAATGGGTTACCATGGTTTCTACAACTTTTCCATCTGAAGTACCAAGCCGATATTTCGCTCTGAATTATAAACCTTTTGGACTTTCACCCTCATATTTGAGAAATATATAATATATATTTTTATATAGTGCTGTGTGTAATTGCTGATGTGTAATTTGAAGAGAAAGTGAGCTAAAGCAGCAGTTACAGGAAACAGCCGGACTCGCAGGAAAATGTAAGCAACAGGATGTGGCCCTACGTACGGTGTTGAAAGTTTTGAGAAGGGCTCTGTGACCCCTCTTCTTCCTTCCTTCTGCGGTGTGCAGGGGATGCGGCCCCAGTGTCCCTGCTGATGAGAAGGAAAGCAATGGTGGGTCTCTCGAAGTGCTCATTTTGTTCAACACAATGCTTGCATGTGTGCTTGCATATGCTGGTGGCAAGGGTTGAGGCAAGCCCCCCCCCAACCCTATTATTGTGCCTTCCTCTTCCCAGGAGGACCTCAGCAGCATCAGCAGCAGCAGCAGGATAGCCAACAGAAAGAGCAGCCGAAAGCACCTAAGGACACAGGCGGGGATGGGGCCAAGGGATCAACGAGGGCAAGGCGCCTATCTTACGTGACTGCCAATGCGAACGGGAACATGCAGGTGCGTTGATAATAATGGGCAAACGTGGAGTCCCTAACCCCGGAAATCACCGCTTGTTTGCATTGGGGAGTACTTGCAATTGAACCCTTTACCCTTTACCCCCTTGGCTCCCCCTGCTTTCGTCACAAGAATTTCCCTTCCCTCATTTCTCGCAGCCTGAAGATCCGGACGCTGGGGCTGCGGTTCAGCCGAGGCAGCCTGCGAGCGCGGTGCCGGGCACGCAGGCCGCGAGCACTCGGGCCCGTCGCCTGTCCTACGTCACGAACGACGTGAGTAACCTCCCCTTTGGCCTTTCTTGTTATCATTGACGGTGCCATTGACGGTGCCATTGGCAAGCGGAAGAGGCTCCCCTTATAAGACATCCCCTTATAAACACAGCACACTTACTTAGCTTGCCCATGCCTTTGGGAACTCCCTCTTTGCAGCCCAACGCCAATGCCAAGATTGTGGAACCAGCAGTCCCGGAAATAGATGGAGCTGATGATGCCATGATGAACGATGGAGCCGTGGGAGGCACCAACGACGTGCGTGTATGCGTTTGTGTGTGCGTGTATACAAGTGCAGAGCCTTATACATGTCTGTGTAGCCTTTCGCTGCCCTTTCGCTGCCCAAGGGCTGACTGGAGGTCTGTGTAGCTCTGCGCTGTCTCTGAATGCTATGGAGCCAATGAAAGGATGAATTCTCTTGGTGTGCAGGGCACTCTTCGGGACTCCCAGCGGATAATGCTCAACGTTGCTTGCATGTCTCGAGCCGGACGCGAGCCGGGCTTTAAAAAGACCAACCAAGACAATTGCTTTGCATTTGAAAAGTACATTACGGAGGACCAAAGCCTGTTTGGAGCCTTAGATGGGCACGGACCAAATGGTGCGCATTGATATGTCGTCATTCTGGGAGACTTGGTGGGATAGTTTGTTAGTTCAGGGGTAGCTCTTGTTTGGGAGACCTTTTATCAGATGTAAGGTCTAACTAGGGCATCTGTTGAATGTATCATTAATCATTAAGTTCGGCCCCCATGATATCACACCTGCAACCTGGAGTCTTTGCCTGCTGTACTCTTCATGGGCCAGGATGCATTGCAATGCTTGAGTCCGGTGACATTCTGCCTTTTCCTCCGTTTTTTGTTTGAGCAATTTGACATCAGATATGCCTGCCTTCTTCTATGCAGCGTTACGGGCACCGGTGTTCTCTGTGTCTTGCACACGAAGCATAATTGCAATTCGTGGGCAGTGGTTCATTGATAGTTTATTGATGGTGCGGGTTGTGATTTGATGTCGTGTTTCAGACCTACAAGGAGGGTCAAATGCAGAGAAACCTTGCCTGTCACCTCACAGGGAACGGCTCGTGTGGAGGCCATCGCATGTTTGTGAGTAGCTTGACATATTGCACCCCTCCTGTCTCGCTGCCCCACAGGCCACCTTGTGTCTGGTTACGTGAAGCAGCACCTGCCCATCATCCTCGTGAACCATATGACCTCAGAGAAAAATATACAGAAAACGCTGACGTCTGGCTTTTTAGAGGTAGACAAATCACTGGGAAACAGCCGCATTGACTGCGAGTTCAGCGGCACAACCGCTGTCGTGAGCTACTTGAAGGTGAGAAGAGATACATGGGCGTGTGTAAGCACAAACCAGCTGCAGACCATAACAGGAGACAAGCAGTCTTGGGAGTGAATACAAGGCTGGCAAAACAGTTCAAAATCCATGCCCACCTTGCGTGACTTAGTTTGCTTCGGCTCAAAAGACCTTTGCCCGGCCATGCTAAATTGTATAGATCACTTGATACGATCAAAGTTGGAGCAAATTATAGTACCAGAACTTCTACCAACACTCACATTGGTAACAGTGCTTGAGAAGCCGTGTGTTGTAAATGCAGCAGCATTGTGAGGATGGTGAACGCACGAAAGGTGATGAAAAAGCTGTATAGCAGTGTCGTCATTGCTGGCATTCATAACCTGGAAGCTGGGCCGGTGTACCCACAGCAAGAGCACCCGAAGCACCGACAGCCCCTATGATGCCATTTGGCTTCTCGCCTTAACCCCCCCCTGCTCAACAACAATTTCAGGGCAGGACCCTGATTACTGCCTGGGTGGGAGACTCCAGAGGGGTCATGGGACGCGAAATGGCACCTGGTAACATGGAGGCCATTGACCTTACTGACGACCATAAGCCCACGAACACAGAGGAGAGGGCTCGCATCCTGGAAAGTAATGGGCGTGTGGAGCGGTGAGTGTACGGAGACGCTCTGAATTAGGACAGCTGCACAGTCTTGCCCCCCACTCCCCTTCTGCTGCTGATAGAAAGGGTGGTGGGGTAGAGAAACTGCAGCTCAGGCAGGAACGTGGCCAGCTTTGCCCTGTGAACGTGCCTTGGGAGCAAGGCTCTACATGCTGTTTTTTATATGTCTGAAACATCCATGTTGCCTTAATCCAAGTCAGGCATTCGAACATTGTTATGTGTCCGAAACATCCATGCTGCCATGAACCAAGTCAGGCAGTTACTGAAGGACATGTTACACATACACACACAAGCGCGCGTCAGCCATCACACATAAAACTCACGCATGCCTGGATTCTTCACAGACTGCCTTTTCACATTAACCCATCAAACAAACGCGCACACACGCATCAACCCACCCACCCTGCAGGCTGGTAGACGAAGTAGGCCAGCCAATGGGGCCCTACCGTGTTTGGCTGCAATACGCATGGATCCCGGGACTTGCAATGAGCCGTGCTTTAGGAGACGTCCTTGCTCACCAGTAAGTGCGCCCCAAAACTGCATTGCCGCTGCTGATGCATGTAAAAGAGCGCAAAAGGGAGGAACGGCGAGTGTGTGTGCGTGCGTGCGTGCGTGCGTGCGTGTGTGTGTGTGTGTGTGTGTGTGTGTGTGTGTGTGTGTGCTTGCTAATCAGTGGATTGCGCAAACAGCAGGCCCCTTTAAGGTTTAGGGTTATTATAAACTTATCTCTTTAGTTCAATTTGCTGCTGACCTATGTAGAAGAGTTTTAGATTGGGGGTGCTTTGCTCTGGCAGATGCACCGCTTCAGATGACATGCCCGGTGGATGGGCAATATTTTAGGGCAAGGGAGCAGCAATTTACACGATCTAAATATCACCTATGTTTGTGATTTCACTGAGCCTGGTGCCTGAGCTTTTATGAAAGGAAGCAGCAACATAAACTTGCCCGTAAAAGACGCATTTGGTCCACCAAACAGTGCATTGACACAGGCATCCTAGTTTAGTGTATGGATTTCCCTCTGAGTTTGCCCATCATCGAAACATGTACGAGTGTTGTATGTGTGTGTGATGTGTGATGTGTGTGTTCAAAGCCTGACAAACTCTGTGGTAGTTCATGGGCAGATCTGTTGCTGCTGCTCATCCTTGCTGCTCACAGTACATACGCTTGTGTGTCCCTATTGTCAGGGTCGGAGTGTCCTCGGAGCCTGACCACTCAGTGGTAGAGCTCACAGACCAGGACTGTTTCATCATTCTGGCCAGTGATGGTGTGTGGGAGTTTATCACCAGTAAAGAGGCAGTGGACATCGTGGCCCAGTGCGACAGTGCAGAGGAGGCATGCCGTCAGGTGGGTGGGGCTGGGGGGCTGCAGAGTCAAGGAGGTCAGAGGAAGAGCAAATTGTGTGGGTCACCAAATGAAGCATGGATTTCCACACCCCAATCAGTGGGATCACGTAGTGACGACATACTTAGCCGCCAAGTGAGCAGAGCAGTATAACTTGGGTTTAGCGAGGGTGTGCTGAGGGAGCAATGGGAAGGTCGAAGGGGGGAGGCGGAAACAATGTCGCAAGCTGCTCATTTGTTGATTGCCAGCTGAACGAGCTATAGGCAGATCCTCTCTCCACCTGTTTGGCTGGAAGGCGGAGGCCAACAAAAAAGGGTTCTCGCTGTGCTCGATGTTAAGCATGTGTGAGTGCAAGGGAGTGAGGGTGAGGGTGTGGGTGTGGATTTGGCTGCTTTTTAATTGACACATCCGGTAGCATACCCCTACCCACCCTTCCTTATTCCTTGTATGATTGCAGCTCGTTGATGAGGCTTACCAGAGGTGGTTGGTCGAGGAGGAAGGCGTCGTGGATGACATCACAGCAGTTGTGGTTAAGTTCGTGCATCCAAATTGAGAGGCTCATGGGTAATTATTTGAATGCTTGAGGGCAATTCCAGTATACACTGCAGCTTTTTTCTGGCTCTGGTGGATCAGCATTCCATGAATGCTAAGACGCCCATTGCTCTACACCCGATCCTGCATCGTCCCAGCCCCTGTGATTCTGGGTAATGATAAGAGGGAGGCGGAAAGTGGTGCGTGCTAGCACTGGCTAATAAAGCGCTCAATGACTAAAGCTCTATTTGAAAAACTGCATTTATTCTGTGCTCACTAGGGAACATTCCCTTCTGAGACATGTGTAGTTGGAGACAACGCATGTGTGTATAGTTGGTATGTTGTTTATTAAGCTGTGTGCACAATGCCGATTTGTGACATCCAGTCTCTCTTACAACTTCCTTATGTGTTTCTGGCCAACTTGAATTGATCTTACCTATCATTTGTGGAATGGTTGTGTCGATCATTTGCTTTGTACGTGCTTTCCATGTCATGGTAAGTGCTGTTGTCACATGGTGCAGTCTCCTTTGACGAGGGGCTTCCTAAGTGCTAGCACCGAGGTGCTCCTTCCCTTTCATTTCAGGTGTGTTATCGCTACCAATTAATTGCGCAGCTTTTCCTTTTTCTTCCTCTATGACTTGTCAATGGAAGGGGTACTCTTGTTCACTCTTTGTGCCATTTTTGGGGGGCGCATCATTTTTGGCATGCGTACGATTTTTCTGGCGCTCTCGATTTAGGAATCATCAATTGTCTGTTGTGCTGATTGCTGGTTGTGTTTTGCCAAGCGTGGCTCATTGTAAAAATACTCGCAATGACCCTCGTGCACTTGGACACCTTCGGGAAGCTCCAGCCAGTTGTTAAGCCAGAATCAAATGTTTACAGCGGGTCCGAAACAAGAAATTAAATAGCAAGGCCAACCGACACCAAAAATCGCCTCTGCCCTGTGCTGCTCTAGGGCTCTTTGTGCTTATGCAGCAGCAAAGGATGGACCACACAATTATGTCCGATGCTCACGCCTTGCCTCATCCCAATTAGTCCAAAACCAGCAGCACACACAGATGTATACACAGAAGCGCATACGCACACGAATACACGCACAAGAAATACGTGCCACGACACAGTCAAAGTGGGTGGCTGACGTTGCACTCATGTCTGAGAAAGGTTTGGCAGTGCATGTAATACCAACCACTGTTTTCAGCTCTCTCTCTCTCTCTCTCTCTCTCTCTCTCTCTCTCTCTCTCTCTCTCTCTCTCTCTCTCTCATCCCCACCCCCCTTCTACACACATACACAAGCACACACTCACACTCGGTGCACTCTCTTTCTTAAGCTGATACAGGCCAGGGTGTTGCCACCGGCCACATGTCAGCAACGAGGTGACCCCACGTCTCTGGGGCAACGAGCCTTGGTAATTGCAATGGCCTGAGGGCTTGTACACATAGCCATGTACCCAACAGGTATGAGTGCAAGAAGCCTAGGGAGCCTAGGGCGCTCTCGTACACACACACAAACACCCGGAAAGGCCAAGCCCATCTGTGCTTACACGGTCATGCCAGCGGGCATACCGGAGGGTGTGTAGCCTAGGTCCTTTGCACTGGCCTTCTTGCGCTCCACCATCACAGCCTGCAAGCACCGAATGATTGATTGTGTGTGTATGTGTGTGCGTGCGTGCATGCACGGGTATGTATGTGTGTGGTGTGTGTTTGTGTATGTGTGTATTAGTGTTTTTGTTGTTTGTGTGCGCGTGCGTGTGTGTCTTGCTGCAGGCTGGAATTACAAGGAGACACATTGAGGCTGGCTCAGTTCAACTGTAGGTACGGGAGCCCCAAAAGGAAGGGGGCAACCTTCAGTCCAGGTTACACAGCACCTACCATTGTTGTGTGACCTAGATATGGCATTTGAGATCACAGGGACATAAAGCGCACGCATAATTGCAAGGACTTGCAAAACACTGGCACCCACCAACACGCATTTGCCCACCATACCAAGGTATGCCCACGTATCGATGCACAGGACCAAGTGTCAACACTCAGGACTACGGATTGCTGATTAGGATTGCGCATCTAGGTCATCTATACCCCACGCTCTGCCTCTCCTGCTCAACGTGCGTGCATATAGTAGTACCAACGCATGCGCACACATGTACACGCACGCGCTCTCTCTTACCTGTGTGGTGAGCATGATGCCTGCGATGGAGCAGGAAAACACACGCACACACGTACACAAGCGTTTCCTCTCCTACCTGTGTGGTGAGCATGATGCCTGCGATGGAGCATGAGTTGAGCAGGCCGTTCTTGGTGACCTTGGCGGGGTCAATGACACCTGCTGCCATCAGGTCCTCAATTGTGTCATCCATGGCGTTGTAGCCCATCTCAAAGGGCATGCCCAACAGCTTCTGAACAATGACCTGTGCGTGCATGTGTGTGTGCGTGTGTATGTGTGTGTGCGTGTGTTTGTATATGAGCTGCCGCCCATGTTGTAAGGCATGCTTGCTAGGGTGAAACAGGCCACATTCCTTTCAAGTATAAATCACGTGAGGTAACCAATCTGCTAACCTTTTGAAATTAGCACATGAACATAAATCAAAAAGGAAAAAATGTGCAGGCTTACATACATACTCTCTCACGCACGCACGCACGCACGCGCACACACACACACGTACCTCTCCTTCCACGCCAGCGTTTTCCGCGATGATGCGGCAAGGCGCCTGCAGGGCCTTGCGCACAATCTCAACACCCAAACGCTCCTCTGAGTCAGTCAGGCCATCCTGCATGTAATTATGAGTGTTTGTATTGTGTGTTTGTACTTGTATGTGTGTGTGCAAGTGTGTGTGTATGTGTGCGGGTATGTGGGGGGGGGGGGAGGGCGTGCGTGGACAGATTGGATGAGCGTGGATGACAACAAATACGTAGACACAATCTGTCAGGCTTTTGGATGTGCCAGACGACAAGCAGGAGAGCATTGATGCGTGCAGTGCAGGCAGGGTGCGCAATCCAATCAGGTGAGTGCGAATTGTGCTTTTCTTATCCTGAGGCTTGAGAGCAGCGCTTGACTGATAAGCAGCACCCTTTTGTAGGAAGGTAAATACTCTTGCACGCGCACACACACACACAAATGCTCTACGTCTACTTGGGTTACTAGGGTTTAGATACCCACATGATAATCACACAAGCGTGCGCACACACACACACACACACACACACACACACACGTGCACACGCAACACGTACCCTGAAGCTGGGGAGCAGCTCTGACAGGTGCAGCAGGGCAGCACCCCCCCCTGGTACAATGCCCTCCTCCACGGCTGCAAAGGTTGCGTTCTTGGCATCCTCAATACGCAGCTTGCGGTCCTCAAGCTCAGCCTCTGTAGCAGCGCCCACCTGCACAGCGTGATGTGCATGTGTATGTGTGTGAGTGTGTGTACGTGTGTGTGTGTGTGTGTGTGTGTGTGTGGATACAGCGTGCATGCTGCGGTTTACATGGTGAAATCGATATTCCTTAAAGGAGGTACGAGTTTTCAGGGATAAGGCAATTCTCAACAACTCAACCCTGCGGGATGCTAATTGCAGCTATAGCTGCAGCACAAGCGCGCACACGCGCACACTCACACACACGCACACACACACACGCACAAACATTTTGTGTCGCCTCCAAGCACTGGTCGCTTGAAGGACGCCAGATTAAAAACACACACACAGGACCTCACCTTGATGACAGCCACACCTCCGGAAAGCTTGGCAATACGTTCACTGAGCTTCTCTGTGTCATACACACTGTCAGTGGAGGCCAGCTCCTGTGTGTGGGGGGGCATGTGTGTGCTTGTGTGTGTGTGTGTGTGTGCGTGTGTGTGTATGTGTGCTTTTGTGTACGCGCATGCGTATGAACCACACAGCTTAAAAATGTGCTTGCACGGCAACACGATGTTGTCAGGGATCCGACTCAACCCAGAGCAGACAAAGACGAGCCCTCAACATCTGAGCCAGCCTTACGCATTAAAAATTGGAGAGCAATTTAAACACACCGTAATCACATGCACTACAATGCCCTCTCACTGTGCCATGCTCTCACACAATCCCCCTCTCCCCCCCACCTCAGCCCCCCCCCCCCATTACTGCCCTTCTTCATTCCCATTACTGCTTTCCTTCAGCGAAACCGCACGCATGCACACTTCTAACTCCCTGCTGAGCCACGCGCACCTGTCTGCCAACACCCCGACCCACATACACTTTCAATTACCCTCTTGAGAGTAAAAACTCACCCTCCCTTCATTTAACTCCACCAGACGAACCACATGCATCTCTCCACACACGACAAACTGACTCGCAGTTTCTTCAACTGGGCCATCATCACCCACACATCCACCCTCCCTCTTCACCTTCTTCAGCTGTGCCACGCGCATCTCAATCTCGTCACGGGATGCACCGTCAGCAATGAGGGTGGTGTTGGTGCTGCCCACAGTGACCTTGCGGGCCATACCTAACTGCTCCACCACGGTGCTCTCAATCTGGGCAGTTTGTGTGTATTTGTTGTGTGTGTGTGTGTGTGTGTGTGTGTGTGTGTGTGTGTGTGTGTGTGTGTGTGTGTGTGTGTGTGTGTGTGTGTTGTCAATTTTTTAATTAAAGTGTGAGTATGAGATAAAGTGTGTGTTTGCATGTTTGATTGTATAACGTGTGTGTGTTTGAGTGTATACCCATTTGCCTGCATTTTACTTGAAGTGATTGCAATCATGTGGGTGCTTATTATCTGCATGAGTAAATTGAGTGCAGTCTATGCAGGAATTAGGTTCTGCAATTGTTGAACTCAGCATACCCAAACTACTTCCAATGCAGCCCATGCATTTTATTTCAATATCTTGAAGGAAGCAAATATCCCGGCTCGAGTTTTTATTTCTTGAGTTGATTAACTAACACAAGAAACCCATTGAAACAAGCACGCACACGTACACGCACACATATGCGAGCACACATGCACGCACATACACATATGCAGTGCGCACCACTTTTGCGCTGCGCACTGCCCCACAATCCGCTGTACACAAACACACACACACACACATACACACACACAAATACACGCACGCACCTTCATGCCGAGGTCGCGGGCAATGAATTCAGCTCCGGTGACGATGGCAATATCTTGCAGCAGGGCCTTGCGGCGCTCGCCAAAGCCAGGGGCCTGCATGTTGCATCATGGGATGTGTGTTTAGATGCTGTAGCAAAGAGAGCATTGGCAAACCTTACAAGCTTGCCTTTTCTAAACCAAAAGGGCCTTGCGGCGCTCGCAAAAGCCAGGGGCCTGCGTATTGCATCATCACATTAATGTGCAAGTGCATTGTATCAAAATAAGGGCGTCAGCAACCTTAGTGCCTTCATTCTGCAGTCTAGGCATCGCCATTTTTGACCTGAAAGGACCTTAACCCGCTCACCTAAGCCTGGGCCAGACAACAAAAATCTGCAAAGATGACAGATTATATGGCCTTGACGAATCATGACCATTGTGACTAGCGTTGGCTAAAGCCACGTACTTTGCTTTATGCACGGTACTTCGAGCAGGAATTTCTCCCAATGCATGGTCGTGTATGCATACACTCAAATCTGGCCTTGTGATGAGTGATTCAAGGTGCGCACATTCTCAAGAATAGTATTGGTAAAGCCTGTTGGATTCCTGCAAGATTGCCAAGCATAGCCTTGTGGCACTTTCTAGAGCCAGGTGCCTGCACATAGTAAAACAACTTTACTGGATACACCTTTTTGGTGTGTGCCTGTTGCAGCATGTGTGTGTGTATGTGTGTGTGTGTGTGTGTGTGTGTGTGTGAGAGAGCGTGTGTGTGGTGTGTGTGGCGCACTGCCCAGACACATGATAAAGCATTTCTATATCATTCTCGTCCGCCTTGGTTTGGCTACAAATTAGGTGCAGGACCCTGTTGTGTAACATGCATACCTGCTCATCTGTATACCCACATAAATGCACACTCCACCTTGACACATACACACACACACATTCACACACTCTGATGGTGCTCAATAGGGCAACACACACTTTGATGGTGCTCAATAGGGCAAGGACGCCTCTTAGCTTTACGACTGAGTAAGGCATACCCCCACTCCCACCCACAAACACAGGCACAACCACACGTGCTCTACTCACACACCTGCACAAGTGCTGAACACTTTAAGCATCCATGCAAGCTTCAGCTGAAGACACACACACGCAACAGGTCGTCCCCACGCAATAGTCACCCCAGACAGTGCCAATAAGCTATCCACCCAATTCATATCCCCCTCTACCTCATCTGAATGCAAGATGCTTGCTTTTATATCGTAACCATTGACATTTGCTGGAAATTCGGCATTCTGGGGGGCTATGTGGGGCCCGGTGCGTATTTTACACCCACTTGGCAGGGAAAAGGTGCAATCCTGAACTTACACCGATCAACCTTTGCTTCAGGATATGAGCACTATAAATGTCATAAAACAATGCTGCAGTGTCGAATTTGGGGCAGGGGTACTGGGAATGCCTGCGAGTGGGAGGCACTCACACAACAAGGGACACAGGGAGAAAAGACAGAAAATCTGTCGCTTCGCACCTGCTGTGAGTTTCAGCCCGGTTATTGTTACTACAGTTGCGGGGTTAAATACAGGTTAATATAAAATGTAAATGGGGACAATCGGTGGCCTGGTTGAACTTTGGTGCAGATTGTGTAGTGTTACATGCAAGCAGGGCTTGGCTGGAGCTTTTTCGGCTCCACTTCACATCCTCAATTTCACACCAGAGTTGCGATGGTTGCGATGTGAATTACATTAATAATGAGAGGGCATGGATTGGTGCAGTGTGTGAGCAATGATGTCTGTTTTTGTACAATCTTTTTGCCTGTTTTTTTTGTAGACGTGTGAAGAAGAAAAAAAGCTATCCAACACAACTTTCAGGTCCCAGAATGGTGAAGTGGATGGGGAGATGTGGCTAATTTAGGCTTGTTGGCACTTGTTGGCCGGGGAGGGGGGGGGGTGCATGGGGACGACCAACACATGTGCGCACAAACTCTCATTTCTCCCTACACTCAAGCATGCACCACAATTTGTTGGCAGCAGGGTTGATCAGTTCGGGGTTCAGTCAAAAGTTTGGTTTGCAAACTTTCACGCATTATAAAAAACCCTAAAATTGCCGTTTGTGTGAGCTGTTAAATGTCCGTCAAACTTTTTAAGCCCATTTTTTTTGTTGGGTCCAAATCGCAGCCCAAAATGCAGGAAAGAGCCTTAGATGTCCGTCAAACATTCTGATTTTTGGTGCACTCATTATTTACACAAGCATGTTTTGGATAAGTATGGCCACAGGAACCAGCAAAATCCTTCATTTTCGAAATTGCACATCAATTCGAACTTTATCGAGCCCTCGCTCCCCAAAAACGAACTGAACATCCCTGTTTGGCGGCATGCAGTGTCCTAAACTCATGCTACATTTTCACGAACAAAACCCTCACTTACACGCCTTGAATGACTTATGAAGGCATCCCCACTCACACACCCGCACCCTCGCTCACACACGCACCTTGATGGCGCACACGTTCAGGATGCCCCTCAGCTTGTTGACCACCAGGGTGGCGAGTGCCTCACCCGACACATCCTCGGCAATGATCAGCAGGGGGGCGTTCAGGCGGGTCACTTGCTCCAAGATGGGCACGATGTCCCTGATGCTGTCAATCTGCATGCACAGACACACACACACACACGCACGCACGCACAGGAAAGAATGTTTTGAGACAAGCCTGTTGAAGATCACTAAGGTGCCCTGCCTTTTTCTTGGGTATGTTGTTCCTCTTCCAATCAACTACGCATACCAATGCGCACACCCACACAGGACAAACCTGCGCACACATAGGACATACAAGCACACACGCCCCCATGCACGCACCCACACACCCACACACACAATGCCTCCTCTGCTGTTGAAGTACTTTCTTCCTGACGTGCACTCATAAGCAGACTCAACACACACCAGTCGCCCACCTGGCGCACTTGTGCACGTGTTACAGCGGCACACACACGACAGGCACGCCCCAACACACTCATGCAGGCCCTGTGTCGTTCACACCAGGCCCCACTGTTTGCTCCTCACCTTTTGGTCAGTGATCAGCACGCGGCAGTTGTCGAACTGGGTGAGCAGGCGCTCGTTGTTGGTCACAAATTGGGGGCTGATGTAGCCGCGGTCGATGTCCATACCCTCCTGCACCTCCACCACGGTGTCCGTGCTGTAAACAAGGGGAAGCAGACGAGTTTGTGATGTGTGATGCGTGTGTGGGGGATGAAGGGGTGGTGGTGGGCACCCATGTTTGAATTACGCATTACACCCTCCTGCATCTCCACCACAGTCTCTGTGCTGGAGACAAGGGGAGGCAGGCGGGACGAGTTTGTGACGTGTGAGATGCGTGTTGCGCTCAAAGTACAGTGCATAAGGACACACAGAGCACACAGAGCACGAGCACACACACCTGTTACTGCTCTCAGTGCATAAAGACACGCAGAGCACACAGAGCACGAGCACACGCACCTGTTGCTGCTCTCAATGGACAGCACTCCGTTGGAGCCGACCTTGTCCAGGGCGTCGGCAATCATCTCACCCACAAACAAGTCGTTACCTGCGGAGATGGACGCCACGTTCTGCAGGGGAAGGGGGCAGGCGACAAGAAAGAGCGCACGTTATGTGTAGGGATGGCCAGAACCGTATATATACATATATATACACCATATATTTGGTGATTTCCAAGCCAAAAATACCGTATGTACACCGTATATATATATATGTGTGTGTTTTTGGCCAACCCTAGTTATGTGTGAGCTGCAACAGGGGTAGGTACACAGGGGTAGAGCACATGAACAGCGGATCCATCCCTGCAGCAAAGGCAATTCATAGTAGTAATAGTCGCAAGGGGAAAAACAGATTGTGACACGCATTTTGATGACCTCTTTTTGCTTCTAGAAACGTAGCACACACACACACACATGCATCCAGCAACACAGCAACACACACACGCAATAATGCACGGACAGCACCGCACCTTGATGTCCTCCCTTCCCTTGATGGGCTTGGCCACCTCCTTCAGCTGAGCCACTAAGTAGTCACACGCCTTGTCAATGCCCTTCTTCACGTTGATGGGGTTGGCACCTGCGGTCACGCTCTGCGCGACAGCCACAGAGTACAGACGCGTGTGGGCAGATTGCACGTTTGTGGAGCACATGTTCACTCCATGTACACTCACGCACAGGCGCACACACAGATTCAACGCATACACGCACCCATGAAGCGCATGTTCATTGAATGACACACATACCCACGCAAACACACCCAGCACATACTTGCACGCGCACACACCACACACACACACACGCACACACACACCCACCTGTAAGCCAAAGTGGATCATTCTCTGGGCCAGCACGGCAGCGGTGGTGGTGCCGTCACCGGCAGAGTCGTTGGTACGGCCAGCAACCTGCGCATACATGGGGCAGGCACGTAGGGGTGAGTGCAAAGTTGATGTGCTTGCACACGTGCGGCAGGTGAGTTACCATACCAACAGGTCTGCTGCAGTTCTCATGCAATCTGCAAGAACCAAATGGCTCTGGTTTCTCTCTACTCCTATTCTTCTGTCTCCCATCTATCAAGCAGCAGCCACTACTGTGAAAGCTTGAGGAGGAGAAACCAAATCGCTCAGGCAACTAGGCAGCAGCATCTCAAGGCTGGCCAGCCCCACCAGGGCCGCGGTACTAGCGTGTTCCCACCTCACCTCACCTCTTTAATAAGTTGGGCACCAGCATTTTCAATGGCATCGGGCAAGTCAATGGCACGGGCGATAGACACGCCATCGTTGATCACGTTGGGCACACCAAACGCCTGCTCCAGCACCACATTCCGGCCTGCACAAGCACAGAGAGGGTTGACATCACTCATCCGCTGTGACAGAAAGATATCCTTCCTTTGGGTCATTCGCTATGTGTAAGTGCCACCCACTGCGTGTGAAGAGGGGCTGAATCAGGATGCATGTGTGTACCAGTGTAGGTGGGCGATATGAGCAAACCAACTATGCATGCGTGAACGGCTGCGGCCTGCTCCCACATGCGAGGCCTACTTGTGTGTGCGTGCGTGTGTGCAGGTGTGTATGTGCGTGTGCCTGTATGTGCATGTGATTAAACGTGCAAGTACTTCAGTTTGAATGAGTACGTGTGCATGGATGTGTGCGTGGTGCGTATGTAAATGTTTGTGTGGGCGTGTGCACAGCCCATACTTACCGCGTGGGCCAAGGGTGACAGCGACAGCGTCGGCAACCTTGTTGATGCCAGCTTGCAACCTCCTTCGGCTGTTGCCATCGAAAACTATTTCCTTGCTGTCCATGGCCTTCACCGTCTGCAGCAGCAACAACGATGGAGCGTTTCATTACTTCCTTTTCAGATGCAGTTAACAACACACGGGGGCAAGCACGGAGAAGCAGGCTGTATACATTCCAGGACGCATCATGTACACAATGTGCAGGATGGGGGCTCGCTCATGTGGGAAATGAAGGCACCGCTGCACATGTAGCCACCAGCTCTACTCCTCATCATACACACAGAAAGGGCAAGCAAGCATGAAGTACAGCAGGGAAAAGGGCTCAGAAGGCAAGAGAAGGTTCCGGATTGAGGAGCACAAAATTGCTTCCGGCTGCTCATGAGGATTGTTATCCCGGTTCAACCAACCTGCAGGTTCCTGCGGCCGCGCTTGGCCACGACGGTCTTGGGGGCATTCACCGCAGCCCTCAAGCCGCTGCAGGCATTCAGCTGGGTTCTCTGTGCAAGCATTATTAAAGCAGATTACACAAACAAGGACACAAATTAAATTAAATTTTGTTTCTGTAGCCTGAGCTTGCAATGGTGAAGGAATTTGTCAAAGACTGACTCCGTATATAATGTGACCTCTCGCAAACTGAGCAAGATGCAAACGCAGAGACAAATACACACACGCACACACATACACACACACACGCACACACACACTACACACACACATACACACACACGCACACACACACACATACACACACAAATACACACACATACACACACACGCATACACACAGACGCACACACACATAACACACAAATACACACACACATACACACACACAAACACATACACACACACGCATACAAACACACGCACACACACACACATACACACACAAATACACACACACACACATACACACACACACACGCACACAAACAAATACCCCTATTATTGCTCAGATTACTTATGCAGATATGAAACAATTCATCCGGGGGGAAAAATAGGCTTTGTTTGAACCCAAGTCAGCATAGCAATCGGGAAAAATGCGGTGGCTGACTAGATTTAAAGAACCCTTAAGCAGATAGTGTAGGCACTGTCAGCATGGACGATTTGGGGTTGGGTACGAAAGGGTGTTGTATTGCGTCCTGCACTGCCCAACCTGCGAATGCAGAGATACACAACATCCCACTGGAGAAGAAGAGAGGAAGGCATTTCGATGGCGATTCGGTGATAATAGGGAGGCAGAGGCCTGTTGTCCACTGGTAGTATGCCCAAACTTTTAGTCCAGAAGTCAAGGCTATATATGTTCTCAGATCTCAATGATGTACAAGCACACATGCACGTGCAACACAAACGAGGTCGCTCCAAAATCAAAGGTTTTAGGCCACCATCCATTAATTGCTTGCTATACAGATTACCTAGATCTGATTAAGGATAGAAGCCCATCCCCATTCATCCATATTCTGGTCAACAAGGGTGGATAACCCTCCCCCAGCTTGCCTACCAGATACTCTTAACACCTGCTGACCAGTGCCTCCAGCAGAGAGGCTCTCCATTTTCTCAGATCTCGATGCTGTAAAAGCACACATGCACGTGAAAAAATAAAAAATAGAGCCACTGTACTCGTTGCAGTGGCTCTCTCAATTTTTGTCGGGTCTGGCGACCTGTGTTGGTTATGCATGGTTATCAGGAGACCAGCCTCGCCGTCTCCTCTTCACGTGG
>Ga0307947_1000325_pt1:0-20000 | contig 32403 bp, 42 predicted proteins | sample OrgLakmetagen232_FD_201840 | JGI IMG/M metagenome (GOLD analysis project Ga0307947, IMG submission 201840) | Saline water microbial communities from Organic Lake, Antarctica - #232 | ecosystem: Environmental > Aquatic > Non-marine Saline and Alkaline > Saline | place: Antarctica: Organic...
CCTTTCTGAGGCCAAAATTGCACTGGCAGTGCCAGCCCCCGAGCTGATGCAGCCCCAACCCAGCCTCAGGGTCGATCATGGAAGCATTGTGTGGCGTCAGCACATGGGAGGAGCACACCGAGGAGCGGAAATGGGAGGTTTTGGGGCGGAGAGGCCATTCTGAGGCCATTTTTGCACTGGCAGTGCCAGCTTGGCACCGTACCGTACACCGTACCGTATTTTACCGTAATTACTGTAAAGTACGGTGTGATAATTACGGTAGTATGCCGTAATTTAACAAGTACGGTGCGTACCGTACAGACCGTCATCGTACCGTACCGTACAACTCAACAAGCCTGTTCATAATGTAAATTGCAAGCCAAAGCTTAACGCAGTAAGAGCGTGCCACACACGCATGTACACTTATGCAAATTGACACACTCACACACACACATGCACACAAACACATACGTACACACATACACACACAAACACATACGTACACACACAAACGCGCACACAGGGGCAGAAGCACCTGGTGGAGAAAAAGGCAGCAGGGAAAGGGCCAAGTATTTGCGGGAGCACGCAGATGTGATGCGAGTAGTGTGTGCAGAGCTGCTGCCGCTATTGCTACAGCTGTTTGCTGCTACTGTCATGCCGCAGGTGTGTGGAAGTGTGTGTGTGTCCATGTGCTACTTGTATGTATGAGTGAATAAGATGGGAGCCACCTGGCTGAATTTCTTCACGTTCTAGCAGGTAACTAAGATCTTTTTAGCACGTAATTAGAAAATTTTCTTTACCTTTCTAACCACACAACGTGCATCTGCATGTCCCTTACGTTTTTGTTCGTGTGCGTATGTAAATACATGCACAATCACAGCTGTGGTCACATACGATGATGCGAGCCCTGCGCGCTAATCATGCAAGGGTCCCCTAGCACAAACATTGGCCTTAGTATGTTATCCACACTTTGTATACTGATACCCTCCTGTGCTGGCTGCGATGCCTGTGTCACACATTGCACACTGACGAGTGCACAAATCAAACACATTGCACACTGACGAGTGTACCAATCAAACACATTGCACACTGACGAGTGCACCAATCAAACACATTGCACACTGACGAGTGCACAAATCAAACACATTGCACACTGACGAGTGCACAAATCAAACACATTGCACACTGACGAGTGCACAAATAAAACACATTGCACACGGACGAGTGTACAAATCAAACACACTGCACACTGACAAGTATACAAACCATCCCTGTGAGTTGCGCATCCATGTAGGTGCGCTACCAGTGCCTGAGTACCATCATTCGCATGCTGGCTGTGGTTCCTGACAACTTGCTGCAAGAGGGCGTGCGTGACGTGCCAGTGTCTAGATTTGTGGCCTCGTTGCTGTCTGCACGTGACTCCACTGCAGTGGTATGTGGTTTCTGTCCAATTTGTGTGTGTTTGAGTGTCCGTGTATGTGTGTCCGAGTGCCCGTGTATGTGTGTGTGTGTTTTGAGTATGTAGTATGAACCATATGTGTACAAGCATGAGTCAAGCTTCTAGGGTGAGTTGCTGCTGGAGTGTGTTTAGTAAACATCTGGAATTGAAATCTCGTGTTGTGTCTAGCTTTGTGGTATCGATGCTGTTGCGTTGGAGTTGCAAGTACGAGTGTTTTTTTAGCTGTGTGGTGCGTCACTGTTGTGCACGAGTGGTCCACGTGCTTGCGGTTTTCATAATGGTTTTCATAATGATTTCGCACACACACACACACACGCACACACACACACGCACGCACACACGCACGCACACACGCACGCACACACGCACGCACACACACACGCACACGCAAACACACACACTGTGCATGCATACAGGCGTATGGCCTGCACGCCACGGAGCTGCTCATGCTTAAGCTTCCTCAGCTGTTTCACACCCAATTCTTGAAAGAAGGGGTGGTGTATGCCCTGGAGCAGCTGGCTGCTCGCACAATCAAGGTTAGTGCTGATCTCTGCTTTGCTTGTGCATCCCCTTTTGATGCAGCATCTGTGAAACCATTCTGAACAATATCAGGCGCACACATGTACAAATACGTACACACACACGCACCCACTCAAACACGCATGCACGCATCTGCACGCATAAAAACCAGCTCTCACACACTCCAACTTGCACCCGCACTTGCACACAGAATGCACAATTGCACGCATACACATACACACCTGCTCACAAGCACAAGCACACACACACACAAATACAAGCACACACCACCACATGCTCACACGCACACAGGAAGAGGAGGGCAACAAGGACACCCCTCCAGCCCAGCAGCATGGAGGTGAAGGACTGACCGCCAAGGTGGAAGCAGGAGAACCTGCGGCTGCCCCTGCCCCTGCCCCTGCTTCTACTCCTGGAAGGCCTCCTGCTGCTTCTGCTGCACCGGACCAAAAAAGTAGGGGCAGCGGCGGCAACAACGACAACAGCAGTGGCGGCGGAGAATGGCGTTGTGAGTCCACTGTTTGACTTGCACGCAACTTTGTACGGCAGCAATGCAGCGGCAGAGAAATGCTGCTGGGGGTGTGAGTGCTGGTGTGTTGGAGTTTGACTTGCACGCAACTTTGTACGGCAGCAATGCAGCGGCAGAGAAATGCTGCTGGGGGCGTGAGTGCTGGTGTGTTGGAGTTTGACTTGCACGCAACTTTGTACGGCAGCAATGCAGCGGCAGAGAAATGCTGCTGGGGGTGTGAGTGCTGTTGTGTTGGAGTTTGACTTGCACGCAACTTTGTACGGCAGCAATGCAGCGGGAGAGAAATGCTGCTGGGGGCGTGAGTGCTGGTGTGTTGGAGTTTGACTTGCACACAACTTTGTACGGCAGCAATGCAGCGGGAAAGGCAGCAGGAGAGAAATGCTGCTGGGGGCGTGAGTTCTTCCTCTATTGTCCGTTTCTGTGCGTTGCTGTGGCAAGCCAGCAACCCACAGCCGTGTGAGTACTCATCCTTATGTCTGCACATGGCAACCCGCTGGCATGTCAGCATTGCTTGTCCTTCACAGTTGCTGCACATTGCAACCCGCTGCCATGTCAGCATTGCTCGTCATTCATTTGATCCGCACACTGTCGTCCAGACTCCACAATCGTCCAGACTTTAGGAAGATAGGGATTTAGCAGGCATCCAGTACCCGGACAATGTTTTTTTCCTCACAGCTCAGACTCTGAAAGGAAGTACAGTGCAGTGAGCAACCTCTTCAGTATGTATTTGGTTTTTACGCACTTGAACACACAGGTGCACACACAGAAATACAAACGCACACATCATACACGCGCACACATAGACACACACACCCACACACACATACACACACATGCAGCCGCCACACGCGCTTCCTCTCGTCTCAACAGAAACCGCAAGGGCTCAGGATCATCACAGGGCCCAACTCCCTCAAACCCCTCGTCTACAGCTGCAGTGGCAGCACAGCAGCAGCAGGAGCAGCAGCAGCAACCAGAATCAGTTGCCGAGCCAGCTCACACTGCAGGTATACAGACGTGTTTGTGTTAATGCTTTGCATAGGTACGAGCCAAAGGACTTGACAAAGTGTATTGAAGGGTGTGTAAATGGAATGTTGCTGTGAAAACGGCAACCACACGAGCACGCACACACACACACGCACACACACACAGGAGCACCTGCCGCACCACGTGAGGACACCATGGCTGCCCTGCGCAGAGCCAGGGACAGCGCAGCTGCATCTGCTGCTGCTGCTGCTGCGAGCCACGGCCGTGGAGGATATGCAGCGGCAACAGCTGCAGCCGCGGCCTCAGCAGCCGCAGCAGAAAGGAACACCGCTGCTGTGTTGCGCGCAGCAATCACGCGGCGTGCGCGTGCATTCCTGGCGGAGCACTTTGGGGGCGGGGGTGCAGAGCTGACACCACAGGTGAGTGGGCCATGCTTGGCGTCCTTCAATATCGTGGCATGGTGTGCAGGTGGGGGAGGGTATTGGGCGGGGGGGAAGGGGGGGGGGAGGGGCTTGTGCTCCTATGAGGCCTTGGAGTGGGTTAGTGAAGAAGGGTGTTTTGATCTGCTCTTTCGGTATGTCACTGTGCATGGTCGCAGAGCGCAGAGCAGTTGAAAAGCGTTTGCTGTTTGCTGTTTTGGCGCGCACTGTTCTGCAACGGCGCTGGCTGAAAGATGACAGAGCATGCGATCAAGCATGCAAATGACTTGCAAAAACTTTGGCTCCGGAAAACCATGTTTACTCAAGCATGTGCGCTCCACAAAGATGCCATAATCCGCGCTTCTTATGCATTTTCATGAGATGAGGGAGACTGTGCGCTGAGCCTTACAACCAACATTTGATCATCTGCTCTGAACAAAATGTAGTCCTCCTCTATGTCCCAATCAGTGAATTCGGTCGCACAAAGTGTGGGCTGAACCGGTCCCCCTATATTTCTTGGCATAAACACGGGGCGTCGCTGAGCCTTTTGCCGTCCTGGAACTGCCACACATTCTTCTGCATAACATTGCTTGCTCATCAACGAACAAGTCCCCCCTCTGCTCCTACTCTTCACGCAGGGCATCGCTGAGCTGCGTGGCATCTGTGAGCAGCTAGAAAAAGACCCCTCTGCACTGCGTCGCCTGTTTGAGGTAGTCTCGTCTGAGGGCAATGGCAGCACCCAGCAGGTGAGCTACTGTACTGTGAGCTACTGTGCACGTAGTGAAACCCGCAGAACAAACACACAACATACACGCATGCACCCCCTGTGTGCACGCATGCACGAAGGTACACACACACACATACACACACGTTGCAACCGCAGCCAGGAAGCGGCAGCATCAGCGTGTTTGAGCTGCTGCACAGTGGGGCTGTTCAGCACATGGGTAACCACTTGCAGGCCCTGGATATCCCTGAAGGTGAGACGTGCTGCTAGTGCTCGGTCCTGAGCCCTGCGTTACGTAGTCCAGTGTGCATTCACGCGCGCACAAAGCGCAAAGCAAGGAGCACACTCGCATGCAGATAAGCAGGGCAGCACTCACGCATAATCACACGGCCTTGAACCCCAAAAGGGGTCCACCGTGAGAATTTTCGGGAACGGTTTGGCAACAAGGATTGAACAGGGCATGAGTATTTTGGATTGGGCATCAAAGCATAGAATTTCAAATGTGATACATCTGGGGCAGATGAGTCCATAAAACACACACAACATACACACACACACACACGTACACACAGGCCCTGCACGTGAGGAGGTGTTGCTGCAGCGCCTGACCGCCTTTGCGGAGATGGCCATGAGCACAGAGCAGACAAAAGGCCCCTCTGGTGCCTCCCTGACTGCCCTCATCAACAAGCTCCAGGTGAGTGTACGTATACGTGTACGTGAACGCGTACAAAAATGTGTTTGTGGTGTGGGTGTGGGTGTGGGTGTGGGTGTATGTGAAGTTGTGTGTATATGCCTTTAATGCTCAGTCCAATGAAATGGGTGTGGGTGTGGGTGTGGGTGTGGGTGCGGGTGTGGGTGCATGTGAAGTTGTGTGTATATGCCTTTAATGCTCAGTCCAATGAGCACCTACTCACCAGCTTCCCAAGAAGGCTGCTCTGGCAACTACCAAGATCCTCCTTGCACTGCGCTTACAGCAGCAACTTCCCCATATCAGTAAACTGATGCACTTTTGCACCCACATCGCCGACGCAGGCGGCACTGGCAGCCACTGAGACCCTCCCTGTGCTGTGCTCGCGTGTGGCCACTGCCCCACCCCCTGGCAGTAGCCTCAGCCGGTATGGTGGTCTGGGGGGCCCAGGGGGCGCCTCTGCTGGCATGACCGGGAGCCGATCTGGACTTGGGGGAGCTGGTAGAGGGCCAGGCGCGGGCGGACCAGCAGGTGGTGGTGTGTCCGTGTGTGTATGTGTGTGTGTGTGTAGGGGGAAGGGGGGGGGTCTGTATGTGAGTGTCTGTGTGTGGGTGTACGTGCATGTGTGCATATATGTATGCACGTATGTGTATGTGTTGCTTGCACACGCGTCTGTATGGTTGCAGTCATGCTTGCCTTGATGTGTGCAGGTCTGTTCAAGCTTGCCCATGTGTGTGTATGTGCGTGGTGTGCATGTGTGTGCAGGAGGAGCAGCAGCAGGGAACAGCATGTCTTCTGGCCTGCAGGCCCTCACACAGCCCTTCAAGCTGCGCATGTGCCGCCACCCTTCTGAGTCAGCCCTACGTGACTACAGGTAATGATGACCACCTTAGATATCTGACGCCATAAAGATCTTGGAAGCATTGACGCTGAGACGTTACCCTTCCAACCTTGATTCCTGCACGATCAACTTATGTGTATTTGTGGTGTGTGTGTTTGTGTGTGTGTGTGTGTTTTGAAACCGGCTTTTGTTGTACTACCACATTCTCACTTTGCCATCTGGTGTGTTTCAATGGCAAGCTGCGCGCGTACTGTCACCCCTCTATTAGCCTCTGGTGTAGACTAGTAGATGTATCTATGTCACGTTAACCCACCATTATCATCCGTGCATACACTGCCTGTTTGAGAGGGGTGGCACATGCCACGCATGCGGCATTGATGTGCTTCAACAACAACTGTTTTAGCTAAGATGCTCGGTTGCTGATTTTCAAACCCTGCAGTGGCAATGTTGTCCTCATTGAGCCACTTGCAAGCATGACAGCGATTGAAGACTTCCTGTGGCCACGAGTGCACCGACCTATGGCTCCTCCTGGTGTGTATGTGTTTGTGTGTGAAGAGTGTGTGAGTATATTTAGTGTGAGAGTGTGTGTGTGAAAAAGAGAAAAAGGTATGCATGCATGTGTGAGGTCACATGCATTTCCTGTACTGCTTGTTCAGCATATGACCTGCTCTTTTTGAGTGGCGGCCTGGCTCCTTTAGGTTATTGTGGAGATGTAAGTCATTGTGTAGATGTAGGTTCGCACCATATTTAGATGTATTGATGTAAGGATCCGCCGCATACATCTGTTTATATTTATTGTGGCGTACAGGGGCACCAGGGTCAGCGAGTGCAGCAGCAGCAGCAGCAGCAGCTGCAGGGGCTGCACGCAACAACAGGTTGGGTGGTACAGGAGCAGCACCGGCATCAGGGACCACTCCAGCACAACCACCATCAGGGGCAGCAGCAGCAGCAGCAGCAGCAGGTGGGGTTGGGGTGGGGTGCCGAGCTTTTGGCTGTATGATGTATGGCTGAGGAAGGTGGTTAATTCTCAAAGGTGGTTTTATATCCAAATCGGTGGTGTTGCCAACATTGTGCATGTCCCTGAGCTGAGAGCTGTGTCCCTGAGCAGGAAGTGACTAGGCCCCTATTAAGAGCAAGTGCTATTTGAGGCTGCTCTTTGTACGGAGGAACAGAGGCTGGTTTTCATACTGAGGAGCAGACAAAGTAAGGCCTGTGCACAAGAGCCTCCCCACAGACGCTTGTTTGACCGTAGATGCTTGAGGCTGGTTTTCATACAGAGAACGGAGGGGTGCGTGCAAGTATCCTCAATCATGCACACGCTCAAATGACTGCAGGTGCAGGTGCAGTTGGCACCGGTGCTGGCTCTGCTGCTGGGACGGCAACGGGTGCTGGAGAGAGTGGAGGTGAGGGCCTTGTTCTTCATTAAATCTTGAACTCACAGCAAATGCGCGTTTGCAGAACGTGCATCGCCCTACTGAGGCATGGCTGGGCATCAATCCTGCACTCGATGCTCGCTCACCACTGTGCATGCACTCAGTCTGAGTGATTCACACCCAATGCACAGCAACCCGCGCTCACATCCACCTACACACTCCTCGCGCTCTCAACACTTACACCACCTCGTACAGGGGCCCAAGAAGGGCCTACCGCACGGCAAGGGGCGTGGGGGCGCCCCCCCCCGCCTATCCCCCCCCCCAGCAAAGCCCAACCCATTCCTGGAGCAACACCGTCCACTGCCACGCCCAGCACGGCAGCGGCAACAGGCAGTGGTGCACGACGCACCACGCGCTCTCAGTCGCGCGATTCGCAGCACACGCAGCAAGCGCCGGCAGCACAGCACGCGCAGCAGGGGGGAGGGAGCGGGCGTCGGGGACGCTCCTCCCGTGCGTCGTACGACGAAGGGGAGGCCGAGGAGGAAGAGAAGGGTGCGTTGCTGGCAGGATATATATATGTGCATGCCTGCATCGACTCGCTAGACTGTGCGTGTTGTTAGAGGGAGGGGAGGGCAGAGGAGTAGATATACAATCCTTTTGCACGCGTGTGTGCCCTACTCCCTATTGTCTATCTATAACTAGAACATGAGACCTCTTCGCATGCACATGATATATTTAAGTGCGCTCGTTTTGCAGAAGAGCTCAGAAGAGCTGGAAGGATTAAGGATAAATTGAGATAGTTATAATGCGTGAAAGCGAATGATGCTGTGGTTATTAAAAAGATGCAGGACGCAAGTACCAAGGGTAGCTGGGAGTTGTTAACGTGCTTGATGGAATTGGCGCACATTGTTAAATAATTTCTGCCCAAGCATTATAGCCTATATATAGGGTTGGCCAGAACCGTACATATACACCGTGTATGACCGTATATTTGGTCACTTTGCTGACTTAAATGCGGTATATAAACATATATATATATATATGGTTTTGGCCAACCCTACCATTATAATAAGCAAAGATGCAACTCCTACAAAAAGCGTGCACATCTTGTTGCCCTCGCCCTTTCTGCAAACGTCACCATACATTGTACAAAACTTAAATGAGGAGTTCAATGAATTAACACCTGCTCAGCCAGCGTAAGCAATAGAGTGGCAGCCACATAAAGAACTCCTGTTTGTAGTAGTAGGAAAAATGCTTTTGTCAATGACACCTCATGCGAGCAGCTCCTGGTGCCTCAAATGAAGGGCCCTGTGTACACAGAAAGCTGACAAAAGAGAAAAGTGAAAGACGTAAAACGCAAAGTTAAGAACGCTGACAAAAGAAAAAAGAGAAAGACGTAAAACGCTAAGATAAGAGTGCTGACATTATCAGAGCATAGCAGGGTCTAGGACATAAAGCAGCAGAACGTGTTAAAAACGCTAGCATCAATCGAAGCCATTAACTGCCTCTGCAGGCATGGGTGGTGGAGAAGGTAGCCAGGGATGAGGAGGGCTTGACAGTGCTTTAGTAGCTTCGAGTACCTATTAACCGAATCCTCGACCTGTTTTTGCAGGTTTGCGTGGCAGCATGGGAAGCAGGGGTGAGGAGGGCTTGACAGCCGAGCAGCAAATGATGGAAGCAATGGGAGGGGACCCATACGAAGACGAAGATGAGGAGGACGAAGATGGTGCGCCTGTGTATGCGTGTGTCGTGCATTTGTGTGTGTGTGTGTTTGTGTTTGTGTGTGTCTTATAGGCATGCGTTGGTGCGTCATTTTATATGTACGTAGTCTTCTTTTCTGAGGATGCGAACAAGGAGGGCGCGCAGGAGTGCGAGAAATGTGGTTTGTGTGCATGTGTGCACGCGGGTGTGGGTGTCTGTGTGACGACGTGTTGTTTGGTTGTGGCGCCTTTTCACTTGTAGGGATGAAGTTATGCACCACAAATGCACACCTGTGTGAACATGAACAGAGCTCAATTTTGCGTGCGTGCAGATTGCGTGTGTGTGGCGTTTTTTCTCCATAGTAAGCCCATACCCTTTGTCATATTTCTTGTGGATGTGTGAAACGGTTTTAAAAAGCGCAGCAATTGCATTAAGCATGTCGAACATTTGAAAAAGCAACTATCTGAAATTGCACAAGTATGCTCGTAGCATCCACGCCAACACGCACAAGCATACCAAGCGCCTACCAAAAAGACACATTCACACCCCCACACACAAACACATGCGCACGCACATGCATACAAACTTGCACACACACGTGCATGCATACACACACATAAACGCACAGGCATGCCTGGTAGCCTGGCAGGCCTTCACCGTGAGAGCATGTACGGTGAGGAAGGCATGGACGAGGATGAGGATGACTATGACGAGGAGATGCCAGAGGGCGATGAGGACGATGACCAGGTGTGTGCTGTGTGGGTGAGGTGTGTGTGAATGTGGGTGTGGGTCCGGTGTGGACGGGTGCGGGTGTGGATGTGTGCATGTGAGTGGGTGTGAATGCAGGTGTGGGTGTGGGAGTGGGAGTGGGAGTGGGGACGGGGTGGGTGTGGGTGTGGGTGTAGGCGTGGGTGTGGGCGAGTGCTTGTAGCCCAGCTGTCTTTGCTGGTCAGGGAAATCTGAAGATCGCTGATTGTAAGTGTTGTTGCTGTTGCTGTCCCTGTTTGCTTGGCTGCATTGCTTGCACTTTGCAGAGAATTTTCCACTAAGTTTTAATCACTCGTTAAACGTTATTGGTTTAGCGAGTTATTTGCTGAAATAAGACTTTATAGTTCTACACTTGCTCATGTTATTCCTTATTTTGCTATTTTGCTAGAATTTACTCCGCTGAAGAAAAAAGTGCATAGCGCGTCTGAAGATTCCCCCCTGCCAAATGGTCATTTAATGCTTTCCCATCAAGGAGTGTGTCGTGCATGCTGCTGAAGCATGAAAGAAGGTTAAACTCCACAATCACCTGCCCCCTTTAGTCACAAGCTTCATGTCAATCACTCACACACACATACACACACACATACACACACACAAACACACACACACAGACGTGCAAATATACACACAAATTACGCAAACACATACACAGGCCATGGGCATTGGCTCCATGCATGTGCATGACCTCCATGTCGCCGAAGGCAGCGCTGCAGGAGCTGCCGCCCCCACCCGCGCAAGTAACGGTGCCGCCCTTCCTACCCTTTCCACAGCAGCAGCGCCCCCAGCAGCCGCAGCAGCAGCACCGACAGCAGCAGCAGGGTCAGCAGGTGCTGATGGAGCAGGTGTGTGTGTGTCCGTTGTCTTACTCAACCTCAGTCATTTAGACAATTGTTGTTCTATGCATACCCACGCGCGCACACGCAAGCACGCACACACACACACACACGCACTCAAATTACATACTTTACACACCTACACACAAACACACACACAGGGGTTGGACCTGCAGGAGGTAGCGCTGCAGCAGCCAGACCGAGCGCTTGGGGTGCAGCCAGTGGGTCTGGCGGTGATGCAGCTGCCCCTTCAGGCGCTGCTGTGCTTGCCGCTGCACCTCCTAAGCTGGTACGTACATACTACATACCGTACATAAAGAATGTTACCGCCCCTAATAAATGATTATTTGGAAAATATCTTTTTTTCCAAGTTCTTTTTTGGCCAAAAAAGGTATTCCGATCTTGGGGGGGGCAGATTTTTGCTGTGAAATTTTTGGGGGGGCGGTGAGTACATGAACGTACAGTACGTATACAATACAAATACTCTGAATGCTGGTGTGCTTTGTATGCTCTCACGGCCGCATGGGTGTGTGGGGGGAGGGGTGCATCTGCATTACCTCAAGCGGGCAATCAACATAATCTGGTGCATCGACATCATCTCAAGCGGGCGATTTACATGATCTGGTGTGTGTATATCAATCGAGCAAAGCAAGCGGTGCACATGCTTGCATCTGTACCTTGTGATATGCTGATACGTGTGCATCGACATGCTCTCTTACATACTCACACATGCATGCATAAAGACACAATGTTCTTGGCATCTACAATGACACACACACACATACACACACACATACACACGCATGCACATACATACAAACACACACCTACACGCATGCGCACATACAAATATACACACACGCACACACACACACACACACACGTACATATGCACACCTACTTGTAACGTACACACGCATGCGCACACACGCACAGGTTTTCTTCCTAGACGACCAGCCCCTGTCACCTCAGAGCACAGTGTTCCAGGCCATTCAGCAGAGCAGCAGCAACGGCGGCGCCAACGCTGCAGGTACTTTGCTCAAACACGGATGCATGTGTAACTTGGTGTGTGTGTGTGTTTGGGCTGAGCTGCGGTTGGTGATGGAGGTGCAGCAGCGGTGCAGGTGCTGGCATTATTTTTGCTGCAGGAAGTGGAGTGTCTAAAACTCCAGGCGTCTTTCGTGCCTGAAGTACAACAGAAGTGCACTCAATAGATTACGAAAACTCACTTGCTTCAGAACTCCGTTTCTCAAGCAGCGAAACCCTTGTTGTCTGTCAAGTGGATCCTTGTTGTCTGTCAAGTGCTCTGTGTTATGTCGCGACGGGTGTGTGGGAAGAAGAGCAGCCCCAATACAGATCTTGACACCACAAGTGCTGCTGGTTCTATGCTATCAGTAGTGTCCACACATCCACAGCTCTGAAAACAAACAAACATTATTACGTGCACTACATCCCTTTGTGACAGGTGTGAAAAAGAGCGGCCTTAATGCAGAGGATCAGTAGAGCTCGACCACGAGTATTTTTTACGCATCCACGACCCTAAAGTAACATGGCACCATGCACTGTCAACTCTTGCGTCAGGTGTGGAGAAGAGCGGCCTTGATGCAGAGGAGGAAGCAGAGGAGCTGGCAGCAGCTGCCAACGTTGACCAGGCCAGGCTATCAGGTGGCCCAGCAGGAGGGGGCAGGCGTATGTGGGACGGCACACACATGCTGTACTACCGAACCGCCGCTGCTGCAGACACTACAGCAGCAGCAGCATCCTCGTCACCGTCAGCAGCGGTGTGTGCGTGTGTGTGTATGTATGTGTGCGTGCATGTGTATTTGTGTGTGAGCATGCGCGCTCGTGTGTTGCGTGCTAGGGGTGCGATGCAGCTCTCAGGCTGCCCTTCTGAACTTGTGTGTCACCCATGCACATCCAAAACAGCAGCCCATGATGTAAGGAAAGGTAAGGTCTGTATATAGCCCATGAGGGGAGCTGTAACATTCAAGTGTTCCTGGGTTGCTGGTCCATCCATCATACACGCCAACACTTTGGTTTCCTAATCATATGAGGTGGCAGATGTGGTTGGCCCATCGTTGCCAAATTGCGTTCCATGGCCGCAGATAGATGTCCCACTCAGACATTCAGGAGCCCTCCTAAATTTTGAGGGTGGTGTGTGTGTGTGTGTGTGTGCTAGATGCCCGCATTCCAAGCCATCGCTACTTTTTACTCGCTATGGCTTGCATACAGAGACGATACAGGCTTATGTCTTCACTCATACATGGACAAATCTGCCCTTTTTGTTCGCCTCTTCCAAAAAGCTGTGAACATTTGCATGATGGCGACCACCGTCTGTAGAACTATCCACATGATCTGAAGGGGTTGAGCCTTTAGAATACGGGTGGCAGTAGAGACTGGTGGCCCAAGTGTCTTTTTTACCTTGTATGATGAGTAACAGCATGTTGCACGTGAAATGCACGTGCACACACACAGGCATACACACGCATGCATACACATGCGCACGCACGCGTACTCACACAGGCGCACGCACACGTGCACGCATGTTGAATTTGGCACGCGCTCACACACACATGCACACGTGTACAACACATAAACATAAGCACACACACACGCGCACACACACACAGGCCGCTTCCAACACCGGCCCTGGCCCTGCTGTGAGCACTGGCTCTGCCTCTCAGCAGGCTGCAGCAAGCGCAGCAGCTGCTGCTGCAGCACCAGGCGCCACCATGCAGCGTGCAGACGCTGCTGCGGCTGCGGCAGCACGTACCTCAGGTAACATCAAAGTTTACTGACTTTATTGATAGCCAGCTGAAAGCCACTCTGTCATACAATACAGCTGTCATACAGGCCTTGCCTGCTTAAGAGACGTGCAGCAACATGTGCCCCTTAATAATGCTGCACGCTGCTGAATTATTTTTTAATTGACCTAATGGTCAAAGTATGCTTTCTGGTGGTAATTTGTCTCTGCATATTTACAAAAGTCCCATTGTTCGCCTCAGCTTAAGCTTGTCAGCCGTGCCTTGAGGACTGAGCTTCCAGTGCTTATCAACCTACATGTCCAACTTCACGTTTGTTACTGGAGGGGTGGCCTTGCAGCGTGCGTGTGCATTGATATGAAAGGCAGTACTTTTGTTTGTAATGCTGTTGAAGCCACAGGCGGGTAGCAAGCCCACATTTCCTCTTATTGCACACAAGCAAGTGTGCCAATTCTAATAGTTATGTTTCTGTTTGCCGCGCACATGCAAATTTGTACACATGCAAATGTGCACACATGCAAATGTATGCACGCACACACGCAAATGTGTACACACTTTCGCATTTGCACACACATACACACACACATGTGTACACACTTTCGCACGTGCACTCACATGCACACACACGCACGCTCACACATAATTGCGTACACACTTTCGCACATACGCACGTACGCACACGTGGTGCAGGCATGCCAGCTGGTGCTGACCAAGGCGAGGGTGGTGAGGGTGATAACGGCAGGCAGGGTCACACAGGCGCTGCACTAGCGCCCCTAGGCACTGTGGTGCCTCTGCATGAGGTGACCAGTGCAGCAGCCGCTGCGCAGCATTTGGCAGCGAGTGGGGCGTGCAAGGAGGTGGTGACGCTGCTGGGACTGCTTGAGGCTGTTAACAGGGTGGGTCCTGTGCCTGTGTGTGCACATGTCCACGTCTATATGCGTGGAAGGCTTCGTGAGAACATGTCCACGTCTATGTGGGTGGAAGGCTTGCGAGAATGAGAGAGGGGTGTGGTGCAAGGAAGTGGTGACGCTTCTGGGAATGCTTGAAGCTGTTAACAGGGTGGGTCAGATGCTTGTGTATGCACATGTGTGTGTATATGCATGGTTGGCTTCAATAGTATGAGAGTGGGGCGTGGTGCCAGGAGGTGACATGCAAGGTGGCAAGCAAGGCGCTGGTGGGTGCTGTGCTGCTGCTACTGCTGGCACTGCTGAAGATGCTGGAGAGTTGGTCTATGTTAGTCTTGTTGCAACACAAGAATGGCATGATACACACACACACACACGCTTGGCACAATACATGGTGCGCATAAACAAACACACACTCACGTACATGCATACATAAACATGCACACACACACGCACACACGCACACACACACAAACACACACACACACACACACATGTACACACACATACATAAACAGGTGGGTGGCCGTCTGTGCAACGCCGTGCATGCTGAGGAGGTCGCCGCTGCTGCAGGTGGAGCGACCAGCACCATCATGCGTGGGGGCTCCCTCGTGCCAGCCTCAGGGTGTGGCACCACACCAGGGGGTGCTGTCGCAACGGGTGAGTCTTGCTCTTTAGGTCGCAACAGGTGAGTCTTGCTCTTTAGGTCGTGAGTAGGCTCTTTAGGCCGTGAGTAGGCCGTGAGTAGGCACTTTAGGCCGCGTAGATCAGAAGGACGCTCACCGTGGTGTGCCTACCAAATGAAGCAGATTGTGAAGTGGGTGCTGTTGTGCTGTTGCAACGGATGAGGTCAGTTCTTGGTTGCTCACTCAATAGAAGAAAACACTCTGTTAGTAAGAATAGAATGATTCCAGTGGCAGCTGTCGCAACAGGCAAGTCCTAATGTTTATTTGCTATTGTCTCGTCAGAAAAATATCTGATACAGGGGTTGTGTGGGGTTGGTGGGTATCATTACCACGGAGTAGTGGTGCAGCAGGCCAGCCGTGTTAGAGACAGCGCTGTCGAGGGTAAAAAGGTGCTAAGTTTTAATAAAAGCCAGGTACATAGTTCTAGTGTCATCTACTAGGGGGAGGGGCTTTTTGTGTGATTCTACACAGGGAAGCGATTTAAGAACATTTTTTCAGACTGCAAGTATGCAAATGCACTTTGCAGTGGATGCTATCCAGAGGGTGCTGGTGCTATGGCTGACAGTATGAAATGTTTTGCACAGCAGGCAACGGGTGTCAATTTGACAGTGCACAGGCAGGAATGCCAGATATGCGTTACGCTTGCAAAGAGAGATGCAAAAACATTTGCGTGGGAGTAATGCAGCAGCAACAGTAAAATTTTCTGCTCATATTTCATTTTCTCGTTGTTGTCAATGGCTACCTTCCGGCGTATGATCCCCGTCAGGACTTCATAAGCCGCACAAAGTGGCATTGCACAAGCTTGGTCTGACACCTATCTGAGCTATAAACGTATAAATGTTCACCTGCAGGCCGGCCAGCATACGTGTCCGCGCCGCGTGAGGAGTTTGTAAGCAGCAAGCTGGCATCAAAGCTTGCGCAGCAGCTCAAGGACGTGCTGGCAATCTGTGGGGGGGGGCTGCCAAGCTGGTGCCACCAGCTGGTGTTCCACTCCAGGTGTGTGTACGAGCGCGCGTGCATGTGTTTTCGTTGGTGTTTGTGTGTGTGTTTATTTGTGTGTGTCCGTGTACGCTCATGCTTGCGTGTGCATGTGTGTTCTTGTGTGCAAATACGTGTGTGTGCATGCGTGTGTGTGCGCGAGCAAATTTGGTGCAATAGCAGGTACTGGTTGCCTTTTTAACTGGACTGGTAGCCCTGATTAATACAGAGGCTTTTAATGTATCAATGAATGGCCTGGCTCGTTACTGTTCTTTTCCCTTTTCAGAGCCAACAGGCCAGTGTTGCCTCCTTTCTCACACGCTCACCCATCTGGCAGCTCTTAAACAATAAAACAGACGCCTTGTGTTTACTGTAAATAACACACAAGAAACGTGTGAAGCACGTACAGCTCTTATGTCAGCTCCTTGGCTTAATACACCCTGAAATTACTTGAAATAGTAGTTATTATTAATACTGCTTGACACACCCTGAAGTTACTCGAAATAGTAGTTATTATTGATTACTGCTTGACCTCATAATTATCTGGAGCTCTCTCCTCTAGCCTCTGCTCCTGCCACACAAGTGCGTACTTGCAACGTGCTTGCCGAGAAGTGTGGGGTCCAAGTAAGCACGCGTAAAGCAAGCACTGCCACACAAGTGCGTACTTGCAACGCGCTTGCCAGGAAGTGTGGGGTCCAAGTATGCATGCATGAAGCAAGTAAGCAGCTGATCCCACAGAAGAGAAGCTTTTCTTCTCAGTCTTTAGTTTGGAGGGAATGTCTGTTTGTCTGTTTGCTTGCTTCACAAGTGGTGAATGATCACAGACAGTCGAGGGTGACACCGTGCACGCGCGGCCTTCTGACGCTTTTCCAAAAGGCCAGCCAAAAAGTGACGTGTGCTGCAGGAAGGGCCCGTGCTGCATTTTTGTTTAGTGTCACTGTGTGCAGATGTGATGCAAGATGTGGGGACCCGTGCTGCAGTTTTGTTCTTAATTTCATGCGTGGCCTAAGGTGCCACAGGACAAAAGAAAGCAGGGAGGGAGCCACAGCATGTTCGTTCATACTGCTGCTGAACATCAGTATACACACACCGTGTATGACTTTGAGCAAATGAGGGGAGGATTGTCTGGTGCTGCCATGCCAGGCCTCTGTTCTATTTTTTCCAGGTTGTACATTCCCTGTCATACATGCGCCCTTCGCAATAACCTTGGCATCTGTGTCAGATTTAAAGGTACTGCAACACACATACTCAAAAACTTATACACACATGCATATACACACACGCCCGTGCAGGCACCTGTTCCCCTTTGAGATGCGTCGCCGCTACTTCTACAGCACTGCTTTTGGCCTGAACCGGGCCCTGCAACACATGCACGCCCTGCATGCTGCTGAGCTGGGGGGCAGTGGGGGTGCAGGTAACGTAATCACAAGCAAGCATTCACTACATTAATTGTAGTACAGTACTACGCTTTTTTTTACAACAGTCTGTAGTCGGCATCATGTGTGTCCAGATGTCATGACGTTCGTCAGGTGTGCCTTTTGATCAAGAAAAGACTGCCAGCGCCTCGTGTCCCCTTCTCAGTAGCCTAGCAGCCTATCTGACTGACGTCTTTTTAGCACTCTTTATAGTTACTTACAGTGGGCAGGCCATGGGCAGACAAAGTTATGTCTTTGTAAAGTGCCCCCCCGGCATTTCTTTGTGTACAACCAGCTTCCCAGCTATCGTGCTCTTATTAATCGTTCTAAACACACACACTCACACACACACACACAGACACACACACACACACGAATCTGCTTATCAACAGAGGGTGCTAGTACTGTAAGCTTCTCACCTAAGCAAACAGTGTTGATGTTGTTATAGTGTCCCTCGCAGACGGATTGGGTGAACTCGTCAACTGGCGCGTGTGCTAATTTGATGCATCTGCGTCAGTACAACATTTAAAACACCTCATCAAACGTATTCAAAACTTAAACACCTCTTGCCGATGCCAGGATGTTTACCTCCTTACCTTGCTCCTTTCCTTGCCGCATCTTGTAATCATAGGAGAGAGGGAGGGCAGGGAGCTGCGCATTGGGCGACTGCAGCGCCAAAAAGTGCGCGTGTCACGTAAACGCATTCTTGAGTCTGCTGTGAAGGTGAGCAATTCGCGTCACTGCTTAGACTTGGCTGTTTTCATAATGCAAGCCTGTATGCGTATATTTCACACATGTTGGTGTGGGTGTGGGTGTGGGTGTGGGTGTGGGAGGTGAAGTTGGAAGGGGAAAATTGGTGCGTTTGCGCGCCTTGTTAGAAGCATGATACGTGTTGGTATGGGTGTGGGTGTGGGTGTGGGTGTGGGTGTGGGTGTGGGAGGTGAAGTCAGAAGGGGCGATTGGTACATTTGCGCGCCTTGTTAGAAGGCATGATACGTGTTGGTATGGGTGTGGGTGTGGGTGTGGGTGTGGGTGTGGGAGTTGAAGTCGGAAGGGGCGATTGGTGCGTTTGCGCGCCTTGTTAGAAGGCATGATACATGCTCACAAGGCATACCCATAGTGGCAGGCACGTGCTCAATACAGCATATGCACTCATAAACACACATAGCACACACACATACACACACGCATGCTGACGTTGTTCACAGGTGATGGAGCTGTATGCTAAGCACAGAGCTGTGCTGGAGTTGGAGTACTTTGGGGAGGTGCGTATTACAATTTGTGTCAGAGGTTGCTTTTCAGAATGTAACACTTCAGAGTAACACTTCAGAGTAATACTTCAGAGTAAGCACTTCAGAGTAAGCACTTTAGAGTAGGCACTTTAGAGTAACACTTCAGAGTAAGTCTTTCAAAGTAACACTTCAGAGTAAGCACTTCAGAGTAACACTTCAGAGTAAGTCTTTCAGAGTAACACTTCAGTAACATTTCAGAGTAAGCAGTAAGCATGGATGAGGGTGTATGTATGATGTTACCATCTACGTTGATGTTAAGGCTCGTCTACAGAGGCCCTCATTGGCACAGTACAGTTTCAAAAGCCACTTTCTGTGTGTGTCAACATGTAAGAATTGAGCCTGTGTTGCTGGTGCTGGAGCTGGAGCACTTTGCAAATAGAAGTGCATGTTGCCAGCTTGTGTATGAGACCACTTATAAATGAACAGGACCGTGTGTTAATGGTTGTGTATGAGACCGCTCTTACGAATTCATCACTTTATAGGCATGTGTTCAGTGGGGAGTGGGTTTTGTTGGCTAGAGGAGATGGAGATTGAAACGTGCGTGGGATTTGTGGTAGTTTGGAATAAGGAACATGTGTGTTTGCGCGTCCTCCTCGCGCAAAAACTAATCCCTTAGGTATGTCGTGTGTAGGGTTGGCCATAACCGTACATATATTTATTTACACCAAATAGGGTTAGCCATAACCGTATATATATACACCAAATTTGACCGAATTTATGGAGGTTTCCCTGCCAAAAAGGACGAGAGTTTATGTACTGTATATGACCTGTTGGGCCAACCCTAGTCATGTGAGGCACACTTTCTGAAACTGAAAGACAAGGAGCAGGCTGCTCCTTTTTAAACCACAAGTGCTTTTCCCGTGTTTATGGATGAGGGCACTTGCCTTTTTTGGCATGGTACCCTCTGTGTCTATGGACAAGGACCCCTCAGGGTACCTTTGCTTGTAAGGACGAGGTCACTTGCCTTCCCTGGCGTGGTATCTCCGTCATTAAGCCAGCACTTTCAATCCGGGAGTACCGGTGTGCACACAATTCTCACCTGCATGCACCCACACACAATTTTCACCTGAGTGCACCCACACACAATTTTCACCTGAGTGCACCCACACACGTGCACACATACACAC
>Ga0307947_1000325_pt1:25000-32403 | contig 32403 bp, 42 predicted proteins | sample OrgLakmetagen232_FD_201840 | JGI IMG/M metagenome (GOLD analysis project Ga0307947, IMG submission 201840) | Saline water microbial communities from Organic Lake, Antarctica - #232 | ecosystem: Environmental > Aquatic > Non-marine Saline and Alkaline > Saline | place: Antarctica...
CCATATATATTTGGTGTATATACGGAGATTTTTTGCAGGGATTTCACTAAACTTACAGTCATACGTATTTTATACAATTCTGGCCAAGCCTACACACGTGAAGATGCATGCACAAATGCACACAACACACACACACACACACACACATACACACAGGTGTTCTCCCTCAGCAGCTTGGGCTGCTTTTACGAGGATGAGATTGAGACGCTGCTGTGTGGCGCAGGAGAGCACTGGACCCCACAGGTGTGTGTTTGTGTGTGTGTGTGTTTGAGAAACTGTCTTCTTGCGTGCATGCGTGTGTGTGTGTGTGTCTGAAATACATGTGCATGTGTGCGTGCGTGTGTGTGTGTGTCTGAAATGTGTGTGCATTCGTGCGTGCACATGTCTTACTGCATGCAGGGCATGTGTCAGGCACTTCCGCACGCGTGTGTGTGTTTGTGCGTGTTGGTAACTTTGAAGGTGTTCAATTACACGTGTCCTCCAAAAAGTGACGAGCTTTGTCTTCTATTGTAAAGCAAGTTGTACTTGCGTGGCTATCAAGGCGTGTCTCACAATATAGTTTAGAAAGGCTATGAGGCACATGCAGCCGCCTGATTTGCGAGCCGTGGAGTTCCATACCCAGGGACATGCAAAGCAATTGAGGCACACATTGACACACACACACATGCGCAAGCACGTGCACACACACACGCATACACACACACACGCATACACACACACATATACACACTCTCATGCACACATACACAAACACGCACGCACGCACACATGCTCTCAGAGCCTCCTGGAGGCCATTAAATTTGACCACGGCTACACCTCCTCCTCCCCCGTTGTGACGTCGCTCCTGGAGGTGCTCAGTGAGCTGGACTTGCTGGACCAGCGGCGCTTCCTGCGTTTTGTGACAGGTGCGTGGTCTGTGGAATTGTGGGTTCATGTTTACCAGGTAGTCAGTTCCTCCCTGCATTTTGTGACAGGTGCGTGGTTTGTAAAGTGTGGGTCCATGCGCAGCGCTCCCTGCATTTTGTGGCAGGTGCGTGGTCTGTAGATGTGTGGGTTCTTGTGCAGCCAGCCCTCCCTGCATTTTTGACAGGTGCGTGCAAGGGTAGGAAGGGGTATGATGGTGTGGCCTGCTTCTTGGCTTTGACTTGCCATGCAGGTGTGTGATGCTGGTATGGTGTCGCAGGGTGGGAGTACATTGGCCATCTTAAAGTTGCAAGGGAGTTAATTTATGTTACGTGACATGGGCGTTTTATCCCCTTGATTAGTGCAGCTGCCAGACTCGTTAAAAGATGGTGTTGGCCAGGCACAATTCACATCCTTGCGCCAATGTTACAGCAGCTGCCAGACTTTGCTTAGTTCAGGCGAGCAGAAGCTAAGCAGCCTTGCGCACACATACACACACTCAAACACTGACATACGCACGCACACAAGCACACACACACACACTCTCTCACACACACACACACACACACACACACACACACACACACACACACACACACACACACACAAACACACACACACGTACATACATGCACGCACAGGTTGCCCCCGCTTACCCCCTGGAGGCCTTGCTGCTTTGCAGCCGCGTCTGACTGTTGTGCGCAAGCAGCCCTCTGGAGTAGACAGCTCCCATCAGGGCACCACACCTGTGGGCTCTTTCAAGGTACGTATACAGCCTCTGTCGCACCACATGTAAACCGTTGTACCGGGCAGGGAAAGCTCAATTCATATCCCGTCCATTCATATCCCGTCCGTTCATATCTAGTAATACTAGTTAATTCACACGTTGGGAACAACTCTACACTTCTGCCCAAAACATTCCTGGCACCTGGGGTCAAATCAATAATTCAGTAATGGATTGCAGACAGAGTAAGAAATTTTTATTTGCAAGCCCTGTGCAAAGTGAATTTCCCTGATGCACACACACATGCACCAATGTGCCTTGTGAGCTGTGGCGGCGGTCTTGTAACATCACACACATGCACGCACACACGCACACACACACATGCACACACACACGTACACACACGTACACACATGTACACACACAAGTACACGCTCACACACACACACACATGCACACACACACATAGGTACACACACACACACATGCACACGCACACACACACACATAGGTACACGCTCACACACACACACACACACACACACACACACACACACACACATATATGCAAATGTAGGAGGGCGGTGTGCCCCCCGGCTGTGGCACAACTCTAGCTGATGGGGACCTGCCTAGCGTCATGACGTGCGCCAACTACATCAAGATGCCGCCCTACAGGTAAGGAGAGCACAGGGAGAAAGCACCACGTGTGTTGTAAGGCTGCTGTGTTTCTGCTGTGTGGTTCTGGAAGCATGTTGGAAGACTGGAAGTGTATTGTTTGCTTTGTGCGTGAATTGCTAGATTTGAAGCGACCTCGCTGTTGCACAAACTTACAGGCACATATATTTGCACAACAACTGGGTCATGGGGTGCTCACACACCTTTCTTCTCGCTGTGTTCGTCTGCAGCTCCAAGGCGGTGATGCGCGACCGTCTGCTCTTTGCTGTTCGAGAAGGGCAGGGGAGCTTTGACCTGTCTTAGGGTAGGGTTGCTGGATAGGCCCAAGCCTCAGCCTATGTCCAGGTCTAGATGGCATCCGCTCATCAGTATCCCTAGCTACCTTGTTTAGGAGGAAGAGAGAATGGGGATCAGACAGGAGCCCGGTTAAATTGGTGCTCTTAGTCATAGAGGAGTATGAAATGTTGTGAAGTCGACGCACTTGCTCAAAACATTTGAGTGAGGGCATGCGCTCTGTTCTGAAAAGCACCGAGGCCCTGGATAGCTGTGGTGTGGCTGACTGCTAGTAATTGAGAGTGTACATTAATCGTTATTTAGGAAACATATCAAGCTCTCAGGAGCATACAACAGGCTCGAGCCAAGTGTGTTTTTTGTTGCCTGCTCTTCAGCAGATGCTGATTATTAGATAGAAAATGGAAAAAAATCACTGCTGCTAGAATACATTAGGTACCTGCTGAACGTATTTTTTGTGTAATAATCCCGCTGTTGTGAACAAGCACGCAAACACTTACCAGTATCATGTTATGCGCAAGGGTTACAAGGATGGCCTACAGCCCGAGTCTCTGGCTGATGGCAATTGGCTGGTGAAACAAAAACAACCAGTGTCGAAAATTGAAACTAAATCTGACACAAACTTGAGAAGCCTGTATGAGGCTTGATTCAGGAATGCATTGATCTCAAAATCAGTGATACTGTGATGACAAGTTCAGAAAGGAATAAATTCAGAGCTGGAAGGAGCAAACACACGCAGAGTCTTAAACATTCCTTCAAAGAGGTCTCTGTATCTCATGCGCAGCTCGCACACTTCAACACACGCAATACTTTTCACACCATCCTGTTAGGAGCAATAGGCACCATCTACAGCAGCCACACAAGGAGCCCACTCCTCAGCCTTTGTTACTGGTCTACACCACAGCACTCGTGAAAAAATGAAGCCTGCATGCAACCAAGTCCGCAACAAGAATCATACAGTTGAGACGAGACATTCAAGTTTTGTGAGGACACGAGACCTCAGAGTCAGCTGAGCGCCACACATACAGGAACAGCACTAAGGTCTTTGCTCCATCCTGCAAGGAGCCTCCTTTACCCTCCACGCCATCCTTTTGGGAGCGGGTGGCACCATCTATAACAATCACACGCTGGAGTTGGGTCTTGATTCTCAAAGAGTTAAGAAACTTGCTTCCAAGCATCATGTCCATTCCGTCAATTACGCTGCCAAACTTATCCATACCATATTCAATCTTTCCAGCACTATAATCAACTTAGGAGCAGGTGGTCTCAAATAAGCAATGCAACCCTCATGATTTCCAGTGATCTTTTGCTTATTTTCTAGTGGAAGAGAATACGGTACCCACATTTCACAGAACGTGCATTGCAACAAGGATGTTTGCACCACCTTATTCTGTAAAATTACCAATATTCATGCGACATATAATGTTACATTGCCCCCCCCCTTGAATGAAAAGCCGTCCCGGTTATATACAAAGAGAAAAATCACAAAACTTGCTGTAATAAAATCAATTATTTGTGTTGACCGGTCATGACTCCGTCTCGAAGGCAACACAATTATTTTCTTTGAAGGTAGCAATGAATTCCGCGTTGTACACTGCCCTCGTCCAGATGCTGTGCTGGTTGCTCCCATCTCTGCTAAGGCACGTAAACAACAGAATAATGGAGGGGGGTGGGTTCTTCAGCTATTACAGCCGCTATACCTATAGTTCTCATAGTTTTGGCTACAGTTTTTCATTCAACCTCAAGGTTTTAGGGGTTAGGGCCATAGTTTTAGGGTTTAGGGTTAGGGTTAGGGTTAGGATTAGGATTAGGGGGTTAGGGGACCAAAACTATGAGGTTGGATTTGAAACTGTAGGAACTGTAACACAAAACTATGCAAACTCTGATTATAGCGGCTATTTCTCTTCTTCAGAGTGGCAGGAGGCTACTTAAGGAGACTGGGAGCACTTCAGCAGCACCGCCAGCCACCACCAAACACAATCATCCTCAGACAGCACCGACCTAAAGATATTATGCCAGACATCAACGCGACATTCACCTCATTGAGATCGCATACTGTGACGACACCATACCACAGGAACAGCTAGAAGGTCTCTGCAACATCCTGAGTAAAGGAGCTTTTACTACTCTCCACACCATCCTTTGGGGCGTGGGTGGCACCATCTTCGATACTCATACCTTTCAAGGACTTAGGTCTTGACACTCAGAGAGTTAGTTCACCTGCAACTAAAGGTAGAGACGGTGGTCTTCCAGAAAAGCAAAAACAGTTTCACACCTACTATCCCTATGATTTTAGAAAGATGGGCCCTGCCTCTATTTCTTTCTCTTGGGCTAGCAAAACCACCAAAGCTGTTGCTCGTGACTAAATTGAATGCGCTACCTGTGATATCTGCTTTATCTGAATCACCAGACTCCTCCCACCTTTCAAAGACATGTACGTGAGTGCAATTGTACCTACCACTGGCAGTGCTTATTTAGAACCAACTGCTACAATGACAATGAGCGGGAGGCTATTGACACCAACGACACATGGGCCTGCCCAGCCTGTGTTGAAGAAAATGAACAAGAAAAGAAGTTTTGAAACTATAAATCTCTCAAACATGAGTTGGTGGAAGCCTCGTGGGACTTGTCCTGGGAGCCAGAAGAACAGCAAGATAAAAATGCAATAGCTTCAGACATAGCCTCGAAAGGTACGAAAAGCTAATTACCACGCCAGACCTGTCTAGACCTGCTCCAGATGAACACCTTCATTATCTCCAATAACAAGAGTTATAAACAAAACAGCAACTAACACCAAACATACGACATTGAACTTCAGAACAAAACTACCTTTGACATCCAACCCACCAACCCACAAGCAGACATAGTGGTCACAGGGTGCTGCGAATACTGGTCAACTGACGTTGATCTCAAGAAACACCAAGGAAAAGACAATCTACCCCCCTCAGACGACCCTGTACTCCCAGAAGTGTACACTGCCACAGTAGCTTGCATCTACAATTTTGACGGAAAATGCTAAGGCATGCTCACCCCTGAGCGTTTCAACATCCTTCAAAGGGCTTTTGACCAGGCGAGATACAGCGGCTTACATGACAACAATCACCCACCCCCCATGAATCTGTAGGAGATTCTCATGCCACAAGTCTTTACACCATGGCACTGCTTTATCATACGCGCTTCATGATAGGTATGGGCTAAGAAGGGTAAGACATAACCGACGATGGTAGAAACGACATAGATACTAAGAATCATCAGAACGCACACTCAAATCATGTCAGTGCACCCTTCTCATCTAGGATAAGGATGATAGGCTTGTGTGTGATTAATTCAGGCAGGAAGTAACCGAGAGAGGAGGGTGTATGTACCCCCGGATATCAAGAGAGCTCCACTGGCTGGAGTCACCCACGCAGAATATTTCCTTATGTCCATTAACTGCTTCATGGACCCCTGCAAAGAAGAGCAGTACGATTCAATGGTGTTTTGGCGCATCGCATGCGTTACTTGTGGATTACTGCATGGAAAAACACTTAGCACAGGCCTGGGCCTTTTTTGTGTGCTGGTTAAGGAGTTTTACGGTACTCAGTACCAAAGTGGCTTTCTCTTCCTAAATTAACGTGGGGAGTGGTTTTCACTGCCTGCGTAGTCTTTCTTTTCTTTCACAGTGAACACTTTACCAAGTATGCCTCTAAATTAAAACAGACAGACTGTACAGAACAATGCTGATTGCAGCCGAGGCGTGGGTATGGATGCTTCTGCACAAAACCCCCTGATCCTCAATAAATGGCGTATGACCTATTATAGGCGGTGAGGGGCTTTCAGGTGCTGGCCCCCACGTGCTCCTTCCCTTCATCACGCTGCTTGTGTTTACCACCTAGCTTCACCCTTCCTTTTTCTGTCCTTTGTAACTGCCTAGCCCAAGGCCCACCCACCGCAACAGTGGCTGCAACTAGCAGGGGCGTCACGTAGCCTGTGGTGTATGCTAGCAAGAGCCCTCCTCCTTGGACAGGGTCTCGAGTGCCGGAGACGTAGGCAAGTAGGGTGGCTAGTACGGGGGTGCTGCAGGGGTGGGAGGGTGTCAATTGCTATTCTGAGTGCGCTGCAAATCTGTGCGCGCGATAGGAATCAGGGTGTTGGATGGGGTCGCACGTGCCAGGCACATTAATAGACGGGTGGCTGGTATGTAAGTGCTGCAGGGGGAAGGAAGGATTTAGCTCTCTCACAGAACGCACTATACTGCCTGTGTGCCACAGAACGCACTACTGCCTGTATGCCACAGAACGCACTATACTGCCTGTATGCCACAGAACGCAATACTGCCTGTATGCCACAGAACGCACTATACTGCCTGTATGCCACAGAACGCAATACTGCCTGTGTGCCACAGAACGCACTATACTGCCTGTGTGCCACAGAACGCAATACTGCCTGTATGCCACAGAACGCAATACTGCCTGTATGCCACAGAACGCACTATACTGCCTGTATGCCACAGAACGCATTATACTGCCTGTATGCCACAGGACGCAATACTGCCTGTGTGCCACAGAACGCAATACTGCCTGTATGCCACAGAACGCAATACTGCCTGTGTGCCACAGAACGCAATACTGCCTGTATGCCACAGAACGCACAATACTGCCTGTATGCCACAGAACGCAATACTGCCTGTGTGCCACAGAACGCAATACTGCCTGTATGCCACAAAACGCAATACTGCCTGTGTGCCACAGAACGCAATACTGCCTGTATGCCACAGAACGCACTATACTGCCTGTATGCCACAGAACGCACTATACGGCCTGTGTGCCAC
>Ga0307947_1000327_pt1:0-15000 | contig 32361 bp, 35 predicted proteins | sample OrgLakmetagen232_FD_201840 | JGI IMG/M metagenome (GOLD analysis project Ga0307947, IMG submission 201840) | Saline water microbial communities from Organic Lake, Antarctica - #232 | ecosystem: Environmental > Aquatic > Non-marine Saline and Alkaline > Saline | place: Antarctica: Organic...
TTGCTTCAAGCGTAAGACTTTTGGAACGGGAGAGGTGTTGTCGACAGGGTCCTTGCTTGCTCATATGCAGGTCTTGAGGCGTCCAGCCACCAGAGCAGCCCATCCTACCTCCCTGCCAAATTCTTTCCCGGTGCTGCAGTCAACGATGCGTCTCCCTTGGAACTCAACAACTCCCATACAACTGCAAAGGGGTCTTACCTGCAAGGCCTGCAGCATCAGCTGCAAGTGCTACAAGAACAGCACCAGCAGCAGCACATACAAGAACAGCAGCAAGTACAGCAGCAAGTACAGCAGCAAGTACAGCAGCAGCAGCAAGTTCGGCACAGAATGTGCAAAGACCACACTGCCTATGCCCCCCCTTCCAGCCTACCTCCCATCCACACATCTGCACACGCACCCCCGTCTTCTTCCTCAAATACGACTCTCAGAAATGCAAGTCTGGATGGTGGCAAAGGTGAAATTGGTGGTTGTGCTAACGGAGGTGTTAGTGGTGGTGGGTGTGTTGAGCAAGGGGGTGGCCAGCGCTCTCCTGTATTAGACAGCCCAGGCTTCTGGTCCTTTCTCAACAGCCCTTCATTCTTCAGCAATGATCTGAAGGCTGCAGATGCTCTATACTCTGGAGGGGGTGCTGCTGGGATGGGGGAGTTGATGCCTACAGCAACAAGGGCAGCAGATGCACAGGCCACGCAGCCTGGAGGACCAGACACACTTATGCAGGTGTGCAAAGAAAGAGCTGCTGCTTGCACACGAGGGAATAGGAAATATTGCACCATTTAGACTAGGACCTTTTTGCAGACAATTGCGGGTTTCGAGCATGTAAAAGGCTAAGGTTCCACCGATCTTCACCTATTTTCTTTCCACTTTTCCTGCTTGCATACTTAGTTATATGAGGTTCGTGATCCGCTCTGAGTCATATGAATGCTTGCTAACAAACAAGCGTGAACATTGGTCAGAAGAATTTTGCTCATCACAGTAGAACCTGTCCTAGACCTTGAATTCCATCGCTTTCCCTTTGTAGGAGATCTGCAAAGGACAGTATAATCCCTTCCAGGGGCAAGGTGCTGCTTGTGGGATGCCATCTCCTCCCAGCACTGATGCGGCATCAGTTGTGTTTCGTGGTGGGGGCTTTGGGGATGCTGATGTCAGCATGCACAAAGACGGGGTAGCATTAGAGCCAGCAAAGCAGCCAGCAGTGCAGCCAGCTTCCCAGAGTTTCAGGCCTCCAGCCTCTATGCCGTTGACAGCACCTGGTAAAGATCTATCTGCAGCACGGACCTCCAGGTGCGGGTCTGAAAGGCTGCATGCACTAGGAAATAGGAATGGTTCATCCTTACAAGCTTTCAAGTCCATCACACACTTTGGCAGCAATGCTGTATCACCGCTTGGCCAGAAAAACACTAGAGACCTGTAAAAATGCTGCTAATCTGCATTTCACAACAGGTGTATTTGGATCTTGTGCTAAAGAACTACTGAGCTCAGTGTGTAACACTTAAACTCTAATTCTTGTGGAGCAGCTAAAGGATATCACTTATCACTCTTGCCTTTTACCTATACTGCTTCTCTCATGTTTCTTCATCTTTTTATTTCCTTGGTCCTCACAACTGCTCTTTTTTCCTAGCTTAATTCTAATTTTGTTTTCCTTTCCCCTTTGGGCAGTTTGTGTGGACCATGGTTGTTAGCAGTTGTGTTGTGCCCTTGTAAATTATTCCAAGGCCATCTCACAATGCAAACAGAATAGAACAGAGCTCGTACGTTGCCATGTTTCTTTGCACCCCATCATTCATCACCTTTTTCCAAATCATTTGTCTTATGCCCAGGCCCATGCCCCCTGGTGCTTGTGCCCGTCTCATTGTTGCAGGCACGTCTGGTGGGTGAACTGCAACTGATTTAGTTTTAAAGCATTAAATTCACGTATAAAGCCAAACTTATGTATATTGTTCCTCTGCATGTAGCCTGTTTGAAAAACAGCCTATGTACAAATTTATTCCAAACGCTCTACGCACTTGCAGTGTCGCCCACCCACCTCAACAAATTCATCTCAAAACGTAAAAAACCAAACTTGTGTATGTCGTTCCTCTGCACGTAGCCTGTTTCAAAAACAGCCTATGTACAAATTTATTCCAAACGCTCTACGCACTTGCAGTGTCGCCCACCCACCTCAACAAGAGTAGGCTCAGCAGGTCGGTGCTACTATTTCTATGCCCAAAGTGCTGCTTATTGCATATGCAAACTGTCCTGCTCTGTGTGATAGCGATTTGCAATTGTAACCTCGAATTTAGAGACAGCGCACCTTTAAACGTAGAAGTCATCGTTTCCAGTTTTACCCCCTTTGCTTTTCAGGACCACAGGAGGAAGCTCAGACCCCTCCTCCCCGGACTACTTGCAGGTATGCTTGCACTCTCGGAGAAATAGAGCTGCTCTATTAGTGCGCAGCATTTGTTCCATATGTGTTGGTCATCGTCGGCACAATATCCTGCATCAGCATGTGCAGATGAGAATAAATGGAATTTTAATCCTAAATACCTCTTGTACCTGCAGTGCCTGATCGACCATTTTGGTGCAAGCGGGACGTTTCAGGAGAGCGTTGCTCACCAGCACACAGGCGCTGCTGTTGCCCCTGGACCTCTTCCCGTCTCTTTTTGACCACCTTCCCTGTATAGTTTCAGGGACATACAAATAAAATGGAAAACTATGGACTTGTTAGGTGTTGATCACAAAAGAGCATTCACGTAAGTGGGACGCAGTTGCTTTTGAACCTGTATTATTAACTGGAGTGCAGATGCTGTGATTGGAAGTTGTACGTGCATTTTATGAACGAAGATGTAAGAGGATTGCGTTGGCAGCATGCGTGACCAGCGGAAGTTCTGTCCTATTATATAAACGATGGACTGTTGCGACTCGGATATGTGGAGTAGATCTTTTTTAGCCTCCTTATGGATGAGCCCGGATATTTTGTGTTTTGTGTTTTGTGTTTTTGCTTGAAGCCCACATGCAGCAGGACATTTATTATATTTATTTTGTACAGCTTTATTTTGTACGCTGTAGCTTGCCAATTTAGAGTAACCAAATTTTCACCTGTTTAAGTTTTTTTAAGTGCGAACATTTTTGTCAGTGTACAGCTGTAGCAAAGCGTCTTTGTGTACAGTTCATTTATAGTCCACCAAGGGAGCCCCTTATATTTACAAACTCCTTTTAAAATCTGATCAATTCCCTTAGACTTTGAGTCAAAGCATTGCAAGCAATTGCGTATCAAAAACTGTTATGCAGCTGAACGGGAAAAGAGGGAAAGACAGAAGGCAACTTTTTAAGTTTGCTTGCCTAGTCAACTTCATCTTTCACAACTCTGCTAATTTTTATGGCCAAGCTTTGTCGAAACATGCTGGCTTTCCAAGTTTGAAATTACAAAGGCACCTCAAACAACACGGTTGTTTGATAAAAAAGTCCAATTACGCAACTCAAAAGACCTGGCCCCCCAAGAGCAGCACAGCCAAAGAGGCCACTGGTGAGCAACGCTTACGTATAGGAAAATGAGGGTGTACAGCGGGTGATACGGAAAACAATCACGAGGCAAGGTCGCCCTTTTCTATTTATCACCAAGGCTGTGTGCCTAGCTAGCTAGCTGTGTGCCTATAGCCTATAGGCCAAAAAACAAGGCTCTAGACTGAAGTGAGTTGCAAATACTGACAAAAGTTGAGCGGTGATTTCCAAAATCACCCAGAACGGTACCATTGCTCTCCTATGTAACATATGAACATATGGGTTACGGCACGTAACACCTCAGACCTTTGCTTTAATTGTGTCCCGACATTTGTTTTGCATACTGTGTTTACTGATATTCTCCGCCTTTTTCATCTTGATAAAAAGAAGAAAGAGTGCAGATGGTTTAAACATCACTGGCATGGATTAGAAAAAAGATATTGTTTTGTGTCCTGCACAAACCCATGGATGCAGAGACACACAACATCCCACCTGGAGGATCAAATACGAGAAGCTTTTGAATGGGGATCAGATGGTTGGGAGGCAGAATTATGCACACCACCTGGAGTATTGCTCAGACATTCGTGGGGGTTGTGTTCAATGTCTCATCTCATCTGTAATCTGTATGCTTCTTGTTGCGGATATGATGGCATGTAGATCCTTTAATTTAGGCTGTGCAGTGGAATTGTTGTGTGGTCGCTGTAAATTATGCTTGTTGTAACATATAAATTTTTGTGATTCTCAGATCAACATCCTACAACTCAGAAAGGCTTTTCAGATCAAAGGCTGCAACCCATGAGGGCACTCAAGTAGCTATCCAGCCATAATAGCTTGGATAAGTCTGGCTTGCAGGTGTAGCACTGCGAACTTGTTCAGGCAGAAATTATGCTTGTTGTAATACGCTGGTATGATCATGTATCTGAGTTTTGGGCTGAGCTACATCATGTAGTGAAGCGAAGGTTTTGCAAGTAGCAAATAGCCTAGGTACTGGATAAGATGTGAGCACAACTTTCTTCTGTGAGAAGTTCGTTGTGTGCGTCATGTGATACGTAATACGTTACCTTCATGGACCTTCTTAGAACTTTGAAGGCCTCTCTGGCACCCACGTGCGCCCTTGTTCCTGTCAGGTGTGAACTCTATTCGTGTCATATGATGAGAATATTCCCGTGAGTATAAGAAAGAGTGTTCGCCTAATTGGTGGGTTGCTAAAATTTACTATTAAACGGATGCCTGCTGGCCTTTATAATATAATAATCTCTCTTCTCCCAACTCTGTAGCACTGCATCACCCTAAAGACCACCGTTCCTCACTAATCCGCGTCTCTCTCTCCTCATGACGTAAGTCCAGTCACTGAGTAGCAGTCAGCAGACCTCTCAACAACAAAAGAAAATCCATCGATGAGCATCGTGTTGTGGAACACATCCCCCTAGTGTCTGTCTTCACAAAAGTCTGCACCGATTGTTTGGCAGACTTTAGAGTCAACTTTAGTCAACTTTAAAGTCAACTTTAGAGTCAGCTTGAGTAAACGACAGAGGTCTTGTTCGTTCTACACCATGATACCATGCCAGATTCATCTCCACCCCGCTTATCCTCCCACCACCAAAACAAGCTGGATAGAAAGATGCTTAGGTATCGTAAGGATGTTAGAAGTAAGTAGGAGAATGTTGTAACCACGACGAATTTTTTCTGCAACGTTTGGTTTGCAGTAAGGATGTATCTGGGTTTGTTATTGTTCATCCTTGCCAGATTTTCGGACTGGTTATTTTTATTGCTTTCTTTAACTATCAGCACGCTCGTGATTGAGGCTGAGGGCCTCTGCACCAACTAAGTAGTTGGTTCCCTGCCAACAGGCTTTCACACCCACTCTGTGGTGCTCTCAGGTGAGACCAAAATAACATCGCACTCCTTTTCTTACGGCTGGAGAATATGTGCACGCGCTACAAAGCCTTGTGGGCCACTGGCGACGTGGACAACATACAGCTCATTGAGTGTGCCTTGATTGGCAAAGCCTTCTTGGTGGCTGTTCTCTCAAGTTTGTCTCTTGGGAGCAGTTCAAGGCGGACTTCACAGAAGGGGACCCCCCCCCTATGTGTGATCTAGTTTATGTGCCTGTACAGGGAAGCAGCGATTGCAATAACTCTTAGTTAGTCTATGTTGCCTAACAGAGGTTTGACTTACTATATGTATTTTGCACCGCTAACTTCCACTGGAGTGGCACGATGGAGAATTGATAGAATTTTGGCTTAGGCTGAAATGAAAACAGGAGTATAGAAAGTACTAAGCAACCACTTCCACGTCGATCAAGGACAAGGTGCCACTTTGGCCTGGTGTTTTTTTATTCTGTTCAATTGCAATAGCAATAGCTATTTACCATCCAGTACTGGAGTTAACTAGTTGCCAGTAATAAAACTTCATGTTGGTGTAGCAGCTTAAGCCTTGGTGGAGCACCTCAGCAGCACCGCCAGCTTCCAGTAGAGCCACCAACCCCATACAGCACCGACCTAAAGACCTCAGCAAACCTCGGCGTGACATCCACCTTGTCGAGATCAAGTACTGTGAGGACACCAGACCTCAGAACCAGCTGAACGCCACAAAGGAACAGCACAAAGACCTGTGCAACATTCTCCAAGGAGCCTCTGTTACTCTCCACATCATCCTTCTAGGTGTGGGCGGCACCATCTACAACACTCACACTCTGAAGCTTTCAAGGAACTGGGTCTCGATTCTCAAAGAGTTAAGAAGCTTGCCTCCAAGCTCCATGTGCACTCTTTAAACTTTGCTGCTAAACTTGTCCATACCAGACGTGCCCTTTCCAGTACTATTATCAACTGTCATCAGGAGCCGGTTTCAGGCCAAGCCTGCAACCCTCCTGATCCCCATTTATTTTTCACTTCCTTTTCGCGGTGGAGGAGCTTTACGGTACTCGTTACCAAAGTGGCTCCTTTTCCTTAATTAATGTGGGGAGTGGTTTCACTGCCTGCGTGGTAATTCTTTTTCTTTCTTTTCAGCTTATGCCTGAAATCCATATGAAGCCTCCTTTCCCTAATCAAATAGAGTGGGAAGTACCTTTCCAGTACTTGTGTAGCATTTTTCTTTTTAAGCTGGTACATCAACGGTACTACTTGTGACGAAGAACAACTTAAAGATCTCTAATGACACGTTAACTAGGACTCAGCAAAAAACCGGGGTCCGATCATGGATTTACTCAGATTGATAGCTAACTATTGACGTGTAATAAGTGTGCGTACTGTGTATGTGTACGTGTATGCGTGTGTGTGTACCTCTGTGTGTGTGTGTGTGTGTATGTGTGTGTGTGCGTGCGTGCGTGCGTGCGTGCGTGCGTGAGTGTGTGTGTGTGTATGTGTGTGTGTGTGCACGTGTGTGTGTCACTACATGTCAAAAACATGGATCGAACAATATTATTTTTTATATAAATATATCAGGGTCGCCTGAGTGTTTTTTCTTTCGTGCATGCTTGCATCGAGGTAAGAATGTGCAACTTCCCCACATGCACACGCACAGAGATGCACATGCACCCACGCACACGCACCCACACACACGCACACACACACACACACACGTGCACGCACGCACGCACGCACCCACGCACTCACACACCCACGCACGCACACCCACGCACCCACGCACGCACGCACACACAAACACACACACACACACACACACATAGACACACACAGACACAGACACACATGCACACGCAAACACGCACACACATGCATACACAAACATACACTTACACACGCTTACACAAACACACACGCTCACACAAACACACGACCACCAACCACCACATATTACACACACGCATACACACACACACGTAACACACATACACAACAACACACAATTGCACACACACACACACACACACACACACACACACACACACAGAAGTACACACAACAAAGCACACACAAGTCAAACGTTTTTTTTTTGCAGGACACAGGCAACATCATTCAAGGCACCGCTCCAGAGGCCTTTGCCGCAATCGCTTCGTGCACGTGCACCTTTAAAGTGCAAAGTTGAACGGCGTGTGCTCATGGATATCGCTGCAAGCATGTCCCGCCATGCCAGTGTTTTAATTATGTCGCATCCTTCTTCTCCCGAACTGGCTGTCCTTGACCAGCTAGCACCAGGCGACGGTAAGGAAATAACAGTGCAACTCAATACTCTACCCAATTACCACTTCAGCGCACTCTCCTGTAAGCTCTTTGTGGTGTGCTGTTACAATCGTCACAGTTGTGTACAATTCAGAGTTTTATAGCTGTATGAGTAGATGATGGTCATGTCACGCTGCACACAATTGGTCGCCATTGTTGCACTGCTGCGTTTTTGTGCAGCCGAAGTAGCAGGCTGTGGAAGGACGAGGGCAGAAATCGGCCTCACAGGTGTGTCATGTGTCAACAAATTTTCTTACCCCAACAAGTTTCTAGGGCAGGTATGGCATATTTAATTATGTTTTGTGTGTGTTGCATGGCGCTGTGACTGCAAATGACTGGCTTTGCTTTCTGAACTACCTGAACAGATGCGCAGCTTGCAACAGTGGACATCTTACTGATTTGCGGAGTGGGAGCAAATGCAGCAAAGAAAGCTGATATCCAGGTGTGTGTTGTTTGTAAGCGTTTCCTGTTATTAATGTATGCACGTCCATAACCAAGCGGGATTCTGACCCTGTGCAAGGCGTTGCCTGTCTGCATCTTAATCCTATCTCCGAGTCTGCAAGCAAAACGCCCGTCATGCTGAGTGTTGTGTGTTGCTGCAGGAGATTTGGCCCAGCCTCAAGAGCCTGAAGTGGCTTTACAGCTCATCTGCTGGTCTGGAGGGGCTGCTTTTCCCTGAACTTGTGCAAAGCCACGTGCTGGTCACGAATGCCAAGGTGAGGAAAAGCTTGTCTTATATCAATTAAAAGCAGTCTTGTGCGTGATGTACTTCATGAGTGGCAGGGAATGCATGCCATTTCTATTTGCACGTTACTTAAATTCTGTCAAGAGGGCCACTCCTCCAAACACCCCCTCATCCGGTCAATAGGAGGCCCATCATTGACCGGATGGCTCAATGGTATGATAGGACTGTGCTTATATATTCAAGAAGAAGCAAAGTTGACCAGAACCATGCCCACAAACACGTAAACAGCGTGCGTATAGTAAATTTAGCACTACAGTTACCATATCGCTTATATAATTATATATGGTGTGCGCATCTATGGTGTACGGTTATGTATGGAGTGTGCACTGTATGTAAATAAAATCACTGCCCCGAATTAATGTTTTTGGTGGGTGCCGGTGATCAAAATTGACTAACAAAGTATTTAGTTTACGTCATTTCCCAGATATCACAGAGATTTTACAAGATCTTGGGGGTGACAGGATAATTTCTTCTTGTAAAATGTTGGGGGGGTGATTGAGCACATGATGTACAATCTTCATTGAGCATCATTGAGCACATGATGTACAGTCGTTGCCAACTCTGATGGTAGGCCCTTCTTTGGACTGTTTGCGTGGTTTCCCTCCCAACTACCCGAAATGACGGCTCCAGAAACCCACTGGGTCGAATACACAGACTAAAATAATTGAAAAGAAAACATCTGCTTAAAAGTCGCGGGGGAAGGGCAAGGAGGTGATCCCTCTCAAGGATTGTTCAGGGCTTGCTCTTCCGTTGCTTCTTAATGTGTATGCCTGTACCCATCCAGTACTTGCAAGTGTGTGTCAGTGTTTTTTGTAATGGCGACGCGTCGCTTTCAAGCATTTGTGTTGCTTTTTAGTGGTTATACAGCGGCACACCAGGGCGACCCAGGGTACCCTGTGTAGCTTATTTGGCTGGTCACCCAGAGACCAGGGTTTGAGTCCCAGCAAGCTAAAAAAAAACCACTTGTGTGTGTGAGTGTGTGTGTATGCGTGCGTGTGCATGCCAGCTTGTTGGCAGTGCACAACTTCCCTGCTACATCGTGCTAACACGCATGTGAAGCTGTCCTTTGCAGGGCGTGTACAGCAACAGCCTCGCTGAGTATGCGGTGACAGTATGCAATTGGTTCGCCAAAGACCTCCCACGCTTGCAACGAGCCAAAGCAGAAAGGAAATGGGAGCCGTACGAGGTAAATACATTTGTTTGATGAGAATGGACAAATAGGAGTGGCTGCACCACCAGCGTGCACCACAGGGATCAAAAAATATCACGGGGATAGACAATATGCACCAAAGAGACGCACCAAAGTCACCAAAGCGATAAATGACGTGCACGGAAGAGGTGAATGACAGGCACAGCTACTTTGTGCACCACAGAGATTCATGACACCAAAGCCACTTGTTGCTGCTTCTTGCGGTGGATTCATCGAGGGTAGGGTTGCAGATAACTGATGCTCTCAACTGCGTGCGTATTTGGAAAAGGCAGGTGCAACATATAAATTTTGTGGTGTGCCTCTTATGTGGGCATGGTTGTGATGGCTTCAACGAGACCTGTGTGGTGGGCATTTCGGCTAAATCAGCTTGCATGAAATACTAGGAGCCAGGCTAAAACAAAGGGGTACAAATAGAAAGAAGCTCAGGGTGCAGCCCTGTTCTTTTCCTCCTCTCGTCTTTTTTTCTCATTTCCACCAGTGGAGGTTTATGTAGTCTTGAACCAAGAGCTGCCCTTGGTCTCCCTGCCTGTGCAACATAGGTGGAAGAGTTGCGGGGCAAGACGATGGGGGTGGTGGGGTAAGTTTTAAGCTTTCCTCTGAGGCCTTGCAATTTAAAGTGAAGTTTAAGGCAATACAGAGCCTAACACTGTGCAGCGCAACAGTCATTCATGCATAAGAAACGTGTGTGCCCTGCACAGTTATGGCGACATCGGACAGGCGACAGCTCGCCTGGCTCGTGCCTTTAAGATGCGTGTGGTGGGGCTGAGAAGGAGAGCAGAGCTGTCTCAGAAGGAAAAGGAGGAAGGACTTGTGGTGAGGGCGGGCTGAAATGTGGTGGGGAGGTTTTCAGAGCTGCATGTACTAATGTGAGAATGTTGCTTTTGCGATATGGTTGTGGCGCGTGTGGTTCCTAGCTAGCTCTGCACCACTTGCACTCAGTGTAGGCTCAGGTTTCAGAGAGGCAGATGCACATGCATGCCATTTGTGTGTTGTGTGTGCCCTTCCATACAGGATGCCATGTACACCCCTGATCAGCTAAAAGAGCTCATGTCTGTTTCCAACTACGTGGTCATGTCCACACCTTACACACCGCAAACAGACAAGGTGCGTGGTTTTATGTTCATTGTCGCCATGAAAGCAATTTAGTGTTATAGAGCATCATAAGGTTGGGATAACTCAGGAGTGTCCGTCGTGTTGTAGACACACACACGCACACACACAAACACACACACACATACATGCACAAGCACAGACACAGACACAGACACAGACACAGACACACACACAGACACACACACAGACGTGTTGCAGGGTACTTTCCCCTCCTTATCTATGCACTTACAACATTGACAGCAGGTAGACTCCTGTCACAAGCAGGCCTTACCACTCAGCTTTTTTGGACATGAGCCACAAATTCACAAATGTAGTCAAATATTTATTTCCTTTATTGTATGCAGATGCTTACAGCTGATGCAATTGCGGCCATGAAGCCCAACAGCGTGTTCATCAATGTGGGGCGTGGAAAATGTGTTGATGAGCAAGCTCTGATTCAAGGTAATGCTTTCTAGATGTACTGGGCAAGGCACCTGCCATGTTGTCACACCACAATTTGCCTCAATTTCCACTGGAACACACCAGCAAGCAAGCGAGGCCTTTCCTGGTAATGATTTGAGGGCTTAGGGGGGAGGGCTTATCATCTAGCCAATTGATAAGGATTGTGCAAGCGGACAAATGGGTATTGTGTCACAAGAGAGATTGTGTCAAGAATACTAATGATGAGTTACACACTGTATACTCTGATTTCATTGCTCTCATAGCTCTCAAGTCCAAAAAGATCCGTGGTGCTGGCCTGGACGTTTTCGCCACCGAGCCACTCCCTGAAGACAGTGAGCTGTGGCAGTTGGAGAATGTGCTCATGTCACCTCACTGTGCTGACAGGACCAAGGTGCGCATTCCGTACAGGCGGTATGTCACTGCGAACGTTTTCGACCCCCTCACGGAGTGTCGGGAGCATTTTAATAGTTTACAAGGGCCTCACGAGGCTCGTATTGGGGTTAACTTATAGTTTTTATGCATGAATCGGACAGGCTGGGAAGGCCTCCCAAGCCGCCCCCTAAGGCCCCCGAGGGGATTAAACGCCTCGGGGTTGCAGACTTCTTTAAGCCTAGTAATTGGACAGCAAGTGATAAGAAGGCAGCAGAGGGGAAGGTAGCAAAGGCACATGCAGAGCATTTTGCGGGGGACAGTAGCAATGAAGAAATAAGCCTAGGCTAACTTCCGGCATCAGCAGCAGGGGGGCTGGGCCTCTTTTGGGGAAGAAGGCTTTGCCTAATGGGAGCAGCAATAACTACATTTTCAGGAGGGTGCCTCAACTCCTCTTACATTCACATACATAAACGCGAGCACACGAGTGCATACGCATACATGTGCAGCTCCGAGACCCTCGCGTATGCTTGCATTGGGTCAACTAAATAATTTTGTGCCCCTCAGACCCTTGCATATGCTTGTACGATATATAAGGACCTGCGCATATTGCGCATATATATAGCGCAAATTGCGGACAGGACCAAGGTGCACACTTATGCTGTGTGCTTGCGTTGCTGTTGCATATTTAAAGCTGCAAGAAGAGGGGTACTGTTTCAAATGTAAATTTGTAAATTTTAATCGCACGCTTTGACTGAAGGCCTTGCATCCTTGTAAACCTTGTAAACCTTGTGAATTTTAAGGGTAGGTTGCTCCAGTATTTTTTGGTGACATATTTCTCGACACAATGCAATGTAGCACTGAAAATTACGTCATAAACCCCAAGGAAGCTTGCTTTATGTGGTGTACTGGGTTTATGTGGCTACTTGGCTTGTATGGTATGCTATCTATGGGGCAGCAAGAGAGGGAGAGAGAGAGAGAGAGAGAGAGAGAGCACATGATGAAATCAAGGTTACTAAGTTCATCCACCTTTGATGCATTTACATGCTACAGAACCTTCCTGACTAGTACTAGGACATTATTGGCTTGCCTGTGTTGTGCGGTGCAGGAGTTCCAGCTGGAATCCCTCGAGTTCTTTGTCTCAAACTGCAAGCGCTGGGCCCGTCAGGAGCCTTTGCTTAATATCGTCGACAAGCACGCAGGCTACTGATTTGGGAAGACATGATAATTTAATTCGGCTCAATACTCTTGTTATAGAAAGTAAAGGCAGCACACAATACTGTAGCAGGGCCTTTAGCATTCAAAGTCTATATGAAATACTACATCTCGTTCAATGGTTACAATAATTACAGTGGTAGGTGACCCCCAGCCAGGTTGTTTGGCTAATCAGCTGCTGACTGGTCTCGGCCAGCCACAAACAAAATCTTTAAGCTCAGGTATAAAGTGATAAAAGTTAAAGAAGGTAAAGCCACCAGTCAAAAAGTGTGACTGCTAGGCTGCGTATGTGAAACATAGTAGAAAATTGTGAAAAGTGTGTGTTGTATCAGTAAACCTTGTCTAAAAAATGAAAGAGACGTGGCCAGTTTGTAGTAGTGCATGTGAGGATCCACCAACTGAGCATCCCTCCGAACACTTCTCATCCTATGCTTCAAAATCTGTAACCTCTGTAACCTCTATGCTTCAAATCCGCAGAAACTATCTGTACGGGAATAGCACGCCCAGTTTGAACAGCTCTTACATATCGCAGTCCTTGAAAATCGCGCGCTTAGCAATTGAGCAGTTCAGCAGACACTTGAAAGGGGCTGCAAACTTAGATCAGCGTGGACTACCTTCTGCAAAGTGACAATAATGGTGTTAAGCATGCTATTGAAAGCTTGACAGCGGATCAAAACCAGTTAAACTGCAAAGACTCACTCTCATTGTACAGCCCTGTTTGTGGTAGTCCGCTTAAAACCCAACACGCCCTTCAAAAGGTGCAAGCGTAGACAGCTACTTGTTGTTGACGAATTTTATAGGTCTAAGGGAGATAGCAAACTCCCTACTACGAGGTTGAATTGAACCGAAAGTTGATAAATAAAAAGGGAGCAGGGGGGCAGGCTGGCAGAAACAAAAGAAAGTAAGGGGGGCAACCAGGTTGAAGAAAAAAAGGGCAAAACGTATACGAGAAGGTCAAGCACACCAGGAAAGAAAGAAGGAAAGCCTGCGTACTTTGGTGCCTACATAAAAACAAAGTTTAGGAAGGCAGGGCTAGTAAAGAGTAAAAAGGCAACGGGCCGAGGGCACGTCTAGCCATACAACCGCGAGGCACTCAACATAAAGACTAGGGAAGCTATTGAGACTCCCTGCCTATCTGCAAAAATCCAGTACCCCGGGGCCCATACTTGACAACCATGCATGCCAGCAGGAATGACACTCGTCATATATCTTAGCAAGCGAGCCACAAAGAGGAAGTGTGCGGTCTGTCTGCCAAAGCATGTTCACGCACAAATCTACGTATGCTATAGGCAAAGGCAAGGAAAGGACGGGATGCATGTTCAGCAAACTTAGCCATGTTCAAGGTCCTGTAAAGGTAAGGCAAGGTGAGGTAATCATCTAAAGATACCCCTGGACGTGCGTGCTGGATTAGGTAAGGTAAGCTAAGGTAGTCATCTAAGGATACCCCTGGACGTGCATACTGGATAGAGGATAGCGGGTGTGACCCTGTTTCAGAGGGAAGGCACCTGGAAGGCAAAGGAGTGGTAAAACGACTTGAGCATCAGTCTGATATTAAAAACATTTCACGATCTCCAAATGCTCTAATTGACAGTCCTACGTTACAAAGTCAAGGCACAGCAGGATATCGCTAGGTATGCTGGAAAAGCAGACGAGCTCTCTGACACAGCTCACAAACGAGAGAGTAGGGCCTCCCTTGCTTCACACAAGAATTCAGCTCAAGTACAGCTCGCAGACAAGACTCCTGGGCCATGTGCGCCTGGTCAAGGGCACAAATTAAATGCCTTTGCTCAATGTACAAATTAAGCTTATCAGCAGCAGAATATCCCTTGGGTGGCACAGCTCCTTCTCCTCATTCTTTAAGCTGGTGCAAGTCATAACACAGCCCCTCATGGCACTGGGCATTAACGGTGGTACTGGTCTACACGGTGGCACTGGGCATACACAACTCTTCACAAATATGAAATATGCAGAGCAAAATGGTACCAGTGGTACCACACAATGACCGGCACGGTTTGAAAAGGATTAATGGAAGCAAGAGGGTAAAAGAAAATCAATCCGTTGCTTGGAATAGACTAACAGCCCTAGTGATTAACAAATATGATGCTGCAGGGGCAAAAAGTGCTCTGCCCACCTGGACATGGGACAAGAGTGCTCAGCTTCGTCATTAAGCCGTACACCCGACAGAAACTCTTTCCCCTCCTTGTCCAGGTCCACCATTCCCAGCCAAGTTTCGTCCAAAGCAAACCTCA
>Ga0307947_1000327_pt1:20000-32361 | contig 32361 bp, 35 predicted proteins | sample OrgLakmetagen232_FD_201840 | JGI IMG/M metagenome (GOLD analysis project Ga0307947, IMG submission 201840) | Saline water microbial communities from Organic Lake, Antarctica - #232 | ecosystem: Environmental > Aquatic > Non-marine Saline and Alkaline > Saline | place: Antarctica...
CATTGGGGGAGGCCATTTTGCCTTAAATTTTGTGAACCATCTAGTCATATTATTTGAACATGGTTTGCACCAAAAAATTCACATTCCAGGACTTGTGTTTAGATGACCACCTCTGGAAATGTACGCACACGTTTGATCCAATGCCCGCACATTAATGACCCTTTGCTTTTGATAACTTGCTTACTTGCTGCATCCAGATCAAGAAATCCAACTCCAGGGAGTGGTGGTGGCTGTTGCTGCCGTGCACGGAGTCGAAGCGGCCATCGCGATGTACTTGGCAAAGGGAAAGGGAGTGGACGATGCGGGTGAGCTCGCTCTTATCGGACTCAGAGCTTTCAGCTTCGGTGCACTTGAAATTAACAAAGTGAGTCAGATGGAGTCACTTAAGTGAGCTCATGGTTGGTAGGCGCACAAATGAAGCAAAGGCTGCCTCGGATGGGCAGCTGCAATGCTTTATTGAATGGACGAGAGTGCTTTGTTTTTTATACCTTGATTGAACAATACTTTAAATGAAGAACCACAATACTTTTAAAACAGCCGCCTGCAGCACACCTGCTGCGATTTGACACGCTAGTTATTTCTCGGTTCCGGGAACTTGAAATAACGAGTATTTGAAACCTTGATTTCCTTATACAGAATTTGAAGGGGTGCTAGAGTATGTGCGGCAAAGTGGGGATGCTTGAATTCAACCGGTGTGAGAGCAGTTCGTTTTTCCAATGTTGCAACGACTATCATTGAAAAGGAATCATTTTTTCTTGGTCACTTTAAATTACATGTAACCGGCAGCCAATGACAAGACGAGCGGAGGCTACGTCAACAGCGTCATAATGAATACACACGGCACACTTGAGGCAGCTTATGATTCAGCGTGTAAGAGCTCGCTCCTTACACCAAAACGACACGACCTTTAGTAAAGGAAAAAAGAAAAGAAAAGACTCCGCTGGTAGTGATGACACAGATAGCATGATTAAGGGAGGGGGTTACTTAGGTGCCCGCACCAGGCAACCCCCCACCGCGCAAACAATAAAAAGAAACTAATGTGGATCAGGGGGGTTGTGTGCCGTAGCACCCGGACCCAATCCTTGACTAACAGTTGTGTTATATTGCAGTGCATACCTTGTTTTTATGAGTGCAGATGCATGCCTGATGGAGTGTTCATTCAGTTTGTGTTCAATTGTTTAAACTAATGGTAATCCAGAATAAGGTCTGCCAGGGGTTTGTCTGTATAGTCTTTGTAGATATTCCCCATAGCTTCAACGAGGATCACGTGAAGCTTGACTTTCCTATATCCTTGTCTGTTTAGGTTGGCCATAAGCATGCTGTGCTGTGCTTTTGCTTTTTGGAGTTGGGGATCAGGCCTAGTGTCTCACATAATTTAAACTCAATCAGGTGAACCTCCCACTGCTGGTTTGGATTTAATTAATTGTCTTTAGCAAGCTGTTGAAAGTTTTGGCTGCGGGTGGTTACGCGAGAGGAGCACACAGTGCTAGGTAAAATTAGGATGGCGTCAGGACAAGAAGAGGCTTTTAGAGCATGTGCTGTTAGCTTTGGTAGCAACCAAGAGGGCAGTGTTTTGTTGGCAGTGTTTCTCAGATCTAGGCCTTGCTCTGATAGTTTATCTGCGCTGCCTATATCAGTTTAGGCAATTTGGTTGGCACCGCATGGTCCCTTTTGTAGGGCTTGGACAATCAGCACACTTGCCGTATTATGGCGTTTTATAATTATGTTCCTCATTTTAAGTGTGTTGGCAACCTGAGAGTATGTGAGGCGCACTATCAGTGCAAGGGCAAATGGGGCAGTTTGCATTGGGAGAGAAGCCTAATTAAAAACTGTTCCAGTGCGGTACCTCATAACATTACGCTTTGCGTAGAATTTGATATTATTATTGTTCCAGAAAGCATTTGTGGTTTGTTTATTGACCAAAGGTCTAAGGTCCTTCCAGTAGCTGTAATACCCTGTGTTTGTTTTGGCACTCCCCAGCCTGTGTGATTTGCACATTTCTATTTTCAGCTTAGCCTTTAAATTAGAGTGCACACAGCCTAGGTGTAGTTGTCCCTCTTCCGCTGGGATACTCATCGGTGTTTTTAGCCGCAAGCCAGTACAGGTGTGTGTAAGCATTACCGTCTGGAGCTGGAGGCTGAAAGTGCATGTCATGACCTCCGTCATGTAAGGCAGAGTGTTTCTTGGCAATTGCATCTGCACATTCATTTCCGGCAATGCCAATATGGGCTTTCACTTTATAGAAGCATATAGGTTCTGGTGAAGCAGAAATCATAGATACATATCGTTCTAGCAGATTTGGGTGTATATGGTCTCGTTGCATTTCAGGGAAGAGTAGCTGTTTTCTAATTTGGCTTAGGGAGCATGCACTGTCCGATGCAATCTGGGTATACTTATTGGTAAGCGCTGCTGCAATCCCTGTGAGCTCAGCTCTATTGATGGTGTTTATCATTCCCACGCCTCTTGAGTCCACATAACATTCAGCTTTGGTTTGAGGGCTGTATACCCCTGCGCCTGTAAAGTTTTCGGCCTTGCCTATGCAGCTTCCGTCAGTGTATGCCCATAATTTCCAATTGGGGCACTTCAATTCAAACTGTTGATCGTTCCATGCTTGGAGGTGGAAGTTTTGGCCTCTTTCCTGGCCAGTGACGTCCTCTCTTTTTGATTTGAAGTAATGGGGGCAAACATGGTTGGTGATGTGGTATGTGTCCTCTCTTGCAAGGTACTGGTTCTTTTCCCAAACTGCTTCTGGGGTACCCCTTTGCAGTGTTTGCAACCAATTGGTGAGGCATCAGTTAAATGCTGTATTGCTTCTTTGTTCCAGACAGCAATAATATCCATGCTCCAGGTGTGGTTGGAGAAATTACGTTGTACACCCGTCCACGAGGTTGGCATTGCATATGTGAGTTTTGTCTTGGGGATGAAGCCAAGCGTGGTGCAGTAATTTGGATTATCTCGCACCAGTGCTATGTAGGCATTGATGCTCTTGTTTTCCCAGTTGGGTAGTAGTAAGAAGGTGGCGGTTGGTAGCTCGCTACACATCGCAGATCGTAGGGAGTGTTGCACGCACTTGAGCATTCTTGTGCATCATACATTGGGTGGCAGATTGAGAAACCTGTAAACTTGGTGGCAAATGCATTGTAATTAACACCAAAGACAATAATGTCACGGTGACGTTCGCTCCAGTATGAGGAGTTCCCAGGATCAAAGTCCAGAGCTGACGCCATTTTTTTCTTTTGAGACCATTGTTGTAGTGCTGCACTGATGTGTTGGGGTAGGATACGGGAGTAGGATTCTAGTGTTAGTTGGCTTGCGTTAGGGGTTTTGAGGCGTGCTTGGTGGTCTTGAAGCAGACCCGCAATTTCAGAGGCTAGGCATTGAACAGGAGAAGACATATCTCTGTGTAGTCCGTTTTTCTGAGCTTCATGGAACCTTTCTCTAAAGAGGTGGAAGCGCTCAGGAGTCACCATGCCTATGCATTTGCCATCATGCCTATATATGCAGGCCGTTCTAGATTCATACACTTTTGGGAGGGAAGCCTTGTGTGTGGCGCTTATCATTGGCGATCTGTTTTGCGCAATATCATCATTCAGGCGGACAAGGTCCACTGTTCTGATCCAAACTTCAGAGTGCCCCGTGGAAGTGATGTCCACATGTGGATTGGTTGGTTGCATATCGAAGCAGGCCTTTAACCTTATTTCTTTGCCCTATGTGGATTTCCATCTGCTATGAATTATTGATGTGCGAAAACCTTGCCTCTCTAGGTTGTCAAGTCCTTCATCAAGGGGGGGTGCAATTTGTTTAGCTTCATATATTTGAATCATTTGCCAAAAGCTTGCCCATGATTGCAGTAGTTCTTTTGGCTCCCAGGTGGGGCGCCAGGTTACCTTGAGTAATTCGTGTTGTGATGCATGTGACCTAGCTTCTTTTTCGTCTAGGGAGAGGTCGTGACAGGCAGGACAGCTCCAGTCAGACTGTGCATCTATGTTAATTCTGTCTTCTTCCTTGTAGAATTGGAGCTGTTTTAGACATGACCAGTGGTAGGTGCGGTTGCATACGCTGCATTGGTACATATCTGTGGTAGGTGAATTTCCTTGTTCTGTATGTTCCTCACGTGTTCCTGGGTCACAGCAAATCTCGCAAACGGCATCTTCCACATCCATGCGGGCAATAGGCTCCGTGCTGATGATGGTTCTGCTTTTGTTGGCTTTAAGCAGACGAAGAGCCCATTTTTCAATTAATAAGGGCTCATAGTGTGTGAGGTACTGCTCTTGGTTTTCGGCTTCTGTTTCATCTGCTCTGCGTTTGTTGTTGACGTGCAGGTGATGGTCTACCACTTTTGCAGCTTGCAGATGGTATTGGTACATATAGTTAAAAGCATCTGATGGGTCATTGAAAGTTCCCGCAACGCAAACCTTCTTGTAGTGAGGTTGCCCTATTTTCAGGGTCAAGGGGTTGTATTGCACAGTACGATATGTCATTATTATTTAAATTGTATTCTGATGGTCGTTGGCGCTTTTTCCCCTTGGGCTTGGGTGGCTGTTCATTTGCATGTGGGGCGAGTGTTTGTTGTCTCTCTGCTAGCCTTTGTGGTTTCGTTTGTGTAGTGTTTTGTATTTCGCTATCCTGGGTTGCTGAGGGGGGTTCAGGTGGTGTCCTTGCGGAATATGGGCGTTCCGTGCAAGCATTCTTGATATGGCAGTCTTCTGCATTGGCATCTTGAGTCTCATACCTCTGAGTCATGGAGCGTGTTTGCCTTTGTGAACGTCCTGGACTTTGATGCTGGGGAGCATGTTGTAATAAGTTAACATCATCAGGTTGTCCTTGGGAGTACTGGTGCAGATTTTCAGATCGTCCAGTTTTGTTAGCATTGCCTTGAATCTGTCTTGATTGAGATGCGTCATGCTCATCAGGGTCCTGGTGTGTGCGCTTTCTGTTTGTGCTCGTTAATCTATTGTTAGCAGCAGATGTACAGGGTAGTTCCTGCCTGGCCATGGCACGGGTTTGCCTAGGTGTGATCGCAACACTTTGAGGTCGCATACAGGTTCAGAACCGACCGCTGCAGGTCTGATATTCTCAGTGGATTGCTCCTCTATGTCCATTGCCTCTGTATGGTATCCTTGTAAGGGCTGTTGTGACAAGATTTGGTTGGCTCTCTGGACATTTTTGTGTATGATGACAAGGGTGGGCTGGCTAGCTCACCCGTCTAAGAGTTATAGGGTGTCTTTGAAAGGTTGGGGGTGCGTCGTGCGGTGTGTGTGTAGGCATTGGGAGGATATTAGGTGCTGGGCGTAGCGTGCGTACGCGAATGGTTGCTTGTCTTTCTGTCCTTCCTTGTTTAAATGCCTGGCACAAGCCCTCGATGGCCATTGGAGTGTGTTTACTTTTCTGTCTTCAGTCAAGGTATTGCATCCCTTACTACGGTGCCAAATTATATCTTAAGCTATGTCTTGCGTGGTCACAGTCGTTGAATCTGTGTTTAGAAGAGCAGATAGTCGGCTTAAAGGGATGATATGTTCATCAGAGCAGTGTCTCCCAAATTTTAGTTTAAGGGCGTTACCAGTAATTGTGTGTGTTATTTGCTTCTAAGAGGTCAGTGGGAGTGGAGGCCCCCAGTGCTACAAGGGGCTTGGCGATGACGTGTACCAGGTTTTTAAGGTTGTACACAATCCGCTTGGATGAAACAAGGGCTGAGATCCATTTCAGGTCCTCAGAGAAATGTCTGTTGTTCTCTTTAATAACACACATACTAGAAAGTTCGATACTAAGCAGCTGCCGTGCCTGCAAATTGAATCCTAGGAGGCGTCTCAGAGGGATTGATGACTCCCCGTGTTTTGCTTGTAGGCTTTTTGTCTTAAGTGGGAAATTTGATTGCGATTGGAGTATTGATTGGAGTATTGCGATTGGAGTATTGCGAATGGAGTATTGCGAATGGAGTATTGCAAATGGAGTTTTGCGATTGGAGTATTGAATGGAGTATTGCGATTGGAGTTTTGATTTCGATTGGAGTAACTTATATCTACAGTTTCTGCCTTTGAACTGACTTAAACCACCCTCGAATATTTTGCTTTCCCTGTAAATTATGTGGCTTCCTGTGTGCATCGAGTGATGCAGGTTTAGAACAAGATATTCTAAGCCACGGCCGCCAAATCCGATCATCCATTACCATCAGAGCTTTGTCCAATCCTAGTTATGAATTGGAAAAAAGATTTCATTTTGGTGCCAGGTTTTTGTCACGCCAAAAAAGCAATGTAACCACAAGGTTAAGATCGCTACGAATACAAAGAAAGTTCCTGGTGTTGGAAACATGCTTTCTTAGTTGAGGACCTTGCAGATTCTGCCGCTGATAGTTTCAGTCAACCAGAACTGCTCCAAACAACGTCATAATTTTTGCAAGCCGCATTTTCGTTGTAACAAGCAAGTACCTTTTGGATACTTCCTTGCTTGTGTGGCTGGATGTTTAAGCGGCTTGATGTTTGCCTGAACTTGCTCGGCTTCCATCAGACTCCCTTCCGTACTACATTCGATCTGGATATGTTTTTTATTAATGAAGGAACTCCTCGGTTTAATTCGACCTTCGTGTATCTTGGTGTTGGATCACCCTGCAAATACCCACCAGCCAACAGTATTTGGCACCACTTTCTCCCACTTACTAAATAATATCTAGTACCGCCTTATAATGTCCATATCGTCATCGAAATACAAACAACTGCTGCGACCTGTTCATGCTAACGGCTCTTTCTTTTTATACGAAGAGTATTCTCACACAGGTTCAATATGAAAACATACCTTCCTAAAACCGGCCAACTTCCGTTGATCGTCCAACAAAATAACAAGGCTTATTCTTGCATTGCAGTTCAGGTAGGCAGTGTGGCAGTAACTTGCCCAAGCAAAAACAAGGCATTGCTTTAATATAGGTACATCAGCAACATCAGAGTCAAAAGAATGCCTAAATAATAGGTAGAAACATTCACGCTGCACAAATTAAATCCAGTGCTTACTTATTTATTAATCAACTACAGGGACATGCACACACACGAATAAATATATGCGTACATAGTACGCAGGTTTTTAATCACGCAGAGAAGCAATAAAAGCTGATACCTTTGAGCCTGCCATTTACATAGTTGCGCTCCACGTGCCACACGTGCCCCACGGGCACCAGCAAGGCCAGCTGCTTCAAGTCAGTGTTGCGTGGCAGAAAAACTGCCACTACACCTTGCGTGCTCCTTCTGCTATCAGCAGCAGAAATGCCGTTGCTATTAGAGGTCAGGGGGGTGAGCGCAGGCGCAGGCAGCAAAGCCTGGGCGGGCTGCTGCTGCTGCTCCTGCCCAGCAGCGTCCTTCCGAGACTCTAGTGACGCGAGGTCGAAGGTGCCGCTCACAAAGCGTGGCATGGGGGGGGGAGGGGGGTACGTTGGAGACGTGGTGGCAGCAAAGAGGCTGCGCACACCGGCACACAGGTCGGGACTGGTGGAGGGCCCTCTGTGGAGGGAGGGCTGTTGCTGTGCGTGCTGAGTGTGCTGTGCGTGTCGTGTGTCCACAGGGGCGGTGCTGCGTCCGACCACGTCGAGGGCGGTGAGGATAAGGTGTTTGATGCTAAAAGCCATGCCTTCCACAGTGTCAAGCACCTCAAAAGTGTCACACCTGCGGATGTATGGATTGTGCAGGTACACACAGTGTCGAGGACCTGAAAGGTGTCACACCTGCAAATGTGTGGATTGTGCACGTATCTGAGTGTCAAGCACCTCAAAGGTGTCACACCTGCAATTGTGAGATCGTGCACGTGATGTAGGGTCGACCGCTGTTGTTCAACGACACAGTGTGCGACTGCATACTAGTCAATGTTTTTGCCGTCATTGCCACGATTCTGCTAATCCTACACAGACAATGCAGCTGTCGTAGCTTTGTTTTCTTTTTTGTGGGCATAGTGGCCTGTCTGGAGAGGGGACTTGCGCATGCAAGCTTATGTTTATGAAGCAGAAAAGCCAACTTCAACTTATTAAGGCGGAAAAGCTTATGCTCATAAGTCAGAAAAGCCAAGTTGTTGTCGAGGTAGGTAAATATGATTGTGACATGTATTCTTGTATTTGGGTGTAAACATAATTTGGCTGTAACACGTACCACTTGTACTTGGGGCCGCCCCAAGGGGGAGAGACAAAGATGGCCTCCGCAAACAAAAGGGGGGCAGCTTTAAAGAAATCTGTGCAGAGAACCTGCAGCACACGAGGTTGGGTACCGTGTAATGTATGATGTCATGGCCAGCAGCTGTATCAGTCCAAGTACAAGACAGACAGTGTAATGTATGATGTCATGACCAGCAGCTGTATCAGTCAAAGTACAAGACAGACAGTGTATTGTATGATGTCATGGCCAGCAGCTGTATCAGTCAAAGTACAAGACAGACAGTGCCACCAATTCCTCTGCCAGTCTTAAGGCGTAACCATGATGCACTTGGGACAGAGCAAATAGCAGTTGGAGGCAAAAAGAGGTCTGCAACACTTGATCGCTGCGCTGCAGACAAAGCAAAAAAGGATTTGAAAAAATGCGACACAAAAACAAGATGCTCTGCGGACTAAGCAAAGAATGTCTTTGCATTCAATGGAAAGCCAAAGGTAGAAGACGGCCTCGTCCTAGGTGAGTTGAGAAAGGTGTGCATGATTGTACTTCTGGCAAAGACAAGGTGCAAACTCGCACGTTCTGAACTCTTTTCATCAGTGCCGTACACCTCTGCCTTGCTTGAGAGCCATCTGAGTATTGTGTCGACTTTCCTACGAACTATTCGACCTACATCCATTCAACCTAACTCCACCTGTTGACGCTGTACACCTCTGCGTCGTGGCGGGCCATCTGAGTGTCGCGTCGCCTTCCCCAAGATCTATTCAACCTACCTCCACCTGGCTGTCTACGCTGTACACCTCTGCGTTGTGACGGGCCATGTCAGCACGGCGTTTGCTGATCTCCACGGCGTATACCAGAGAGAAATCCTTGGTCAGCTGGATGGCGTTGCCAGCGCAGCCTGCAAAAGGATTACGCACAACATTGTATTCTAAAATATACGTGCACAGAGCGCTGACTTGATTGCATCTGCATAGGACCTCAGTCAGCTCAAGGCATTTGCTGCACAGTCTGTGACAAGGCTACTGTATCTTTTTTGTGATGTTGCAAGATTGCTGAACGCGGTAGCGTGTTAGGTAACTGTTTACAGCAAAAGTGTGCGCCCGTTTCATTGCGTATAATAAGGAGGGGAAGATAAGGGGTCTTTCCTATTTTCCGCAGCCACCTTACACTTATTGCGCTCTCAGCATCAGAGTGCTCTGCCTCTTACAGGCAGCTTGGCATTTATTGCAAGTATCAACTTGAAATGACGTCTTGCAACACAGTGCACCCTGGCTAGGCTTGGCCAGACATACGACCTTGTCAAAATTATTGATCATACAAATATATTTATATGGTGTTTAAGTGGAATGTCTAGCAAGAAGCCTCTGATGAACGGTCATACAGAGTGCGAAGCGAAACCTACCCTACCGATGGCACATTTTAGAATGACTTTCCTAAATTTACACTGAAGCGCATCACACTCCTCTGCCACAGTGACTCGTTGCTCTTTACAAGCATCATCTCATCTCTGCTGGCATCTCACGGCAATTTTTACCAGAGCTGCATCAGCTGCACTGAGGAAATGAAATTCTCATGGAATGTGGCAGGCAATACTGCTGCTGTGAAACTTGATTAATGTGTGGATTCACACGTGCCCCACTGGCAGCCTGCCTTTTCTGCCATGGCATCTACACACACGCTGCAAACCACAAAAATCACATCATTGCAACCTCACCTGCCATGGCATCCAAGGCAACGTGGCCACGACTGTAGCGCTTGCACTGAGCAGACTGGTGGGTGGCAAGGATCTCGGGGGTGACTGACCACCATCCCTCTGTATCCAACTGCAGTACAAGAAGGGAAGAGCAATGTGTGAGGTGTGGGAGCCAGAAACCCTGTTTTGAGCTGCAGAGCAAGAGGAGAGAAAGAAAGAAAGAGTGTGTGTGTGTGTGTGTGTGTGTGTGAGAGAGAGAGAGAGAGAGAGAGAGAGAGAGAGAGAGAGCAAAGCATAGCTTGCAGAGCTCAGCCGTGGGGTGCAAACTATGTTTCAAGTAATTTGTGTTTAACAAAGAGTAGCAAAAAAGAGTAGGTTTGCAAGTGTTGAGGCACAGCACAATAATGCCTGGTTCTGTGCAAGAAGAACATGAGTGGCAAAGTTGCGGGCAATCAGACAGAAGAAAGGTGACGTTGCCTGCAATCCCAAACACCTCATTATTGCTGACCCTTAAATTGTTATTGTCGACCCTACTAATTTTGAATTTCACATCCATTTTTGATTTCATTACCCCCCAAGATAGAACGCACTGCCCACGCCCCCTGCAGGAATGGTAACTTAACCAGCTCACGTAGGAAATCCCTCCGCAGCTCACCTGGATACCCTCGTCGTACTTTGTGAAAAGACTGTAGCGCTGGAGCCAGTACTTGGCCACATTGCGGGGCAAGATGGAGCGCACGTACGCGGCCAGAGAAGGGTCCAGCACAACACGCTTGCTGCCCTGCAAGCAAGCATAGAGAGGCCGGTTTTGGTCGGTGCTTTACGCAATGTGTGTGTGATTTGGTGCCAAAGAAAAGCGAGAAAAACAAGGTACGCTTGCCTCTAAGCAATCAAAGAATAGCTAGTCTGACCAACAAGTTCTTGTAAGGAGCCTGGGCATGAGGGTAAGCTTGTGGCATCCTTTCATCAGAAACGTTGGACGTCGTGGGGAACCAGTAAACAGCACTCGTGTACATTACGTTATAATAATGTCAATATAGTAACCATCTTGAGCATGCACAGCTACTCATACAGTCAGTCATAAGGAGCCCCTCATGCAGCTCGTGAAGGAAGGCAACATAATCTCGCACCTCCTTTTCCACATCCGGCAAGAGCGCCATGGTGGCAGCCATAGCCTTCTTCAGGACAGCTTCCCTGCAAACATTTGCGTCGTTTCAGGCGCACTATCAGTAGTTTCAGGCAAATCCACAGCAATTTGGCACAATTCCACATTTCAGTTTTCCAGTATAATTTCTCTTCAAGCAAAAACAAGCCTAGGGCACAAGCAGAGTGGCATGAATTGCATCGTCGTACTCTTGCTCGTGCGCGTGTGCTCACACATACTTAGAGTTGGCCACAAACGTATATATACACCGTATATGATTGTACACTTGGTGACTTCCCTGCCAAAAATACCGTATGTATTATACAAGGTTCTGGCTAACCCTACGCATACTACGTGCGCATTGTAACTATAGCACTTTAGCACTAAAGCACTAGCGCTATAGCACTACAGCCAGTGTTGTGCAACTATACGCCGTACTAGAGCGATTTTGACCACCTAGACGGTCCGTACCGTATTTGTACCATACAGGACGGTGCTAGTACGGCACGTTTGAAAAGTACGGTCCGAACCGTACAAGGACAGTCCGACCGTACAGTACGATTTTGACCGCAATTTGGCCGTTTGGCTCCAATTTCGGCCCAAAACAATTGTTTTCTTTTTGCAACTCATGATTAAAATACAAATTATTGAACAGGAATCAAGCACTGCGTCCGACTTTGAGTTTCCATGCAAGCCACTGCTGGGCCCTTCCCCCGAGCTGATGCAGCCTCAACCCAGCCCCAGGGTTGTCCAGGGAAGCATTGTGTGGCGTCAACACATGAGAGGAGCATGCGGGAGGTGAAAATGGGAAGTTTTGGGGCAAAGAGGCCATTCTGAGGCCATTTTTGCACTGGCAGTGCCAACTTGGCACCGTACCGTACACCGTACCGTAATTCACCGTTAAGACGGTAAAGTACGGTCAGCAAAATACGTTAAAACGCCGTCTTTTTCAAAAATGCGGTCTGTACCGTCCTAATCGTACCGTACCGTCTGACTGTACTTGCACAACACTGACTATAGCACTATAGCACTGTAGCACTATAGCACTAGCACTAGCCCTTGTTGTACTGCACAATTGTGGGCGACTATGTTCAGGCCCAGGGCAGCTCCGGTTACACAGAAACATACACACACACACATACACACGCGTCACAAGCATGCAGTGCACCTGGCCTCAGATGCCTCATCCCCTGCGGTCCCTGTCAACAGACGTAAACACAAAACACAAACACAAACACAATCACACAACACACAACAGACTTCAGAGCACACGGCGCACCTGGCCTCAGATGCCTCGTCCCCCTGCAGCTCCTGCCACATCTTCTTCTTCTTCCTCCCTCCCTTTCCCCCCCCTTCCCCCTCATACCCATCCTCAACCCCCCTTCCCCCCTCTCTATCACCACG
>Ga0307947_1000330_pt1 | contig 32177 bp, 33 predicted proteins | sample OrgLakmetagen232_FD_201840 | JGI IMG/M metagenome (GOLD analysis project Ga0307947, IMG submission 201840) | Saline water microbial communities from Organic Lake, Antarctica - #232 | ecosystem: Environmental > Aquatic > Non-marine Saline and Alkaline > Saline | place: Antarctica: Organic Lake...
AATCTGAACCTGCTGAAATTCCTCAACACATGTTTGTCCAGATCCTTGTACAAGTAGGAGGGGATAGAAAATGGAGAACCTCTAGGACCACTCTCAGAACTCCCACACCACTTGTGATACGTGACTACTTTCTTGTTTACTGCGCGAGGACATGAAAAATCAGCTTTCCTCCGTACCTTCAAATGTCTGAAACGCAAATCGCAAATGAACTCTTGCATGGGAACCTGCGTGGCTCTCAGCATTTTCTGTTTGAACATTGCACTACTTTGCAGTCCATTGAACGCATTCGAGACTTGAGCAGACCAGCAAGAACTATCAAAAGAGGCAAGATGCAAATCTGCCTTCAGCACACGACGTAGAGTCTCACTGTTGTTGGCACTGGAATCAAGCATGCTATTAAATAACCTAATGGAAGCACGGAACCAGAAAATTTGCAAGGGCTCCTGACCGCACTCTCTAAGCACCGCCCAATTTGTTGTGCTGTTCTTCACTCCAAGAATGCGCCTCAAGGTCGACGCAATGGCTTAGCTGCTTTTATCCTGGCTAACTCTTAGCTTCTCTAGTTTTTTATGTTGAGTGCCTCGCGGTGGTGTAGCTAGATCGGCCCGTTCCTTTTCACTCTTTACTAGCCATGTCCTCCTAAACCTTGTTTTTTCTACGTGGGCACCAAAGTACGCAGGCTTTCCTTCCTTCTTTCTTTCCCATGCTTGACCTTCTCGTACACGTTTTGCCCTTCTTCTCATCACCTTATTTGTCCCCACTATTCTCTGTTATCGCTTCCAGCCTGCCTCTCTTGCTTCCCTTTTATTTATCAACTTTCAGTTTCGTTTCAACCTCGAAGTAGGGAGTTTGCTAACTCCCCTGGACCTATGTAATACGCCATCATCACCATCATTACAATGGGATGCGACCTTCAGCGAGGTTGTGGCAGATCGGCTGCTGACTGGTACCGGCCTGCCACAAATAAATCCATAAGCTCAGTAAGAAAGGCCTGCTGTATCCCTGTTCATACCACCACATGTATCATTATGAAGTATAGAACAGGAGCACTAAACAACCAAAAACATGCTGTATGGTGTCACGCCCAATTGTTGGCAGTGACGATTCGTGTGATTTGGTTAGTTGGTTTTTCAGTTGAGGTTGTTTTGCCTTGTCTCGTGCAATAAGCTGGCGAAGCCAGTTTATTGAAGATAGCATTTTCTGGTTTTGATATTGCGGTCAATTAGCTCAGTAAACTACACAATGCTCAGCCAGATGGTTGAGTAAACTTCCCAGCCCTGGGGAGGAGAGGCGCGGCAGTCGACTAGAGTGTGTGTGGTAAAGTATACGTCAGTGTGTCAAGTAAGTCGGATTTGAGAAACAGCAGAGAAAGAGAGAGAGAGAGATTATCAGGAGAATTGCAGTCTGTAGTGCAGTTCCCAGCCTCTGCTCGAGAGAGACTCGACCCTGGCTTAAAACCATTCTTCAATAAACTAGATTGTTGTGCTGAGTCTTATACTTTGCAGTGATTTGCTATGACAATGGATCATGCAATTTAGAAGCCTGACTTAGCCCCTCTGCCCACATTTAGACAGTGCCCTAATCATCAACTGCTCTAGGTGCCATCATCCGGCTAAACAAAAGAAAAAAGAGAGGAAACATGGAATATATGTATGAACACCTGACTTAGCCCCTCTGCACACATTTAGACAGTGCCCTACTAAATATCGTCTGCTCTAGGTGCCAACTTGCGCATGCAAGGAATGTGATCATCAACAGACACAACTTCTTGGCGTGCAGCATAATTTAAAAAATCATCAGCAAAATAGGCTCCTTAGGGCCGCGCTTTGGCTCCATGGTATAGGCAGCAGCAAACGACTGGCTAGTATGCAACATGGCACGCTTAATTGGTGGCAGTGACGGTTTGTGTGATTTGGTTTTACAAAAAAAGGCCTTCAGTCAAGAAGCGCAATATGTCGTAGCAAATCACCGTCGCTGCAAAGTAGACTCTGCACAACAACAAATATGCAACGAAATTTCTGCATCACGAAACAATTGCAACGAAATTAATTACTGTGTAGACACCTCTACACAACAAGCAGAAAAGGCACACAAACAGCATAGGCTGCTAATGCCTCGCTTACTCGGACACCGTAAAACCCCTCACACCATCCTGCTAGGAGCAACAGGCACCATCTACAGCAACCACACAAGGAACCCATTCCACATCCTCGGAGTTACTGGTGTACATGCCACAGCACTCATGAAGAACTAAGCCTACATGCAATCAGATCCGCAACAAAAATTATACAGATGAGACGAGACATCGAACACAACCCCCATGAATATCTGAGCAATACTCCTGGTGGTGTGCAGGCTTCTGCTTCCCAACCACCTGCTGATCTTTACTGAAAAGGTAAGGTAAGGTTACATCGCTATATATGCCTCTGGGGGGCATCTGAGCGGAAGCTTGGAAAATGCCTGAAACCAAACTAAAAGACTCTAGAAAAAAATAAGGGAAAAGGGCTAGGCACTCAGCCACAAAAGAGGCCACACCAGATATATCTGGTTGGTTCAAGAAAGTCCTCAAACGAGTTGGGCTATCTTCATATTGAGGTGAGAGCCCAGCTGGCGGTGCTGTGTGCGAAAGCTTACAAGATGTTCATGCGGACAGTCCAGGCAGCAAAATGTGTTCCTCATTCTGAACAGAGTGCCAGTCACACTTGTCACAGATCCTGAGCTCATAAGGCCTTCTATTACTGTTATGACACAATCTTTGGGCCAGAAAGTTATGGCCAGAAAGGCAAAGGCAAGAAAGTGCATAGTTGAGATTGTTGGAAATATTTAAGCAAAGGTAGATAGGTAACATAGGATTGTGATTTCTTTTTCTGTCATCCCACCAGCCAGGAGCAGTCCTTAAAGGTACACCAGAATGTGTGTGATAAGACCTCATAGTTCTGCTCATATAGTGATTTTCATGTGGTGTCAAATTGTCAAGCTCTCTCCAGCTCCGGATGATACGTTCGCGCAAAGTGAGCTCAAACTGTTTTAGATGGATAGATTCGCGTATTGCATTCAAAAATTGCTTACACGCAGGGAAATCTTGGAGTGTGTGCAGAACCTGATAAGTCCATGTATCGCTTCTATTTGCAATAAGAAGGTCAGCCTGCACAACTTTTTCAAGAAGAGGATTATTTGAAGAGAGTAAACTGTTCCAGAATCGTATGATGCATCTGAACCAATAGAAAAAGATGGGCATCTGACCTGTTTCGCGGAGCACGCAGTAGTATCAGTACCTTTTTTGACACCCAGGAGTCTTTTGAGGAAGCCAAGATGAAGGACATGTGTGGGGGTGATTTTTGAGGAATCATATGTCAGAGAAGAAGTGGCCCATACTTGACAACCGTATAGACCAGCTATCAAAGCAAAGACCTGGAAAAGCCATAGCATCGCATGTTTGATACCCTTGCTGTCACCAATACTGTAAACTCTGACAATGGCAGACCTGAAGTTGTCCATCTTCTCAGCAGCTGTGAGCATGCTTCCATCACGAGTAAGAGTGATGCCAAGGTATTTGAATTCAGTGTCAAGTTTCGAGGTGTGCTGTCATACGTGAAGGTGGGAATTACAGAGTTACCCCTGCTGAAGAAGACCATGACTTGTTGTTCAGCTTGAGTCCTTTAAAACGTGTATAGTCATAGAATTTGTCCAGTTGAAGTTGCAGAGTTTCAGCCGTGTTTGAAGTGAGGGCAATGCCATCAGCATAATCACAGTGAGGGATTTGAACTAAATCCAGGGCAGTGGCAGCACCACTCTGTACAGTCAAGAATCTGTCCATGTCATTGTTATAAAGGGAGTACAGAAGGGGACTCAGAGGGAAGTGTTGAGGTTATATATCGGAGGTCTTACATCCTATTGGCAAGCCAACGTGTTAGCTTGCCAATAGGATGTAAGACCTCTGATATATACCTCAACAGGAAGCCCTGTTTCAAGCCTCTGATGGGTGCAACCTCCTCAGAAAAATTGTCGCCATCAATGAAAAGGTATAGGCATCCTGTGTACATGGTTGGAATGATATCTCTCAAATACTGCGGCGTCTTATTTTTTTGCAAGCGTCTCCAAAGCTTCTCTCTTGAAACACTGTCGTAGGCAGCAAAGAAGTCCGGACCTGGATCCAGGGAAGTAGTATATACCTTCATTTTTTCTTTTTTAGCACCACTGAAAGGTCCTCTTATCTTTATGCTCCGGGTGGGATGTTATGTGTCTCTGCAATTATCGGGTGGTGCAGAACACAAAACAACATCCTTCCCTTATCCATGCCGGTAGTGTTAACACTATCTGCGTTTTTCTTTTCTTTTATTTTTTTTGTGCAAGCCAAGGCCTTATTAACAAAGATTGATCATATGACATAACCTCTCCTTTTCCTCAGTTTACTAGACCATCTAACAGACTACAAATCTCCAGACTACATCAGACTCTCAAAGTAGGCCTGCTGGGCTATTATTGTATAATAGCTACAGGCACGGACTAGAAACCGGGCTACCTCCCGAGGTTTCTTCAATGTTTTTTCAGGTCCAACACCTGTTCCTTGCATATCACAACTGCTAAAAGGATTCCATCCTGACAGGACACAAACAAGGAGGAAGGGAACACTAATTTAATATTTAACACAAAACTCAGCAGTGAGCATTGCCTGTGTGAATATCATATAATTTCCCCCCTTACCTCCAGCGAAAGCTGCTCGTCAATTGACAAATATAAAGGAGGGTACGTGTGTGATATGAAGTGAAGATTATTGTTTGGGGCATTCTTCATCATTCGATTCCAAAGGAAGACAGAACACAAATAACCGCTGTGTTGTTGCATTGGCTGTTTTGAGCCTGCTGGTCAGGGCGCCTAGAATAGCAGTTTGAGAACATGTAGACTGAATATTAGAGAGAAGAAGAAACAAACTACGCAGGCAGTGAAAGCCACTCCCCACAATAATTAAGGGGAAAAAAGGAGCCACTTTGGTACTGAGCACCGCAAAGCTCCTCCACCGTGAAAAGGAAAGGAATATAAGCCTCTGCAAAATTTTGATTTTGTGATGGATGCGCCATTTTCCTCCCTTTTCGCAAAAGCTATATTTTGTCTTTCGTCTTAATTTTTATTTATATTATTGAACGCAAGCAAATCGTGCTAAATGAGTTGGAATTTGTATTTTGGGCATAAGAGGTTCCTCATTCTTACAATCCTCTCTTTGGCAGTGGTGTTTTTCTGTGTGCCTGCCATTGTGCACATTGTGAAGCAGAGCGTGGTGAGTTGGGAGCCCACATTTGTGCTCAACAAGTGCTCAAACGTTTCACTATGTTCAAAACCTTAGCCGCCGTTTGCAGCTGCAGAGTACGAGTCAAATTATCAGATTATCTCATCAATCTTCATGTCACAGGTGAACAAGGCCACCGTGTGGCTGCCCTCAAGTCCAAGCTGGGTCGATAAAAGGTGCAACGGCAGACGCATTTCATGTGTGCGTCGCATGCTACTGGGCCAGCTGACGTGTTTAACATCACAGGTTCCGGGGCGTGGGCCTATCCACACATGTGAGCATCTGGCTCTTTAACATTACGAATGTCGATGACATGCGGCAGGGACACAAACCTATAATGGTAAGGGGCGTCCTTTGCTAAGCCTGCATTTATTAAGCTGGATCGCTTCAATCGCGTTAAATTAAGTTTAGAAATGCGTACAATATTAGGGACAGCTTTCTTTGCAAGCTCGACAAGAGCAGCAGACAACCAAACAACGCACACAGGAGCAAGTCGGGCCCTTCCGTTTCCGAAAAATTCGAGCAAAGCTCGATGTGGCATGGACAAACTTGACAAGCGTGAGGTCAAAGGTGATTGATCGGACTGTCAGAAGTCAACTTGCGCCACCTTTTTTTAGGCATGAATCACTACTCTTTGCCCTGAAATCCGTACCTGTCTAGATCTAGAACGCCGAGTTAGATAATGCTAGGAGACTAGAAGATGAAGCTTCCCTCTTTTTCCCCATGTGCTCGTTACAAAATGCGCAACTTTGAATGCAGGAGTGGGCATACTACTTGCCAGACCGCACAGAAGATCAAGCGAGCATGGAAGACATGATCACTACGCTAAATCTCCCCCTGATCGGCGTCCTCGAGCACATCCAGGGCACACTTGGCCATTCCGCAGTTGCGCTCGTCTCGAGCACTGTTTTGGGTCTCATGGAGAAGTATGTGCCTGGGATGTTGCCTGGAAGGCCACACATATAGGATACCTAACCCCACATATTAGACCAGGCTGTTTCCTTCTTGCCTTGCCTTGCCTTGCCTTGCCTTGCCTTGCCTTGCCTTGCCTTGCCTTGCCTTGCCTTGCCTTGCCTTGCCTTGCCTTCCATATTTATCCACCTACATTAAACCAAAGACTATACTCTATTATCTGCTGCTTCCTTAAAACGGTATATCAAGCCGTGGAACCAAGCTTGCTCTGCGTGTATGGTTACTGTTGCTTTATTTTTTGGTGTGTCCAGGCTAGAAGATAGACAACACATGGATGGCATCTTTGTAAAGCGCAGTGCAGCAGATCTTATTTACGGCTACCAGGTATGAGCAAAATTTGCACTGCAAATGAGTGTCTGTCAAAAGGAACAAGTGTTGCTTGCTGCATTTAAATGTGTCCCCCTCGTCCTCCATTGCAGGCCGTGGATATCGGCACACAATGTTGAGTTATGTGCTTGCTTTGAGGTATAAGCGCTGTTTACTTATTTACTTATTTACCCTGGCCCCAGGACCCATTGCTGATGACCCTGGCTCGTCTACTTCCCAAGGAGCTTGTTCCCTTCACACAAGTCTCGCTCCTACCAAACATGACATCCGCGGACGCAGCTTTGCAATTCCCTCCTTCTGTCCACAACACCCTAACCTGGAATGTGCGTGAAGCTTACTATAAACTGTTGGAAGCACTGGTTTGAAGCATGTTTCAGAAGGCGCTTTTGCTGCATGCAAGCTGCGCATTAGAACACACCTACCACCAGCTCATCGACTTGTTTCTACCATAGTCTCTACAATAACAACATGCTGTCCTCGTTCATGGGCATCTTTTGCCCACCAGAGATGAATCCCTCACACAAGAATGACGTTACACTTTTGATAATCAGGTGGAGTCAGATAAGGGAGTGAATCAGGTCACTGTTTGGCCTTGCAAAGAGGACGTGATGGGCTCAGACGGTCTGCAGTTTCCGCGTGGTGTGAGTACCTGCACACTGCACACTTGCTGGTAGTGCGTAGGGGCGTTTTTGATATGCATATCTAGGCCCACACGTCTGATTATCTTCAAACGGCTTGATACCCTGCCCTGGTCGTTCCTGCAAAGCAAATTGCCCCAATGAATTGCAAGTAAATGCAGTATTTCATCAAGACACCTTCATCATTACGCACACACTGTTCCCCTTGCAGCTACACACACCAAAGACACACACACACACGCACACACACACTCTCTTTCACACACACACACACACGAACACACACACACACACACACACACACACACACCAAAGACACACACTGTTCCCCTTGCAGCTACACTCCTCTGACCGCCTCCGTGTTTGGGTTCCAGAACTGTTCCGTTCTTATGTGCTTCTTGGCAGCAGCAAACAGCGTCTGAACGGCTTGAGCCTCCTGCGTTTTCGTGTTGTGAGTTTTTGACCAGTGCTGATTAAAATGGGTAGAATAGTCACTCGATCATCAGATGCTCGATCATCAGATGCTCGATCATCAGATTAATTTAAGTGCATGTTCAAATACTGTGATGCCTGCATTCTGAAAGGCTGTAATAAAAACAACACTCGTCATCAACATTGCAGAAACATGTCTTGCTTGTCTTCCTGTGGGTTCAAGTGGCTCGTTCACCTCCAATTGCCTCAATCCTCTCAATTTCATACAAACATACAAACATACCCTTGCGTGTTGAGGTACATCCGATATATACCTTAACATTGCGTGCATCCTCAGGACCCAGTGCAAAAGAAAGCTGATCCTTGCAGAAACCAGCAAATGGATGGCCTGAGCAACATTACAGGTGTGTGTGTGTGTGTCATACTGCTAGACAGCTAGTGGGATTGTTAGTAAAACACTGGTAAAAGTAAAACTTATACCTTCCTGCTTCAAACATGCTGCTGCCTGATCTAGACTCGTGATTATTGCCAGTGAATCGTCATGATGCAACACTAAAATGTTGTTTTGTTTGCATGCAGCGCCCATGGTCGTAGGGCCAACAGGCAATGCCAGTCAGGTACGTGTTCTTGATTTGGAAAGTAGCATAAGAAAATAGACAATAAATATCAGGGCACGCTACTATTACTCAACAAGCTGAATTTTGAAGAGAGTAGCATTTGATAGCAAAGAGAGGAGAGTCGTGCCAGCCATGATCTTGAAAATAATGCATATTGTTCAATAAATTTGCCTTTGCGCGGCACAGGCTTGGGGGCCCCCACTTCTGCTGTCAGATCCGTTTTTCTGCGGGGCTGATCCTTCCTTGCGTGACGGCATAGAGGGACTTCCTCCTTGCCCTGAACACGAAGGCATACTCGATACTTTCCTTGACATTGAGCCAGTAACAGGCAAGAAAATAACTCTCGTCTTGCAATGAAACAGGTAGCCGGTTCCTGAGACCATGCCTGCAGCTATTATATCAATAGTAGCCCAGGGCAACCTTGAGAGTCTGATGTAATAACTGGAAAGTCTGTTATAATCTGTTAGGTGATCTGGTGATCTGAGAAAAGGAGAGGTTCTGTTACATGTTGCATTTCCTGCCAGTTTGAGCATCGAGCAACTGTGCGTGTTCTACGCGCAGTCTTTGCACTTTGCATGTAGATATCTCCTTTGAACCCATTCTCACAGCCTACTGTCCTTGACATTGAGCCGGTAACAGGCAAGAAAATGTATCTTGTCGCATTTCTGCTAGTTTGAGCCTTGAGCAACTGCGCTTGTTCCAAGAGATGCACAGTCTTTGCACTTTGCATGTGTATATCTCCTTTGAACCCATTCTCACAGCCTACTTTTGTATACACATGAAGCGCCTCCCTTTTGTATACACATGAAGCGCCCCCCTGCAATTCAACTGTAATGGATGCGGCTTACATAGCCTGTACAACCCTGCACATTAATGAGGGTTGGCTAAAGCACCGTATACGACTGTATGTATTGACATTTCCTTGCTAAGAATGCCATGTTGTTTACACCATGAACAAGGAAAGTTCCAACAAGTCTATGGATCCCAGCATCCTAAGCACCTGTCACTCCATTTCAACTTTCCTGCTTGCAGGCATTCCTGTACGTGTGTCAAGGGCAGCAATGATATCTTCTCAAGTCACTGCGGCAGCAAATGCTCACATTGAAAGTCACCGGCTCAGATCCCTCCCCTCTATGCCCTTGCTCATGATGCATGAGCACATCACTGCTCCTGCTCCTGATGTGCACCTACTTGCCCACGCACTCACAGGGTAGGTGCATTTTTTTTGCACGCTGTTCTTTAAACGTGGCTCCGCAAACGCTTGAGCTTTAATCGTCACATAACGTCAGATCAACACTGCCTGGAGCATACCGGATTATTCCCTGGATTTTACAAATTTACGCAATTCAGACTGTATTTATAGTTGGTGTTTAACAATAACAAATAAAAGCAGTTTGCCCTCCATAATGCTGAATAGCAGCATTCTGCGGCGTGTCAATTTGGATCTGATTGCTTTTTGTGTAAAAATTGCAGGCTAACTGTCTACTGTAGCTAGCTTCCACCCTACTTTCTGCTCTTTCCTGTCTTATGCAGAGCTTTTGTTGTCACGTTGCTCGCTCGCCTGCTGCCCTTAGTAGCTATTGGTGCCATGTGTGTTCGTGCCTTGGTATTACCACAACTGCTACAATTTCGTGGAAGTAAAGAAAGGTGAGGGTCTACAAGCTATAGGATCAACCCTTGATGTGTCCAGATTTATCATAGGCTTGAGCAGCCAAGCAGGCACAGAGGCTCCACTCCTTGAAATAATTTAGGCCGCTTGATGGGAAAAGTTGGCATCTGAACACATGAGCAATGCATCCTCAGACTCACTTGCTTGTTTGTCGTGGCTGCCAATTGCATGGCAAATGACTGACAAAGCTCTTTACTGCATCTGCAGGACTGGTTTTGGAGTGAGGGAGGAAATTGACGAGGTTGAGAGCATTGACCAACAGCTTGGCTGCGGTTAAAAACGCCACTCACACCACTTCATTAGACTGGAAAGGTTTGCTTTCAAGTATAGCCGAATTTGCAAGCCACCAAAACTACTGCTCAAATCAAGGCAATTTATGCAATTCATGGATTCTAGACGCTTGTGTGTCACGATGTGTCTCGATGTGTCACGATGTGTGTGTGTCACGATTCTATTGGCAGGGAATTCATCAAGTATACGGTCATATACGGCATACAAATACGGTTCTGGCCAACCCTACACAGAGCAGAAATACCAGCAACTAGCCTCAGCCATCTTCTACAGAAACCAGTCAGCAGGGACGTCAACCTACAGAAATGTTTTGTCGTTCTCGTTGACTTTTTATCTTTCTGGCTATGGTGCAGGAGTTTTACGGTACCCGGTTCCAAAGTGGCTCCTTTTCCTCAAGTGGTTTTCACTGCCTGCGTAATACAATTTGGCAATTTATGCGCATTCATTACAAGTACCATGTACAATGTACAATGTGCAGATGCATTGCACACCCGATGTAACTGTCCTTTAATGCCAAATGCAACGCCTTCTGGATGTTAGTGATGAGGTGGATAAAGGACAAGGAAAAAGTAAAATTACACAATAAATAATAAATTGCGTACCGCAGATGTTTCTCCCTGCAACCACCCCCAGCCTCGTGCAGACATCCAAGCCCTGTAAACCTTACATGAAATATTGGTTCATAAATTGCCACAAAAAGAAGATTTTACCAACTGCCTCGAGGAGCACAAACTGAATATTTAATCGGCGCGGTAACGATTTCACAAATTATTTATTAATCATTGCTTACTAGACTCTCTGCTGTGGCCTTCCTCTCCTTCTTCTTTCCTTTTAGACAGCGACTGCTGTTCCTCCGAGGTGCGAACACCCACCCACCAGCCCTCCTGACCTTGCGTGTATTGCTGCATGCTTCATCGCTGACCCTAGAAGCAGCGCTGTTCCCGACGACATGCGAGATACATTCACACACGAGTGCCCGCCTCGATCAAATCTGCTGCTAGCTCATGTTGCCACCTTGTCCTATTTCTGCCGCGTTTCTTGTGAGCATGATAACATCGAAGCTTGTGACGAGGGGGAGAGGAAGAGAGGGACCGAAAGAGTGTATATTTTTCATTTCGAGGCATTGCCCTATGTCTTGAAAATTGCAAACTCCTAAAAAGAAGCCATGCATACTCACTACACTTGCTTGTGCATGCAGAAGCCAGGTCCCGCCCACGATGCTTGGGTTCAAGAGCCTCTTCTTCCTCTCCACCTGCCTATTGGCATCTGCAACGAACTTTGAGTCACCAGGAACAGGAGGTAAGCCTTTTCTCGAGTATGCTTGCAATCACGAGGCACACTTGAGGAGAACTGTGCGTAATGCAAAGCACGAGGCAACTCCTCTGTCTCCTCCTAGCAACTGTGCAGCAAAACGCTGTTCCTAAGCACCCAACCGGTCAGTCAAGGCTCTTAAAAGCAAGCCTCTCACGCACACTCCAATCTTTGCCTCGTTCTTCTTTTCCTTGCAGCCATCCCTTTGCCTGTCCAATCTCCTTTAGATCAACCAAACTTCATCGTCCCAAACTCTGACCCTACTGGTGTTTGGGGCCGCATCCAGAAGCGGGTACGTCGTGTCTCTGTCTGTATCAATATGTGCCAACTATGTGTGCTTGTGAACTGGGTCTGCACATGCACGCAGGCAGCGTTGTTATACACACACAAGCTTGCTCAGATATGCTGGACACCAAACGCACATGCTTGTTCCCACGCACTTGACTCTCCCAAACTTGCAGCTATGGGATGACGTTTTTAACAGCGATACACATTGGGTGTGCCCCAGACCCTTTGAGGACAGCACGGTTGACCTCGGGAACGGACAAGTGATGAACACGTGCGCATGCACGCCTCAGCGCTTTGCTGGACCTGACGTTGATCCCCGTGCATTTTGCATCACCTACGAGAATGTAAGCTGCTTTTGCCATGGGATCATCATGCAGACCTAGTGCTACTCCTTTAGCAAGGCAAACACATTGTTTTTGGAATGCTTAGGAGTTGCATGCTGTGGCTTGCAATACTCTGAGGACACGGTGCATACTTTGTGCACATTTCTTGACTGAGTTGCTCGGCAATTTTTACGGCCATAAAGCAAATTTGCACCTCTGCAGTAGCCAGAACATTTTGTTTAGAAAAACACCTATTCCCACAGGTCTGCTGTGGATCACGGTCACGCAAGCATGGCACGCTGTCTTTCCATATGTTAATTGACCTGCACTGTTTTGGGTGCTGCTCCTTCCCACAGGTCCGCTGTGGATCACAGTCACGCAAAGCGTGGCGCGCTGTCTTTCATGACGCTGGAACCTATGACCAGTGAGTGGCTCTTAAGACCAGCTGTACGCTGCGGATTCTGCATTGACTTCTGCACAAGTTAGATATGGCGCTGCGGCTCCTGTAATGACTTCTGCACGAGTTAGATATGGAAATATGCAACCAAGCGAGCAGCAATCCTTGACCTGCTGGATTCTAAACAGTGTCAACGATTGCGCATCTCTGTCAGCTTCTAAGCTAATATACTGACGGTTAATGTGAATTGATACTTGCTGCATTTCTACACAAAAATAGTTCACTAATCCAAGTTCTACACCAACACAATGAAATGCATTGTGCAAACTTGCGTGATCAACGAAAGCTGCCCTTATAATCACGCCCCACCTCAACAAAGCTGCTGCGTAATTAATGTGAAAGAAGTACGTTTTGTGATTATTTGCCTGTCAGGAGCACTCACAAACTGCTGAAAACCATCTATGCAGCTCCACCGGAGAGTTTGGTTTGAACGGCAGCCTTGAGTTTGAGCTGAACAACGACAAGAACAGTGGCAACGAGCTCGTCCAAATTATAAGCGTCTACCGCGATATCTTGGAGAGCGAGGTGGAGACCTTGGGCAAGACAGAGCGTGGAGACGCAAAGGGAATGGCTGACATCATTGTGCTTGGAGGTAGGCATGTGCATGGAAAGGTTCTAAGCATGATCTGATTTCTTTAAAAGGCGACACTCACCATCAACGTGCAGTTTTTGGTCTGAAAGGCATCCATTTTTTTGTGCACACAAGTTAGCTGGAAACACATGATTGAAGCCACTGTTGACCCCTCCTCTGCTCGTAAATGACCATGGCATGTTGCATCCAGTCTTTTTCAGTTGTTGACTCTTTCTTGCATCACACGTGCACAGGCATCTTGGGCATCTACGGCTGTGGCCACTCTGGGTTTGCCTTCAGCCCTGGACGTGTTGACGCAGTGGAGGCTGACCCAAGCAACCTTCCCAGTCCACTGGAAAGCGCTGAAGTCATGGTCAGTGGGCCTTACCTTTTTGCATCAGATTTCTGTGGACTGTTTTTCTTACCCTGGAATAGTTGCGTGATGGTGAAAAGGTCAATGCATTCACGCAGCAAGATCTCAAGCGCCTGCAGTAATGCTGTGTGAAAGGGTGGTTTGTGGAAGCCTTCCCCAGCAATAGATGAGGTGAGCAGGATCCAGGATCAGTAATGTAGTGATGTAGTTGCCATGCCACAGCACATGCGCCATAAAGGTCAGACACTTGAAGCCTGTTAGAAAGAAACACCAAAACAATCATTTCCTGTAAACTAATTTCTGAGGCCTGTGCCTATCTACTTTAGTGAAACAGAGGAATGGCTGATACACCTAATCCTTTGTGTTCCTGCAGTTTGGAAAGTTCACACGCATGGGCCTCAACAAGGATGAGACCACAATACTCATGGCTGCCGGTCACACTATTGCGAGCGGCCTGGAGGGAGCTGCCTTTGACAACACACCCCACAAGTTTGATATGAACTGGTTTGGGGTGAGTACATTTGGGGAGGTGCTGCGCAGCAATTTCTGCTGGGCATTTTGTACCTAGAAGCGTACTCGTCACTTCCCCTGGCAGTCGTGTGGTTGTTGTCTTAATACGCGCATATGCACATGTATGAAGAAGGGCACACAAAGCATACTCACATAGGTGTCTCATCTCTTGACGATTTGCAGGAAACCTTGGCGGCATTTGGTCAGGCTACCACCGACCGCTTCGCCCCAGCAGCATTCACTGTCAACACAGACGTCCATCTTGTAAATGACCCTGAGACAAGAGCAATCATGCAAGCCCACGCATCTGAAGCTGACGGCAAGGCAAAATTCTTGGAGAAGTTTGAGAAGGTATGTGTGTATGTGTGTGTATGTGTGCAAGCAGCTGTACAAGTAGCAAGCAATTACCAGATTGAAAGACGTACCCAGCAAAAACAACCTGAAGCAAGAAAACAATTGAATGATAATTTTACATTTAAAAGTGAGTTTTTATTTCCTTCTCTTCCTTTCTCTCCTTTCAGGTGTTCCACAAGATGGTGTACTTTGGCCAATCGAGATGTTCTGCCGCAAAGGAGCTGCGAGATGCCCAGGAGTTGTGAAGGGAGAGCAATCTTGTTAAAGTGTATGTGATCTGAGGGGTAGTGTTTGTTGTATGTGGATATGTATGTTGGGGATGGTGTTTTGGGGAGGGAGATTAATAATAAGATTTGTATTTATTTATATAGTGTATATTTAAGGAGTTTATTAAATTCATTGGATTTAATGGCAGCAATTTACTGTAAAAGAGACAGGTTTGAAGGTTTCAAAGTCTGATTGATTACAGATTTTAGATGCTTTTTCAACACCGCCTTGATGAAATAGGCCTTGAAGGAAGTTGACATTCCCCCTTGACCAAATCCCTGGTTAATGTCCCTTGTCTCTAGAGAACCTGCTTTTATGTTTTGCCCTTCAAGAGAAGTTCCTGGAATGAAAGGAGGACCATCAAACCCCTCCCACAAATCCCTCTCGCAAATCCCCGCACATGTGCAAATTCTTAGGCCCATGCCATCACACCAACTCCCTCCTGGAGCAGTTTACAGACGGCCACTTCCCGTACATACCTAAGATGTGCAGATTATTGCTTCCAGTAAAAAAAACCAACAGCATACACCACGACCCCTACCCCTCTGCACTAAGCAACGAAAAGACTCCTGGCCTTAGCAGTGTTAGGAAGCTATCTAGCGACGACCTTCACCAAACCCCACAAACAAGACCCCAAGGTTTAACGAGCACCCTGAGCCAACCTAGTTCTGACAAAGCAACCCAACACAACTCAAGTCCAAACCTGATTAATTTGAAAGTACACTGACAGGAGCCCTAAAAAGGAGGGCAAGACATCAGTGTCCCCCAATCCATTGCCAAAGCAATCCTCCAGTCACTTCTTATTGGCAACAAACCTGCAGATGCTCTAGTTCAAAAGTCATTTACCATCCACTCCAACGTTGCTGATACCTCTATCAGAACAGCAAGGACTGAAATAAGGACTGAAATAAACCCCTTCCTCAATGTGTACTAGCTTCTAGGTGGAGGCTTAGAAACAACTGAACCAAAACCCAAACTTGTCATAACACAGCCCAGCCATCTCATCCAAAGCTCTGGTACATATCCAGTAATCGTGTACATTGCAAAGCACAATGCAGCTCCTCTGTCTCCTCCTAGCAACTGTGCAGCAAAACACTGTTCCTAAGCACCCAAACAGTCTGTCACAGCTTCTAAAACTAGCCTCTCACGCTCCATTCCCTTGTTCTCGTTCTTCTTTTCCTGCAGCCATGTTTTGCCTGTCCAATCTCCTTTAGATCGTCCCAAATTTTGACCCTACTGGTGTTTGGGGCCGCATCCAGAAGCGGGTACGTCGTGTTTCTGTCTGTATCAACATGTGCCATCTATGTGTGCCTGTGAACTGGGCCTGCACATGCACGCAGGCAGCGTTGTATATTCACACAAGCTTGCTCAAATATGCTGGACACCAAACGCTCATGCTCGTTCCCACGCACTTGACTCTCCCAAATTGCAGCTGTGGGATGGAGTTTTTAGCAGCGATGCACATTGGGTGTGTCCTAAACCCTTCTTGAACAATATCCAAACACTACTCTCAGGCATTCTTGTGGTATGCACATCTGCCCAATTGATGCACAGCTGCCCTCTGCGTGTTTTTATACTAGTAGTACGGAACTCTACAGGCAGGTTTTACGTCCCTAGTGCCCGCAACAAGGCCAACTAACAAGGCCCATCCACGAGGCAAACAGGAATTCAATAGCAAACATAAGAATGATCCCCACCCATGACTTGGCACTGTGACAAAAAAACAAGAGTGCTTTGTAGGGTGATCAAATTCAAACCTCAAAAGGTTCCCCAGGTACAAGAGTGCCCTAAAGAGAAAGAAGAAGAAAAAACTACGCAGGCAGTAAAAAACACTCCCCACATTAATGAAGGAAAAGGAGCCATTTTGGTACCGAGTACCGTAAAGCTCCTCCACCGTGAAAAGGAAAGGAAAAATCAATGGGGATCAGGAGGGTTGCAGGCTTGGCCTGAAACCGGCTCCTGATGAGAGTTGATAACAGTACTGGTGGAAAGGGCACGTCTAGTACGGACAAGTTTAGCAGCGAAGTTCACAAAGTGCACATGGAGCTTGGAGGCAAGCTTCTTAACTCTTTGAGAATCGAGACCCAGTTCTTTGAAAGGCTTCAGAGTGTGGGTGTTGTAGATGGTACCGCCCACACCCAAAAGGATGATGCGGAGAGTAACGGAGGCTCCTTGGAGAATGTTGCAAAGGTCTTTGTGCTGTTCCTTTGCGGCGTTTAGCTGGTTCTGAGGTCTGGTGTCCTCACAGTACTTGATCTCGACGAGGTGGATGTCGCGCCAAGTTTTGTTGAGGTCTTTAGGTGTACTAGTGGCTGTCGGTGCTGCTGAGGTGCTCCCAGTCTCCCTCAATTGCTCCCTGCCACTTCGAAGAACCCACCCCCCTAGTACATTAGTTTGTCGTTTTTGTGTTTTTGCAACGCTGGGAGTAACCAGCACAAAATCTGGGCGGCTGGAGGTAAATCTGTCTTTATCTGGGAAGCGGGGTGGGAAGAGCCATTGGGGAACAATTCTACTTTCAGCTGTTTCAGGAATCTGGAGATTTTGCATGGCCATCCGTTCGTTGCTGCCTATATCTTTGGAGACAACGCATGATCCTAAAGAGCCTGTTTTGCTGATAGCCTTAAAGATCATGCGGCATGCTAAGTTGTGTCTTTCGGTGATCATGTTCCTTATTTGTGTGTTGGCACCCAGAAAGGATGTGCAGGGCACTATTTACTTGTGGGCAGAGGGGGCAAGTTTGACTTGTTGAGAGTTTGAACAATACCGCATGCTTTTTATTATATAGGGTGCCTGTTCTATATTGCATAATGATACATTTGGTCTCAAAGAGGACATTGGATGATGTTAGGTAAGCATTGCTAGTGGCTCCGTTGGCAATGCCGTCCTTGATGAGGGTCTGGTAGTACGCATGGTAGTTCGCTTCAGTTTTGGCATTTCCCAGTTTATAGAGAAGATGCATATGTGCTTGAAGGGCGTCACGGTGGTTTGGTAGGTACCAGAGCTTTTGGGGAGGAGATGGGCCATGTTTGTTGTATGGGTATGAATATGAGTTTGTGTTAGGTATTCTATGTCTTCTTTTGCAAGCCAGTGGATGTTGTAGAAGGGATTCCCCTCAGGGCCTGCTGTTTTGATGGAGGTGTCTGCAATGTCGGAGTAGGTGGTGGCTGACTTTTTAGCAAGGACGTCGGCATGTTCATAACCGATAATACCGGCATGGGACTTTACTTTGAAGAAGTGGATGGACGATGGTGATTGGCGGATTGCTTTAGCAATGGATTGAAGGACATCTCCTTGGATGTGGTGGGGATGGAGATTCGGGTGTGAGAGCTGCTTTTTGATTTGGTGCAGTGATGTAAGATGTAAGGCTGTCTGTGGCTAAATGTGAGTAGCCGTGTATGACTGCAGCTGCTATAGCTGCTAGCTCTGCACGTGAGATGGTGTTGGTTATACCCATGCCTTTTGGGCTTACATAGTGGGAAACATTTAAGTGAGGGTGGTATACGCCTGATCCGGTGTCTTACCCTACTTCATTCTTTTGGAGGCTGCCATCAGTGTAAGTCCAATCTCGCCAATTTTTTACCTTACGGGTTAGGTTTTGGCTGGAGCTGTTTTGGGGTGCTTCGTCAATATTACAATAATCATGAGGTTGGTCAGTGCTAATCAGCAGGGCACTTGTTTTATCTGGGCCTTTTGAGGCTTGAGGGTGATCATTGGGTAGCTTATTAAATTTGTTGAGTCCTGAGTGTTGTCCGGAACCTAAGGCTGTTTGATAGGGATGGTTATGTATGTTTTGAATTCCCCACTTTGCCTCAGGGAATTCTTTGGCAATTTCTTTTAGCCAGTCTTTGTTGTGAGCATTGAGGCAGACCTTGCCCTTGGTAATCCATATGGCAACTATTTGCAATTCCCAGGAGTGTTTGGAAAGTGGTATTTGTATGTTGTTCAAGAAGGGCACTTTCGCATACTGGAGTTGGTTTAATGGGATGGTGCCCAGGAATTTACACATGTGTGGGTATTTGCGGCAGAGTAATGCATAGGGATTTGTGATCATATCTTTATTCCATGAAGGGAGGAGCATGAATGTGGCTGTTTCCTCTGTGCTGACAGCAGCAGAGTAGATGGCGTGTCTTTTTGCTAAGAGCATGGTGTTTTCATGGTAAATGGGATGGCAGATGGAGAACCCAGAGAAACGGGAGGAGAAGGCCCTCGGGAGGAGAAGGCCCTCAGGAGAAGGTCCTAATTGCTTTGACCTTGAAATTCTGAAATTATGACAAAGCGACCCGACACACCTCCAAGTCCGAACCTGATACGTAAAGATGGCGTGACTGGACATACACTGATGGGAGTCTTAAAAATGCAAAAGAAGGGCAAGACACCGGATCAGGTGTATATCATGCTCACCTGGACGTATTCAACTGCGTGAACCCAAGAGGCGTGGGTATAACCGACACATCTCGTGCACAGCTTGCAGCTGCAGCAGCCGCAAGCACTCACGCTACTCCCATATAGCCGCTTGTGGCCATACATCTCGTGCACAGCCTTGTTAGTTATAACCACGCTGCACCAATCCACAGGCGCACCGGCTGATGCTGCTGCTGCTGCTGCTGCTATGCCCAGCAGATCACATCACATATTTGGGCTTTTAAATTTTTGGGACCCTGCCTGACCTAACAGTTTATATCCAGACACAATGTAATGCTCCCCCCCCGCTATCAATTTGACTTGGTTAGCCCCCTACTCGCCGTTCTCATGATCTCAGTGCGTGGTGTGGCCAAAACGGGACATATTAAAATTGAATATATTGAATATTTTAATTACACGATTCGTGTGCATTGCCTCAGACTGTGTGCAGCTCGTGTGTAGTTCGTAGCATCGTAGCATCGCAAACTAAATTAAATATTTATCTGGTCATTGTGAGAATCCACAGGCGGAGGGAAGTTGCCTCGCTTGTATCGCCTTTGCGAATGATGTGGAGCGAGTGAGGAAGTAAAACGGGAGAGAAAAGGAAGGAGAGGGTGGAGGAGGTGTGCAGGTCCTTTCATCGTCGCTTGATTTCCTTTTTGGGCTTCGTTCCGCCTTGGGCACTACAGGTGAGCAAATTTGTGTCCATCCCTTGTGCTTGTGTGGGAGGTGAATTTTCCTCCAGGGTTGCTTGCCCCTGTGCGCGCTGCGTGGGGGGCTTCTCTGCGCGCGTTCTGTTTGCTACCGAATGACGACCTCTCCACCCCTTCCCCCCCTGTGTGCAGTCCTGGTACACTCCCTTCGCGCTCTCAACCCTGGGGTGAATGGGGCGAGGCCTTCACCTCTCCCTGGGCCCGCCCGTGGAGACTCCACCGCTTGACGAGCTTTTTCTCAACCCACAGGTCGGTCTAATTCATGCTGGACGCTATTGCTCAATGCGGGGTGTGGGAAAGGAGGGGAGGGCACAATGGGTGCAACTGTGCAGTGTCAAAACACACGCGGGACCGGAACGCGTGCAAAAACAAGGGTGTTGGCCTCCTCTCGTTGTGCGTGCACAGCTGAGGCCGTGTCATCAATGAACAGTCAAAGGCTCCAGCTCGTATTGCTGCGTGTGGCGCTTGTCAGCCGTGTGTGCGTAGCACAGGCACAGTGTACGGGGCACGACGTCGAAGCATCTTGCAGGATACCTGAAATCGTGTAGTCAAGGCTGGTGCAGCGCCACAACGCGAGCCACTGTTTGTGTGTGCGTGCGTCTTTTACTGTATAGCCTGCAGAATGTGGCGTTGCACAAGCGGCAAACTGACAACACATAGACACACACACACACACACACACACACACACACACACACACACACACACGCACTATTATCAATACTCAATGTTTTTTTTCGGCAGCTGCACAGCTGCATCACGCTCTACTCTGCTGACTCCCCGCTCAACCTGCCCTCCTCCTCTGCCTTTGCACCTACAGATTTGGCGTGCCACTGGGCGCAGGCCTGTGCAAGGCCTCCATGCTCCCCCCCACCTCTACATGTCTGCAAACTCCCTCACGCCTGCCCAGCAGTCCAGCCAATTCAAAGCTCTCCAGGCCCAGGCTTTAGGCCTGGACTTGGGTGCGTGTGTGGCCCCTCCATCATCCCGCCAGCCCCCCCCCCTGTCCAACTCGCAGCACCACGCAGGTCGTGCGACGAGCAATGCAGCCGCAGCTCAGAAACAAAACAACCACAACGGGAGTACCCCACGCTCTCAAACCCACGCCATTCTCCACCCCCCCTCCTCTCACACGCATGAGCATGTACAGCCCGCTGCTGCCCACCCCCACCACCAACAACATCGGCACCAAGTGCAGCAGCACTCCCTCCCTCTTGCCCCGCTTCCTCCCCCTCTCCAGCCCCCCCTCCGTCACGCGCACACACACATCAGCCAGTCACGCACCCTTGGAAGCAGCAGCAACAAGCGCGCCTTCTCCTTCGTCCTCCCTGCTCAGTCAGCTGGTGCAGGGGAAATGGGGGACGGGCTGCCTGTGGAGCAGGAAGACACACACACCACTCTCCCCACAGCAGCTGTACCCAAGCGGCGCCGAACCAATGGCAGCAAGGCACCCAACGTGCACATCAGTGCGCAAGCGCAGCTGCTGCTTGGTGCAGCTGCACACATAAGCCCCCCAGAGGTCAGCTATAACATACATCAGCCGCAGCAGCAGCAGCACCACCGCCACAGCCACCCTTGCGCACAGCACTGTGAATTGGATGAGCAGCTTGCAGCAAGAGCAGCAACTGCAGCCGCCGACGCCATAGCATCATCAAGCACCTCCCTCTCCTCCCGACCTCCTCCCGCACCCCCACCCCCAAGTCTCACAAATGCTGCTCGTTTGCTTCCTCCCCAACCTCCTCATCAATCCTCTGCTTTGCAACCCCCTCACCACGCAGCAGCAGCAGCAGCAGCAGCGATGTCAGAGCAAGCTCCCGCCCAACCTCCACAACCAGCACCCACGGCAACACCACCACCACCTCTACCACCACCAGCAGAGCCTCTTCTGCCCTCCCAGCAGCCCCCCACTGGAGACGTGACGATGCACGGTGAGTACGTGGTTATATACTCATGAACTCACACACACGCACACATGCATACGCACACGCACAAGCACACACATATACACGCACACACACGCACGCACAGGGCAAGCAGAGCTGCCAGGAGACACCAGCCCATTATACCAGACCGCAGCACCCCCCCTGCCACAGCCACAGCCGCAGCTGAAGTATTTTGAGGCGAGTCCGCAATCCCAGGAGCAGCAGCAGGGGGGCGAGAGGGGGGAGGAGGTCATCCGCAGTAGGCAGCAGCAGCAGCAGCAGAAAAAAGGAGAGGAAGCGTGCAGCAATGGCAGCAGCAAGCCCCCTTTTTCCCACTGCCCTGAGGCAACAGCCTCCTCCCCCCCTCGTTCAGACAGCCCAAGGTAAGACCGTTATTTGTATAACTCCTTCACCTCAGCAATTGATCATTGAGTTTGACAACGTACAAAGTACTAACGAGAGAACTAATATCCTTCCTGCTCGTACTCTTTTGCATAATTTGGTCCTCGTCAAAAACACCCGTTCTCATTCATCCCATTCCTACTTGACAGGTCTAGCACCTCCAGCCAGTACATGCTCTCCATTTGTGATGAAGAGGAGCAAGCCACGCACCATCAGCAACACCACTCCAGCAGCCAGGTGCACCACCCCCGCACAGCCCAGCAAGACCTCCGCACATCCCATCCTCAACCACAGCAGCAGCAGCAGCCACAACCACCGCAGCAGCTGCTGCAATCCCACGTGCAGCAGCAGCAGCAATCGGCACCACTTCCCCCTCCTGACAGGAAGGCTGGCCCAAGCTCCTGTGCTTCTCCGTCTGTACGATTGGCCCCACAAAGCGTCCTGATTCAGTAAATAATTTGCTTGCACGGGGTCCTGTAGCTGGCCCGATTTTTGTTTGGTGGTTGCCAGCCAATGGGCGTATTTTCTTTTGACTCGAGCACTGAGTTTTCCCTGGATTATGACGAATTTGTGACGTGACTGCACTTACTGCACACAAGCACATGCATAGTACTGACTTATGCACAACAGGATACATACGAAAAAAGACGGATGACGCACATGACGCCAACACCACATCTAAAGGATTGGCTTTGTATATTGAGACCTGACCTTCTGCACTGCGCAGCTCTTTGACAAAGCTGTTTTTCATCATAATCTCTCTTCTTTGCAAACCTTCTTCTTTTTGACGGACCCATGCTGATGGACACCGCTATATTTATTTTTTTTAAGCATCTTCATCTTTGAGGGTTCAATGTAATTGTATGTGAACGTGCATGTACGATTCTGCCAGGCTTAAAGAATACTTTAAAAAACCATATAGGCAGTAAAAACCACTCCCCACAATGAATAAGGAGAAGAAAGTTACTTTGGTATTGAGTACCATAAAACTCCTTTACCAGCAGACAAAAAAGGCCCAGTCAAAGAGGTCCAACAGAGTACCAGAAGGAGAAAAGACGTCACAAAGAGACTGGAGCGAGTACCAGCCTCAAACAAGCAAGAGCAGGGCTGGTAGCCGCGGGTAAGAAGAATAGAAATGACTCCGCTGGTAGTGGTGACACAGCCAGCATGATTAAGGGAGGGGGTTACTTAGGTGCCCGCACCAGGCAACCCCCCACCGCGCAAGCAATTAAAGATAAATTAATGTGGGTCAGGGGGGTTGTGTGCCGTAGCACCCAGACCCAATCCTTGACTCTTGTTGCTTGTGTTATATTGCAGTGCATACCTTGTTCTTATGAGTGCAGATGCATGTCTGATGGAGTGTTCATTCGGTTTGTGTGTCAATTTTTTAATCTTATGGTAATCCAGATTGAGGTCTGCCAGAGGTTTGTCTGTGTAGTCTTTGTAGATAGTCCCCATAGCTCCAACGAGGATCACGTGAAGCTTGACTTCCCTATATTCTTATCTGTTTAGGTTGGCAATGAGCATGCTGTGCTGTGCTTTTGCTTTTTGGAGTTGGGGATCGGGCCTAGTAGTGTCTTCACAAAATTTAAACTCAAACAGGTGAACCTCCCACTGGTTTGGATTCAGCTTCATTCTTGTCTTTAGCAAGCTGTTGAAATTCTGAGTTGCGGGTGGTTACGCGAGAGGAGCACACTTAGGTAAGAATAGGATGGCGTCAGGGCGAGAAGAGGCTTTTAGAGCATGTGCTGTTGGATTTGGTAGCAGCCAAGAGGGCATTGTTTTGTTGGCAGTGTTTCTCAGATGTAGGCCTTGCTCTGATAGTTTATCTGCGCTGCCTACATCAGTGCAGGCAATTTGGTTGGCACAGCATGGTCCCTTTTGTAGGGCTTGGACAATCAGCACACTTGCCATATTATGGCGTTTAATAATCATGTTCCTCATTTTAGTGTGTTGGTAAGCCACGGGTTAAATAGCTAAGAATTACATGGGGACCTCTGCCAGACTGTTTGGCTGATCGGCCTGTGTGACTGGTCCTCGCCAGTCAAAAATAAATCCACAAGCGCAGGCATGATAGAAGAAAACAAATGAGTGTGTATATTGCAAGAGGAAATCATAAACTACCTGGGCACTGACTTGCAAATAAGGCTGCTCTACTGCAAATCACCCAAGAATTGACTGAACAGATAAGCAAACTTTCTCCTCAGAGCACAAACAGCTGCGTCTCAGAGCAACAAAAGTGCATGCACTTCAAAATGAATCTGCTGTCAGATCAATCATTGCCAACGATTTGGGACGCCTTCGGACCAGGAAAGGCCTCCAAGGTGGAAAAACCACCCAGCAGAGGAGTGAGTTGCTTTTTTGCATTACTGTGGTCCCTATGCTTGTTCTACCAAATCCGTATATCCACGCCTGTGCGCTCTCTGCTCATACGTGATCTCTGCTAGTAGTGCTACTCATCTTTATCTGGCTGCCACACCACTGTCCCTTCCCGTACCTGGGACCGTTACTTAGACATTCTCGGTCGAAAGCAAAAAACTACTGTAGGGGGGTGGGTTCTTCAGAGTGGCAGGGGGCAACTGAAGGAGACTGGGAGCACCCCATCAGCACCGCCAGCCACTAGTAGAGCCACCAACCCCAGACAGTACCGACCTAAAGGCCTCAGCAACACTCGGCGTGACATCCACCTCATCGAGATCAAGTACTGTGAGGACACCAGACCTCAGAACCAGCTGAACGCCGCAAAGGAACAGCACAAAGATCTCTGCAACATTCTCCAAGGAGCCTCCGTTACTCTCCGCATCATCCTTTTGGGTGTGGGCGGCACCATCTACAACACTCACACTCTGAAGCCTTTTTCAAGGAACTGGGTCTCGATTCTCAAAAAGTTGAGAAGCTTGCCTCCAAGCTCCATGTGCACTCCGTAAACTTCGCTGCTAAACTTGTCCATACCAGACGTGCCCTTTCCAGTACTGTTAGTATCAACTCTCATCAAAAGCCGTTTTCAGACCAATCCTGCAACCCTCCTAATCCCCATTGATTTTTCCTTTCCTTTTCGCGGTGGAGGAGCTTTACGGTACTCGGTACCATAATGGCTCCTTTCCCTTACTTGTTTTTTCTTTTTCTTTTTCTTTTTTCTAGGCGATAAAGTCCTCACGCGGTACAGGATCCCCTCTAATGGTACCTCTAAGAATGCTCACATGTTGTCTGGACCAGCAGCTGTATCAGTCTAAGTGCAAGACAGATGGCACCTTGCCACCTGCCCAGTATTGATCATACCGATTATTAATACTATCAAATCTAGAAGATAAAGGTTATCAATAAGACTGGCACATCCAGCTTATTGAACAAGACATACAGAAACTCTTAACTGTCAACCAACTGCTCGGTCACACGATTTATCGCTGCCAACGATTGGGCGTGACATACCATTGATCATACCTTGGCAAGACCAGTTCAAACGAGGAGGAGTTTATGCTGTTGTGTGATGGGTGTGGGACAGGCTGGCACATGACGTGTCTGAACCCTAAGTTGAATAAAGTGCCCAAAGATGATTGGTTGTGCCCTCGTTGTGTGGAAGATGGGGTGACAGTGGAAGATTTGCGAGTGATTCGCGCTCAAACCACACCAACACCTGGACCTTTACTGAGAGGCAAACCTGTTCCTTTATTACCAGACGCCACCTTTAGGAGGCGCAGGCAGGAGCTGTGGGCCTTCCATGGCCATGATATTGCCCACAAGACCAGAGTCAGCGGCAAAGCAGTGTCTAAGCTGGGCAATGTGCACAATCATGTTGGGCTCAAGTGTTTTCGCATGAAGTTCAAGGATGGCAGCAGCATGTCAGCGCTGTAGAGATTAGAAATAGACTTATGCCTGCTTGAGGAAGGACTGATGTGCAGCCGGGTAATATCACAATGTTCATTCTCCACGTGGACTAAGCACAAGCAAAGCGAGCATAGAGGCACGTGTAGCATTGTGAATGCATCTAGTTAGATGCGGCTACCCAAGAGGCACACAGCAAGCTAGCTGTGAGGTTGGGGTTTCTTGAAGAAGGTTTCCCTTGTTCCGTTTGCCTGGCTAATTTGTGTGGCAGAAGCAGAAATGCCACATGCTCCTTCCGTTTACAGGAGACACCCCGTAGGATGTGAGGTGAGAAAGGGGAGAATAAAGTACTAACCATCTATCGCTTGTAGGGATTGATTTTTGCGTACTTCTTCGACTTAAAAATCAGGGGGGAATTGGTGGCACTATCTGTCTTGCACTTTGACTGATACAGCTGCTGGTCATGACAGCTGTCATGCGTTGAGTCTGGCAGAGGTAATGTTTGGTTCAGGGTAGTTTGGTTGGTTGGCGATTGGGTAATTTTCCGTGATTTCTACTGGCGTAGCCAGTTCTTGTTATTGCCAGCTTCTGGACTTGATATTGGACAAGAAGAACCGAAGACCCTCTCTCGGTGTATCTGTATGTGCTCAGACAGTATGAGGGTAACCTGTTTTTGTCTAAGAAGCGGGGTGGAAATATCCACCTTGGTATAATCCTAGTTTCAGCTGTATCACGAACCTGGAGATTTTGCATACTATGTTATCATTACCGGCGACATTTTCCAGTCCCTTTCATTTCCCCTTCTTATTCCTTCTTTTTCACTCCGCTCCTACCTCTGAGTCCCAATCTCACCCGCCTTGTGTCACCCCTTTAATGTCTCTCCTCCCTACTCATTCTCTCTTATTCCATGTCTCGTTTGATTCGGGGGGTTGCAGGAAAGGAAAGGACATGTAGGATAGTGTCTTCGGCATGACTCTAGAAATGCGTGGTTCAATGATTTCAGGAGGCCTCTCAACATCCCAAACACACAATACAATTTTTTATTGTTATTTACAATAGGGATCATAACAAGTTAATTTCCAAAATTACAGCCTCGGTGAATAGCGGTTGAAGCGATTGAGTTTAACTGAGCGGTTGAATTCAACCACATTTCCCCCGCTTCGACCGCATATTTTAAACCGTGGCCTTATGTCTGAGCCTGACGTAGCCAGCCATTCGTTGCTGCCTATATCCATGGAGACAAAGCAGGATCCTAGGGAGCCTGTTTTGCTGATGCCTTTAAAGATCATGCTGCACTATTAAGTCATGTCTCTCAGTGATGACATTTCTTATTTGTGTGTGTTGGCATCCAGAAAGGACACGCAAAGCACTGTCTAGTCGAGGGCAGAGGGGGCAAATTCGGCTAATCGAGCGCTTACACCATACCACATGCTTTTGGTTTACAGGGGGGAATCTGTTCTGCAATTCATAATGTGCACAGCAGGGACGTAGGATGTTGTTAGGCAAGCATTGCTAGCGGCTCCATTGGCAGTGCCAGTTTCGATGAGGGTCTGGTAGTACTCATGGTGCGTAGTTTGCTACGTTATTGGCAATTCCTAGTTTGTGGAGGGGTTGCATGTGTGCTCACAAGGCGTCATGGTAATTGGATAGGTACCAAACAATAGGTGACCGGGCTGTGTTTGGTTGGTTGTGGTACGCTGTGTAATTTGAAGTTCTTCATATTCTTTTGCAAGCCAGAAGGGATTTCCCTCAGGGCCAGATATTTTGATGGAGGTGTCAGCACTGTCAGAGTAGATTGTGATTGATTTCTAGCTCTCTCTAGACAGCGAGCGTCGGTGTATTAGTTGCCAACAACGCCGGCGTGAATTGCTTACAATACAACGGAATGCTCAATAGGCCCTCAGACAGTTTGTATCCTAAGGCCCCCAAAGCGGCATTGACCAGATACACAAACACATCACGTTAAAGGGGAAGAGGACCATTCTATTGCCTGCATAGTGGAGCCCCTTACCACCTTGCAACGAAAAGCTGAACCGATCAGATACACAAACAAATCACGCTAAAGGGTAAGAGAACCATTCTATTGCCTGCATAGTGGAGCCCCTTACCACCTTGCAACGAAAAGCTGAACCGATCAGATACACAAACACATCACGTTAAAGGGTAAGAAAACCATTCTATTGCCTGCATAGTGGAGCCCCTTACCACCTTGCAACGAAATCTACCAGCCGCAAAATGCCTCAATCTAGTTCCTACTTGTCTGATTGCTGGGAAAACATTATTATAGTCTCTCTCGAAGTCTAGCTTAAGCTTGAGCCTTACAGGAATATAAGCAAGTTCCGGCATACTGTATATGCGCCCACACTTGAATACAATGATATTACAAGCCAGCAGAAGTACATGCCAGCGGGGTCTCAAGGGTACAGTTTCTAGTCAAACAATCTTGCCTCGACCATAACGCCTAAGTACGCACCATGCGCATAAGCACTAAGGTGGAATGAAGCTGGGGGGCTCATACACTCCTTCCCCGCCTGCAGTACCAACACCACTGCTCTCCCTTGCTCCTGGGACATGAAGATGGTGCCCTTGGTGTCGGTTGTTGTGGTGGTGCTGTTGCTGTGTGGGTGATGCGGGGCTCAGGCTCTCCTTGTGCCTGGAAAAGTCATCTTGGTGGTGGATCCCGCCTTGCTGCTGCTGCTGCTGCTGCTGCTGCTGCTGCTGCTGCTGTGGTGGTGGTGGTGTAGGGTCCCTGACTCCACTGATCAGACGTGACAGCACGTTCGGTGATGCACCAGGACGTCCTGAGAGCATGCCTCCTGTAAGAATGACACACAATGACCGAATCACTCAGGTGGTGGTGCAACAGGGCGGCCTGGCAGCGTGCCTTTTGTGAGGCTGAGGTGTGAGATGATTGTGCAGCCCTGTATAAAACTTCACTAGATCAGTTGACATCATGAATCGGTGGTGCAACAAGGCGGCCTGGAAGCGTGCCTTTTGTGAGGCTGACGTGTGAGATGATTGTGCAGCCCTGTATGAAACGTCACTAGATCTGTTGACATCATGAATTGGTGGTGCAACAGGAGGGCCTGGCAGCGTGCCTCCGGTGCCAGAACCTGAGCAGTCATTCCGATTGATGACTTTGCGCTACTCACCCACAGCTAAAGTATCCATGCTGTGTTATGATCCCATTGCGTGCATATGTTGGATGTTATGACCCCATCAAGTACTTTTGTCTGGATGTTGTGGTCCCATCACCTCGTAAATACTTAGTTTACTTTGGTGCAGTTTAAAGCGTCAATTCCAAGTGTGGCCACTCAGTCCACTAACTTTATAACTTGTAACACTCAGGTTCCCAAAACAATGAGGCTACTTAAGAAACTACAACACCCTCATTTTCGTCTGAGATCAGGCCCTCGGTAATGTGAGCAGCAGTTGAGAGCCTAGTCTTAGCATGCTATAGCACCCTAACGTTCACCAGCGTAGAATTCTATTTACCTCCACACCTAGACTAAATAGTTCCTTTCTTTTTCTGAGAGGTGGTGGGGAGATCGTGAGCCTCATTCCCTTCATCAATGCCAGTAGCTGTGCTACCACTGCTGCCACTACTACTACCACTACTACTACTACTACTACTACTGCTACCACTACTACTACCACTACTACTACTGGTGCAGCCATTTTCTTTCTTCTCTTCTGCCTCTTCTCACCTAGAGGCCCGTTGCGCACAGGCCCTCCCCACAGAGTTGAAGCCTGAGAAGCAGCTGCTGACGCAGGATTTGGGGGTGGTGGCGGGGGTGGCGGTGGAGCTGCTGCTGATGGAGTAGGGGTGGAAGACGCCGCACGTGGCGTCGAGTGGTGATGTGGGGGGGCTGCAGCAATCGCTAACGCCTTTTCACAAAGCATCTCATTTAGGCGCGTGGCCTGCGTGCGTGTGTGTGTGTTTGTGTGTGTGTGTGTGTGCCTTTTCACAACGCACCTCATTTAGGCGCGTGGCCTGCGTGCAGTGAAGAAAAAGGAACGGGTGCAGTTCGGTGAGTTGTGCTTGCGCAACACAACAGGATTGAGAGTTGGCATGTGTTTTTGTAGTGACTAGCTTTGAAGGGGAGCGTGGTGTGCGCAACTGTTTTTTGTAACAACCACACTTCTTTTTGTGCGCACTTGCTACATACGCAATCCTGTGTCATCCATTCTGAAGAGTAGACAGCTGCAACACCCCTCACTTGTCCCACCGGATAATAAAATGATGCAACAACAAAGAACCTCCCACTCAACCTTGCCAGAATCAAGAGTAGCCTTGGGGGAGTTGATCGTTGCTGCCTGCATATTATTTCCCTCCTCAACCTCTCAAAAGAGATGTTGCTACACCAGCATGAAAGAGGTGCCCAAGAAATGTTTTATTGGGCATTGGTACGCAGCTTAAACAGTGCAACAGGCACGAGGAAGTTTGGAGCCACGTAGTGGTACACATGCAACACGGAGGGGCTGCTGCTAAGTTGCACAGGCACGCCATGATCTATACAGCATGGGGAATCAGACAGTACGATGATGGGGACGTACGATGATGGGGGGGTCAGACAATACAACGAACTGTACATGATGGGGGATCAACAGTACGATGATGGGGACAGTACGATGATGGAGGGTCAGACAGTACAATGATTTGTACATGATGGGGGATCAGACAGGACGTTGATGGGGACAGTACGATGATGGGGGGTCAGACAATACAATGATCTATACAGCATGGGGGATCAGACAGGACGTTGATGGGGACAGTACGATGATGGAGGGTCAGACAATACAATGATCTGTACATGATGGGGGATTAGACAGGACGTTGATGGGGACAGTACGATGATGGGAGAGTCAGACAGTACGATGATCTGTACATGATGGGGGATCAGACAGGACGATGGTGGGGACAGTACGATGATGGGGGGTCAGACAATACAATGATCTGTACATGATGGGGGATCAACAGGACGATGATGGGGACAGTATGATGACGGAGGGTCAGACAACACAGTGATCTGTAAATGATGGGGGCTTAGACAGTGCAAGGAGGCACAAGTCAGCTAGCACTCAAGTACATATGCGCTCACACATGTGGTGGGGGGCGCACCTGGGCGTTGATGTGCAGCAGCAGCTCGGATAAAAGGTTGCGCAGGCAGGCCTCTGCTTCAGCAACAGCGGGCGATGAGGGGGGGAGGAGGTCTGGGCCAAGGAGTGTGCAGACCTATGGCAGAGTTTGTGTGTGTGTGTGTGTGTGTGTGTGTGTGTGTGTGTGTGTGTTGTTGTGGGAAAGTGCGCGTGGATTTGTGTATGCAATTGGGCATGTGTATGCAGGCAAAATCGGTGTGGGCTAAGAAACGAAGCATATGCGTGTGCTTATGTGTTTGTGAGTACGTGCGGGAGCTATTATGCTTGTTTGCGCATGGTGCTTTTATGTGTGTGTGATTGTGTGTTTCATGTTTGTGTGCGTGAAGGTGAGTTTTTTTTGCACGCTTACAGGTTTGAGTAAGCCTCACAAACGAATCACAACATGCACGCACACGCACACACGCACACGCGCACACACACATACACACATCAACATCACCTCCCACCTGCTTGCCAAGGTCCTCCAGCCTGTCATTGCTCAGCGCGAGGGCCATCATGAGCGAATCAAGCACCTCGTCTGTGCTGCCTGCTCCTGCAATGGGGTGCAGTATTTCAGCACTGTAAGCTTTAAACAAGGCTGAGTATAGTGTCCATACCAGACCAATAACTTGGTTTAGGTGGCAAGAAGCGCAATTGCCAATTTAATAGCACCCAGAACCCAGAACAATATCCGCCTCGCCGTCCTTGCGTGCTAGCGCACTGAGTAGGTGCGTCAGTAAATCTGTGTGAAATGCATCAACGCGTGTGCCAAATCGTGAGCACATCCAGCATCCCCCCACCCCACCCCCACCCCCACACTCACTCACACCCACACACCCACCTGCAGCAATGGCCCCCTCGGCCTGCTGCAGCTCCTTCGAAGTGTCCATCCCCCTCAGCTCCTTCACAATTGGTTGCAGCTCCCGCACGAGACCCGTTATAGCAGCCACCAACTCCTCTGCAGCCTCGGCCCCCGCACGCACACCTCCTCCCCCTGTTGAAGCCTGCGCTGCGACACTGCTGTCACTGCCATCATGCAGCATGCCCCTGCCATCATGCAGCATGCCCCTGCCATCATGCAGCATGATGGCAGG
>Ga0307947_1000331_pt1 | contig 32088 bp, 35 predicted proteins | sample OrgLakmetagen232_FD_201840 | JGI IMG/M metagenome (GOLD analysis project Ga0307947, IMG submission 201840) | Saline water microbial communities from Organic Lake, Antarctica - #232 | ecosystem: Environmental > Aquatic > Non-marine Saline and Alkaline > Saline | place: Antarctica: Organic Lake...
ACTGCAATTACTCGCACCTGAATTGCGCAGGATCCCACGAACGTCAGAGCTGCCGCCACACAGGTGCTTTCTGAGCAGCTGGCATGCGATGGGCCATGCCAGTCCCTCAGGGATGCTTTCCAAACGTGAGTGATTATACCCAAAAGTAATACACCTTATTGTAGAAAAGGCGGAGGGATGGTAAAGCTGAGAGGTAGATGCACATATTTTACGGGACCATTTTGCTTGCCTCAAATTGGTGCGATCAAGAAGCCCTGTCTGCCTCGGTAAATATTAACAGGGAAACATGTTCTTGGTTTGTCTGCATTTCACAAATTAATTGTGCAACAGCGCCATTTCACTGTGATGCAATAATTTCCAATTGCACTCTCCTTCCTAAACACAGGTTTGATGTTCAAGTGGGCGCAAACCCAGTTACTGCTCCACCAGCTGGTGATGCAGAACTTGCCAATGGTGGCGCAGTAAACGGTGCTAATGGTGGCACAGTAAACGGTGAAGCTGATTTAGAAGGTCGCTGAGAGTGTAGCATTTGGGAGTTTCAATTCAAATGAGCTCTCCCTTGGATGATGACGTTCCTAAAACTTGTCTTTGCAAATGAACACACAAGTGGATCTGCAGCCATTATCAAATTTCATAAATATCTTTGGCTTAAATTTCTGTAAAATACTGCAACCTTGATGCACTAATTTGAAGCCTGTATGGCACCCAAATAAGGCATGTCAGGGTGGTTTAAGCTGTTTTAGAAAAGCTGACCAGGTTTCTGGCAAAAGTGCAAGCTTCATCAGTGTGTGACTTCATTCACCAAGGCTACAGGCAAGCAACTCCTAACTACAGCCAAGGAAACCTCGCATGGCAGAATTATGATACGAAAGTACCGCAATAATATGGATTGCCAATGTCATTGCCCATTAAAAATCCGAATGGCCTTATTTATGCAATAAGCCCTTTGTATGCTAAGCGTACCTTGAAAGTGGCAGTTTAGTCTACATGCAAAATAAGAATTGCAGGAAGGATTTGCACGATACCAAGAAAATTACGCTAATCCATCGGACAAAGATTGTGTGAAACACTATAAGAGGAAAGAACAAAAGGGAAATTTCACAGTGGATTTTGATGATCATGCGTGCTTATTTAATATGGGAACATTCAAGATGGGGCCCTTTTGTTCGAGTGGGATTACATCTAAGGCCTGTTTTGGCACACCAGTTACCACTTAGCTTCTTTACGAAACTTGCTTCTGCCTTTCCATCTTTGAAAAGTGTAATCACCCTTGCTATAGTTTTTGGCGCCAATTTTTAATTACCTTCCCAGCCTTTAGTCCTTCATCCAGACCATCCTAACGGATGCAGAAATCCATTATCTTTTCTGGTTTTCTTTAGACCTAGTCTCCTGTTTTCTCCTTCTTGCAGCAGCATGCCTTTCTTTAAGCAACAAGTGTCCTGGTTGCCTCCCTTGCTTTCTTTCTCTTTCTGCCAGCCTCACACGCTTTCTTTGCTTTGTTATATCTTCTTGTTTTGCATAGTAGGGGGTTTGCTAAGTGTATCCCTTTGATCTATGTAGCAGTCGCCCCCCAAAAACATCCAGTTTGTTTTGGTGGGGAAAACGGTAAAAACATTGCATGATCTATGTGCAACGAATCCTCTAAATTTTTGTAATTGAAATATTTCTGCATTTTCTTGTCGTCTGGATAAGTGATAATGACAATGGTCTGTACTACCAGACAAAATTAGAAAGCCACTCCCATGGAGCCGCTAGCAACGCTTACCAAACAATACCTTATGTTTCTGTTTAAACTGGAATACAGAATAGGGAGACCTGTATAACCATACGATCACAACTCGGTATGCGGTATGTCTCTCAACGAATCTAACCTGTCCCCTTTGCCCACAACTAGATGGTGCCCTACACATCCTCTCTGGGTGCCAACACATACATGCACACATAAATGAGGAATATGATTGTTGAGAGGCACAACTTAGCATGCAACATGATCATGAAAGCCACCAGCAATACAGGCCCCCTAGCATCCTGCTTTGTCTCCATGGATACAGGAAGCAGCAAACGGCTGACTAAGAAACATCTCCAGATATCTAAAAAAGCTGAAAATAGGGTACCTATACCAAAGTTGTCAGATCAAATCATTGTCAATGCAAAGTATGACTCAAGGCATCAACTAATTTCTGTGGAGGTACTCGGTTTATGTGTACAGGTGTGGATATACAGAACTGGTAAAAGCATTAGGGACCGTAGCGGTGTAAAATATCCCTCTGCTGTATGGCTTTCCCACCTTGGAGGCCTTCCTGGCTGGTCTAAAGGCATATTCAATCATCAATAAGACTTACAGACGGAAATTGGGGCTGCCTTTGGACCAGGAAAGGCCTCCAAGGTGGAAAAACCCATCCAGCAGAGGAGTGATTTCTTTGCATTGCTGTGGTCCCTCATGCATCTACCAGTTCCGTATATCCACGCCTGTGCTTACTTTCCTGCCACTGCTACCACTGCTAGTGCCACTAATCTTTGGTTGGCTGCCACACCGCTGTCCCTTCCTGGAGCTGAGACCGTTTACTCAGATATTCCCGGTCTCATTGTGTTATGACACGTTAATATGACTGGCAAACAAAGGGACCTTACACAGTACAGGGTCTTTTGAGGATCCCCTATTGTGGTACCTCTTATAACGCCTTCATGTTGTCAATTGAGTACCGAAACTATCGAATTCGGAAGATAAGGTCATCAATAAGACTGGCGTATCCAGCTTATTGAAAAGGACACAAAAAACTATGCATGCAGTGAAAATAACTCCTCACATTAATTAAGGAAAAGAAGCAACTTTGGTACCAGGTACCGTAGAACTCCTCCACCACACAAAAAAAGCAAGAAATCATTGGGGATCAGGAGGGTTACAGTCTTGCCTTGAAACCGTCTCCTAATGAGAATTGATAATAGTGCTGGAAAGACACGTCTGGTATGAACAAGCTTGGCAGCTTAATTGACAGAATGAACATGAAGCTTGGAAGTTAGTTTCTTAACTCTTTGAGAATTAAGACCCAGTTCCTCAAAAGGCTCCAGCGTGTGATTGTTGTAGATAGTGTCACCCACTCCCAAAAGGATGATGTGGAGGGTAACTGAGGCTCCTTGGAGAATTTTGCAAAGGTCTTTGTGCTCTTCCTGGGCGGCGCTCAGCTGGTTCTACGGTTTAGTTTCCTCACAGTACTTGATTTCGATGAGGTGAATGTCACATTGTAGAGTACTGAGATCTTTGGGTCGGTGCTGTTTGGGGAGGGTGGATCTACTGGTGGCGGCTGGCGGTGCTACTGAAGTGCTCCCATTCTCCCTCAGTTGCCCCCTGCCACTTCTAAGAACCCACCCCACTAGCAGTCTGTTACTTTTTTGTTTTTCTGTAGGTGGGAGCAACCAGTACAGCTTCTGGACGGCTGGAGGTCAAACTAATTTTTGTCTGAGAGGCAGGGTTTTGGATTATACCAAAGAGCCACTTTGGTATAATCCTAGTTTCAGCTGTATCGGGAATCTGAAGATTTTGCATAGCCAGCCGTTCGCTGCTACCTATATCCATGCAGACGAAGCAGGATCCTAGGGAGCCTGTCTTGCTATGGCTTTAAAGATCATATGCATGCAAAGTTGTGCCTCTCAGTGATCATATTTCTTATTTGTATGTGTTGGCATCCAGTAAGGATTTGCAGGGCATTGTCTAGTTGAGGGCAGAGGGGATAAGTTAAGCTTATTGAGTGCTTGAACCATACCGCATGCTTTTGATTATAGGGTTCCTGTTCTGTACTTCATAATGCATGATGATGCACTTGGTGTTAACAGGGACATACATCTAAGCGACCTTGAGGTCCCTCCAAGCGCGTTCAGAGGAGCAGCACAGCAGTACACAGACATCATCAGCAATTTTGGGGCACTGATGCTTGGCACAGGGCCTTTGGACCTTCAGAGTCCTGCAGCTGCAAATTTGGGAGCATTCCAGGAAGATTTCGGTGGGGGGCCTGAGGCGCCCAAAATGCTTGAGCAGCTTAAGTGCCAATCAAAGTGCAGCCCGTAGGGACAGTGATGAATTCTGCAGAATATGCTTGTCCATACCAGGCATGCCCTTTGTAACAATAACAACTTATCATGAGCCAATTTTAGGCCAAGCCCGCAACCCTCCTGATTCTTTTCTTTCTCCTTTTATGTGTGGAAAGAGTATAACAGTATTTGATGTTTTTTTACCTACTTCTTCTCTGTCTTCAAGGTTAGCATTTTCCAGTTGCGTCACAGCTCTTCTTTTTACTTGGTTTGTTTTGAGGTTTACCTCGTTCTCATAGGTTGAGCAACCATTCCAGGTTGAATGCCTTTGTAATCCAATTTAAACTAAAATAAACTAAGCTAATGGGTGGAGTGGCTTCTCAGTGCCTGGCTGCGTAGTTTTCCCCCTCTTTTTTTCTCTCACTGTAAACAATTGCAATCTTACCTATTCTCTTGTCGTCTCTTGTTGCTGACATTGTCCATTATTCAAACATGTGTCACACCAAATCATTGGCAGCGCCAATATGTCGTGTGACAACCATTAAGTTGGTTGAGAGTTTCTGTATGTCTTGTTCAATAAGCTGATGTGAATCAGTTGACGTGCTGTTTCCTATAATTTGCAGTGATGGTGACATCAGGACGGAGAACCACTGCAGCGAAGGCCTTTGGACTAGCCATGCCCTTATATGAGTCTTTCTTTGCGTCATTGGACCGTGTATGAAAAATAGAAAAAGAAAAGACTCCGCTGGCAGTGATGACACAGCCAGCATGAATAAGGGAAGGGGCAACCGTGTGTGAAGTAAACTGGGTGAGAGGGTGGAGATTTTGAAAACATGATGGTTTCCTTATTGATGCTAGGATCTTGCAACTCTGACACCCTGACACCCACTAGACAAAGCTTAGTTGTTTGGACATTCTGCTATCCATGTGTGTATGGTAACTGGTAATACTGTTGCTGCTGGAACTGCTGCAAGTGCTGTTGGTACTGCTGCTGCTGCTGCTGCTGCTGCTGTTGCTGCTGCTGCTGCTGGATCTGCTGCTGCTGTAGCTGTAGGTGGTGCTGCTGCTGGCTCGTTCCAGGATACATTGGTGCTTGATGGGAAGAAGCAGCCGCTGTGTGCGGCTGATTGGGTTGGGTAGGTGCGTTGGGTTGGCTAGGTACACTGGACTGGTTGGATTGGCTGAACATGGCATGCCGTTGCTCGTAAATCTCGCACAGGCCCTTATGCAGCTGAAGGAAGCAGAGGCAGGACGCACTTTGTTGGTATAAGCTGAGGAGGTACAGAGGAGGTACATGGTCTCCACATGCATGACAAGTGAGCCACAAAGGCAGCGTAAAGGCCATCAATGCCACAAAGGCAGTGTTCAGGCCATCAATGCCACAAAGGCAGTGTTAAGGCCATCAATGCCACAAAGGCAGTGTAAAGGCCATCAATGCCACAAAGGCAGTGTGGAGGCCATCAATGCCACAAAGGCAGTGTTAAGGCCATCATGGCGCGACTGCTCTTATATTCATCACATTGCTTGCACGTAGGGTTGGCCGGAGCCACATATGTATGGAATTCTCAGTAGTGACATTTCCAGAAGCACTTTGCAAAGCTGGAATTCTCAGCATTGACACTTCCAAAAGCACTCTGCAACGCGCGTGATTATAAGTAGGCGGGATCAAAGCAGCTAATGATTGGGAGCCGCTTGTGAGGCAATTCACCAGTATAGCTCAAACAGCTGGTCTTTCTTCTGGTACTAATCAAGGCACAGGCTGGAATGAGGAGGTGAGTTAGCCGATGCTTCAGGGCACACGTGTGCACATACTTCCCGGGCTGGTTGCTTTCTCATTCTCTGGTTTCAGGCCTCTTTCAGTCAAACCAATAATGTTACGTGGATATATATATCCCACAAGTACAGAAATGGCATCTGTCGGATTACCCTTTTTAGCTACGTTTAAAACTTTAAATAAACCAGAAGCAGAGGACATTTGACCCACCGTGGATTCAATGAGCTTGGATGCGTTGCCGTCCTTGCTGTTCATGATATCCCACACAGTCGTGGAGGCCTTGCTCATCAGTTTTTCCCTACGCACGTACGCGGCAAAATGAATTAAGATCTTGTCGTTCATCTTCCATTACGTGGAAATGGAGGATACAACTCAGCCCTTCCCTTGCCATGCAGTTTTTGCTTATGCTGCATGCACAATACAGACAATCAATACCTCATTGCTCACCCATTTTGAAAATGACATACACAGAACAAAAAAAGTCAAGTTCTCACGCCAGCTGTTTCAGAGAAAACAATTTATTCCTAGTGTACGCATTGCAGTCCTTCAATGCAATCAACCGAGGATTAGACTACTGGACACAAGGACACGTTGGCTGGATGATTATGATCAATACCTGTTCAATTTAAACAGGACGCACCTAATACATGTGTGTGTGCAGACACACAGATGATGGAAGGTTGACAGCGGCTTGTGTAAATTGTTAGGGAAGCACGCAGGCACTTGACGCACAAGGAGGAGTTCAGGCCGGATAGAATTCCTAAATTGCTGTCAATTCCATAATTTACCCAACCGCCAGTGTGTTCAGTCAAGCATTGGGAGCCCTTCGCTGTACATCGGTTCGATCCGCAAAGAGGCCTCGCAGATGAGACCCCCAGTGTCTCGTCAAAAAGCGATTGCTAAGAGGCAGAGACATATTTTGGGTACAGGTGTCGCACACGCTAGCCATGTCTCTGATGCTGGAGCCTGGTAAGCAAGGCGCTCAGGCGATTGCCACCTTAAAACCATAACCACACTATCTTACATCCTGTGCTTGCACACGCACAAATGAAATTGAAGGGAATAGTGGTGAAAATTACATGTTATGTAAGCTAGGGCCTACGAGGACCATACCCCACTCACTCAATCTCCTTCTTCAAATCGTCAAAGGTCTTTTTATTTTTGGTGTGCTGCCAGTCCACATTCTCCTGCACACGCCAGAGAGAGAAAGACAAAATGTTTCCCTTGGCTGTACGTAATTCACAGTGGAGCAAGCAATGATTGTTGTGTTGTACTGAAGGGCACCAGTGTGCTGCTACCCCCTGAGACTTAACACGCTCGGCTATGCAGTCTCACTTAATCAATTCAAACACTGTAGGGCGAGGTGCCTTTTTCTCAATGTGTGTATGCTGTTTTATGTTGGCCAGAACCGTATATATATACACCGTATGTGACCGTACATTTGGTGACCCCCCTGCCAGAAATACCGTATGTTCACCGTATATATATGTGTATATATGGTTCTGGCCAACCCAAGTGTTGTTATCCTGAATGCTCCTTCCTGCACAACAGCCCAAGGAGGGCAAGTCAGCAATGGACTGATGAATGATTTTGCATGGCTTCGCTCACAAATCAATTTGTCGCTACTCTCCAGCAGTCCCAGACCGTGCTCCTTGAAACGAATTGGTGGATACGATTGTACGGCATCACACTTGCATCAACACATTCTTAATCTGCAGTTCCAGACTGTACCAAAGTGGTTCCTCTTCCTTAATATATGTGGGGAATGGTTTTGACTGCCTGCGTAGTTATATTTCCCAGACTGTGCTCTATCAAATGGAGGGATGAATGCTTTTGTTCAGCATCCCATTTTCAGTGTGAGGCATACAAACAGTGTGGGGCATACAAACAGTGTGAGGCGTACAAACTGTATGAGGCATATAAAAGTGCCTTGCCGTTGTAGCAGCAGTCCAGACCGTGCTCCGTTAAACACAGTGGTGAACACTTTTGTACGGAACCACACTCACCAGCGTCTTGCTATTCTCCAGCAGTTCCAGACTATGCTCCTTGAGGCCTTCCTGCACGTTCAAGTTATTTTAGTTACAATTAAGCAGGGTCAGCCGGAGATATTGTATGTACAGTGTGTGTGTAATTTCCAGCATGAAGGTCATGTACGGTTGTGCGCGACTGGTATGCATGGCTTTGGCCAGCCCTATGTATGAAGCACATGTGGCGTCTATTACAACTAATAACTGCCTTCTCCCACGTGCAAAGGTATTGAAAAACGCGTGGTTGCTTCAGAGCTAAACGAGAAGGCACTTATCCTAGACCTGTATATGTCTGTGATGGGAACGAGTCAATTAAAGGTGGAGACACAAAGGTGTCCTGCATCTGTATGTGAATAAATATGTGAGCCCCTGAGTTTCAATTTGTATGCTAACAAGTCGCACGTGTGCTGTCATTCTAAGCCAATTCGCTGCTGAATGTTTGGCTGCATACATGATAGTGCAATCGAGCAAAGCAAAGCCTGATGTGGTGCGTGAAAAGCTTGTCTTAAAAACTTGAGCAATACCCACATCATGGCGTAGCTGGTCCAGCAACTGTGAAAGAAAACAGGAATGGAAATGTGTGAACAAGATTGTCAGACTGTCACATACACTAAAAAAATGTGGTAGCTCACCATCTTTCTGAGCTGATCGAACGAACCACTGTCCATAATCCATGATAGAACCTCCTTGGCATCGTCCTGAGGTGCGTTGCTCATATTTGTAACTGTAACCGGGCATGCGAACATGTGACCGTTTGTGTGTGTATGTGTGCGTGTGTGTGTGTGCCTATACATGTGTGTATGTGTATGTGTGCGTATATGTGTGTGTACGTGTTCGTGTGTTCTTTTGTGTGTGTGTGTGTGTGTGTGTGTGTGTGTGCCTATACATGTGTGTGTGTGTGTGTTTGTGTGTGTTTGTGTGTATGTGTGTATGTGTGTATGTGTGCGTGCGTGCGTGCTCGTGAGTTGTATTTGTGCATGTGTGTGTGCACATGCGTGCATGCATTGTGTGTGTGTGTGTGCGCACGTGTGTGTGCGTGCGTGTGTGTTGCGTGCGTGTGTGTGTTGTGTGTGCGTGCGTGTGTGTGTGCGTGTGTGTGTGCGTGTGTGTGTGTGTGTGTGCGTGTGTGTGTGCGTGTGTGTGCGTGTGTGTGTGTGTGCGTGTGTGTGCGTGTGTGTGTGTGTGCGTGTGTGTGTGTGTGCGTGTGTGTGTGTGTGTGTGTGCGTGTGTGTGTGTGTGTGTGTGTGTGTGTGTGTGTGTGCGCGCGCGTGCGCGTGCTCGCGAGTTGTATTTGTGCATGCGTGCATGCATTTTGTGTTCCTGTGTGTTTACATGTGTGTACGTGTGTTGTTATTGTGCTTACCAGGAAACAAACAAAAAGGTTATTAATTTCATTGATGCATTTTCAACGGCCTAATCTTCTGGTCCTTTTTAGCAGCTGCCTGTTTTGGGGTGGGCTTGCGTCAACGGCCCAGAGAGAGCTCCAGCCTGGGCATTACTTGAAGGCAGAGACCCTGAGTTTGGACACTGAGACTAAGGCGTACAACCTTGTCTCCCTCGAACCAGGGCGAAGCTACGAGATCAGGGTTTCCCACCCAGCTTTTGTAAGTATGCAGTTGTGTATACAAAATGAGAAAGAGCTAAATGCAACACACACAGCACACACGCAAACACACACATGCAACCATACGCACACACGCGCGCACACTCACACACACGCACGCGCGCGCACACACACACACACACACACACACACACACACACACACACACACACACACAGACACACACACACACACGCACGCACGCACGCACGCATGCACACACACACATAAACACACTCACACACAAACACACTCACACACACACACGCATATATACACACACGCAAACGCACACATAACATAAACACAAATGCACGCGTACATACGCACACAGATACACTCCTGTCTATTGTATCGCAGATACCTGCCTCCCTCAAATTTCTGCTGAGCAACGCAGAGGAGCAGCCGCTGCGCAGGCACAGTAGCAGGTACACGTCCTTTAGCTACACGCACAGGGAGAAATGAAAGGAATACAGTGCAAGCAAAATCAGGACCGCCTTCTTCCTGCTTCACCGAGCTTTTCTTCTCAAGTGTCTTGCTCGTAAAACACTCTCTGCTGTGTGCAGGCGTCTGTTAGACTGCGACAAACTCGTCTTCACTGTGGCGCTTGACGGATCCGTCCAGGTACACAAATGGTCGTGCTTATGTGCGTATATGCTTTAAATGTCAACTCCAAGCACTCTCACGTGCGCTGCAAAGCAGCAAACCGCACGTGCGTATATGCTTTGACCACGTTCAGCTCCAAGCACACTCTCCTGCGCTCTGCAAAGCAGCAGACCTGGTGCTGAAAAGGTCATGCCCCCAAACAGCTATCTTGCTCATTTGCTCGTTTGCTCGTTTGCTCTTTTGCTCACTCATTTGCCAGTGGCCTAGGCAGGACCAGTCTGCAGATCCCCTCACCCAAACACCCCTGACTCGACCCTTCTCTCTCCAGCCTGTAAAAGCCAACAATGCTTCCAGAAATCTGCCTTGCCTTGAGACATCTTTGTTTGCTGGGCAAAACTTATCTCGCAATTTACCCGCCTCCCTCAACGGTGCTTACATCCTGTGGCTGCAGGGCAACCCACGACCTGTGCTTCTGCTGTCTGCGTCTTCTGCTGGGGTACACCGAGACGGGCCTTCAGGGGGTGCACGCACACTGCTGTACAATATTGGTGAGCATGCGATTGACAGAGGGACCACACACGCACACACACACACATGCGCACACGCACACACACTCACACACACACGCACACGCACAAACTCACACACACACGCTGCTGTGTTAGGTACTCGTACGCTACTGCACAGTAGCGGTGAGCATGCACCAGAGGGATTGCGCACTGCATCTTAGGGAGTGCTTGCACTTTGCTTACAAAACCAGTGAGCATACAAGAGAGGTACCCTTCACGCACTGTCGTGGCATTCCGTCGTCAAGCAGTCCTGGAGTGTGCTGATGGCGCAGTGCATACACACACACACACTCATGTATTCACACACTGCTACAACTCTGGTACTGGTACATATTTAATGGTTTATGATGGCGTGCCTCTGGGTTATTAGGGTTGGCCAGAACCGTATATATATCTACGGTTCTGGCCAACCGGTAGCCGTATATGACCGTATATTTGATGAAATCCCTGCAAAACATACCGTACATACACCGTATATATATGGTTCTGGCCAACCCTACGTGCCAGTGTATCATGGCCCGAAATGGTGCAAAGGTTTGTGTGTGCATTTGTGCCATTACAAATTACAAATAACAAGGGCTGCCACTCAAGGCTTTAGCCGCTGTACCTATTTTGGGTGGATACAGGAGGGTACAGGATTTTAACTTTTTGACGTCACGTGTCAATCGAAATATAAATTACATACCGTACTGCGCTTTAGTATTGCGAGGCCTACTTTTTGCGAGGTGCCAAAATAATTAGAATAATTAATTTGCGAGCATTAAGCTTTTGCGAGGCCCCTGAAAAGTTAAGGAAATTTGCGAATTTTGCGAATTTGGGGATTTCTTGTGCTCTCCGTTCTGTATCTATTCAGTGCTGGTTTACATCAAAGTCTGAGACGAGTTTTAAGGCTCCTAACTTCAGCCTGAGGAGTTACTCTTGCATTGCCTCCCCCCCCTCCTCCTCCCCCTCCTCCTCCTCCGTGGTGGTCTCTGAAATCTCCAGGGTTTCAAGGCCCCTGCCCCTGCGACCCTGCAGGTGCATCCTAACCCACACTGCCTGCTTCTTCAGCTTCTGGGCTTCTGCTGCTGCTGCTGCTGCTGCTTTTGCTGTGAAGTGCAGATGCAAGCGCACCTGATGCTCCCCCCCACTCCACCTGAGTTGCAGCTCTGCCCACACATGCCTCTCTCCTGGAGGGGCTTGCACCCCCAATGGTGCAAGCACCTTGGGCCTCCCCACAGGCCTCTTAACTGGGGCAGGGAGGGATGCAAAGCTGGCTGTAATGGCTGCATCCCTGGCTGCTACTGCCTGCTGCACATCAGGCCTGAGGCGGATGATGAGCTCCCGAGCGGGACCATCGTCCTGTGTGCGCTTCCGTTTGGTGCAACCTAGGTCAAATAGTGATGCTTGATAGGGCGATGGGATTCCATTGGGGGGACCCAGAATCTACCGCATTTACAAGTCTAAGTATTGCGAGGTCTGAAAAAACTTTATTTATTTCGGCTTGACTTATTGCGAGGGGCCTAAATAATTGTTTAATTACTCGCAAAACAACCAAGTGCAGTACGGTATTCAAATTCCTGACGTCAAGAGCTATCAATTGGTATATAAATGAGTCGATTCTGAGGGGGTAGGGGGGGGTGGGTGTCCAGGGGGGTCTGATAACTTTTGGGGGGGTCTCCAGAATTTTACTGGGCCACTTTCACGTAAATGTATTTTTGGATTCCTGAGCTCAAGCCCAGTCGATTGGCACCCTTGTTGGGTGATTTGATTAAGAGGGGGGTCCTGGGTGCCTGGTCATAGAAATGCATGGAATGTCCCCAAGTAGGCCGCGGGGGTGTGTTCAGGCAAATCTCCAGCAATAACTTCCAAACTTGCACTTTACGCATTGCATTATGCATAAGTTGCATGGTTGAAGTAAAAAAGTGTTTTGGCAAAGGTTTTGGCTGGATTTGTGCACTAATAGCTAATAGGTGGTCAGTGCAAGAGCGTGCGCAAACCAGTTTTTGCCCTATAGCTCGTCAGGTAATGCATAAATAAGCATGAGAACTGTGCAGGCAGGTAGCTGCTTGAATTTTGAGCAGATTGACACCCTTTTCATCAGTGTGGGGGGTCAGGAAAGGGGGTTGGGGGGGAGGGGGTCATTTTGGGCCGGAGGCCCAAAATTTACACGTGACTGTCATGAATTCTTTTTTGTACCCTCCTGGTGGATACCCCCTTCTTGTGTAGATGCCTGTTTTTGCTTGTGTCGTGCTATGCTTTGCTATGCTGTGCTGTGCTGTGACACCATTGTCAAACAGTACGCCTGATTCCCCACCCTGCAGTGCTTCAGCCGCTGTTCCTTGGCATCCCTGTTGACACTTTCCCTGTCATCCTTGCCTGTTTGGGCCTTTTGCTGGTACGTACGTGAAGACCGCAGTAACGGTCACCGCTGCAGAAGAAATTTGAACCAAAGCAAACACCTTGAGAGTTCAAATGGTGCGATTGTGCGTTGCTCTTTGCACACTACGTTTTACGCCTTTGCTCGGCTGTTTGTGGTCCATGAGTAGGGTTGGCCAACAGGTATATTTACACCGTATATGACCGTATATTTGATGATTTCCTGCCAAAAATACCGTATAGGTATACACCGTATATTTATGGTATTGGCCAACCCTATTCATGAGTATTTCCACACGTACGTGCTTAACCCCTGGAATGCACTTGCACAGCTGGGTGTTTGTATACTTTGTGTGCAGCAGAAGCTGCCTTGTTCATTAATTTGTATACTCTGTGTGCAGCAGAAGCACAGCTGGGTGTTTGTATAATGCTGGGTGTTTGTATACTCTGTGTGCAGCAGAAGCTGCCTTGTTCATTAACCCAAGGAATTGCTCAGCGGGTGTCAGTCAGCGTGTGCACAAAATTGCCTAGCTACTGGCGGCTGTTGTGTGCGTGCAAGCGTACTCTTTGTAAACAGGCCTGGAGGCTCGGGCAATATGGGCTTGTGTGCGTCTGAATCCAAAGAAGTTGCGAGGGTTTTGAGTTAGTTCACTATCTGGAGGTTGGTGTGCTCACTCCTAGGGTGCCAGAACCATATGCAGTGTAAATGTGGTATTTTGGCAGGGAAATCACCAAATATTCGGTCATATACGGTGTATATGTACGGTTCTGGACAACCCTACGCATTCCGCTTGTTGCATCATTGGCAACCCCATCTTAGATGATTCTGGAGACTTGTGGCCTATAGTCAATAGGCTCCTTAAGTCCACACAACTTTTCTGGTGCACTATTTCTTTGTGTACAATAGTCAATGCGCTTTACGGTACCTAGTACCCAATGGCATCTCTTTCACCTTCATGCACATGAAGGAAGGAGGTTGTCTCTGCCCGCATGTTTTTTTGATTCCTATACCAGGCAGCCCGTTGCTTAAGCTAGCAGTCCTATTTTGAAGTGCTGACACATTGGGTTGAAGTGCTCACACACTGCGTTGAAGTGCTCACACACTGGCTTGAAGTGCTCACACATTGGTTTGAAGTGCTCACACTGGTCTTCTTTGAAGTGCTCACACTGGCTTGAAGTGCTCACACATTGGCTTGAAGTGCTCACACATTGGTTTGAAGTGCTCACACTAACACTGGTTTTTTGAAGTGCTCACACTGGTCTACTCCTAGTTTTAACTGGGGAGGCACACGTGCGCGCACACATACACCGTGCCTGCCTGCTTGCCTGGCACACACACACACACACATACACACATCACATCACATTTACCCTCTCTCCTTATGCAGTTCCAAGCTTAAACTTAAACGTACAGAAAGGATCAGAAAGCAGTCCTCTCAGTCTGGCACTCTCTAGAATGTCAACATAGCGCACGCAAGTGTGTTCCCGTATCATATTTTGACACAGGACATTTGCACAGGACATTGGCAAAGGGCGTGCATGAAGTGCTGCCATTCTAGACGTCACAAGCGGAACAAACTGCACACGCCCGTAGCAATTCATAGCTTTCATTCGAGTGTTTGATAGCCCATTCCATCACCTGCAGCAATTAACCCTACCAATATCGCGCATGCAAAGGTGTTCCCATCTCACATATATTTGCACAGGAGATTCGCACCGGGCATGCAGCACGCACTGCTGCCAGTATAGGCGTCGCTACCGCCCTTCCCATCACCGTAGCAAATGACTCTATAGAATGCCAATATTGCGCTTGCAAATGTGTTCCCATCTCACATCTATATAGGGTTGGCCAGAACCGTATATACACACCGTATATGACCGTACATATGGTGATTTCCCTGCTAAAAATACCGTATGTACACCATATATCATATATACGTATAAATATATGGTTCTGGTCCACCCTATATATATACCACACAGGGTGTGTACTTGGTGCTGCCATTTTGGACGTCCCGGCTGGCCCCTGCGTTGCTCAACTTCATCACTTCAGGCAGCACCAACAGCCCCACGTCTTGTCCCCCTCATCAGATCTCTTTCAAAGCGAGCAGTAGTTCAGAGGGACCAGGACGAGGAGGGGCTAAGGGCAAGCAGCCTATTGACTAGCGGGCGTTTTAACTTCAGGTGGGCTGCTTTTGCTTGGCACCCACACTATGTTCTGTGCCTACCTGCCTTCCCAACGAGGGTGGAGTTATTATGTGTTGCGCGACTTCCTTAACAGGAGGCCTAGTCATGGGCCTTTTGTTCCTGTCAGTCCAAGCATCCACACCGCTGCCGTGTGGGTTAAACACACACACATGTACACGTGCACACACACGCACACACATACATGCACACTTTCCTCTGACCTTTACCCCTGGTTTCTTCGGTCCTTAGTTGGAGTTTACTGAGACCTCATGTGGAATGTGTACTTTGTACAACGCCGCACATATGCAAGGAATCACCTGCAATGTATATGTGTGTGAATGCTTTCGGCCGACCACATCCTGAATACTTGATTTCAGCCACTTGGCGCTCCACTTGTTATTAGAATTCCCCGCTCTATGTTCTGTATTACATCTTTTCATCTTGATGTGGCTGGCTACACATTGGCTATGTAGCAGCAGCCAGAGCAGCCTGCAGCTCTGCCTCAAACCCTCATGACCAATCTTTGTATATGAATTTCGTGGATGATGTATATTCATGCTTATAGTCAGCTACGATGATATGATAAAATCAAGACTTGAGCATCATATAAAATTCATAGATTTTGAAATTCCATTGCACAGCTGCGTGACCTGAACCCAGGGTGGTTGCATGACAGCTCGGGATGTCTGCGAGCAGGCATGCAGCTGACCCCATCCATCATGCAGGCATGCAGTAAGCTCTAAGCAGCGTGGGCAAGTTATGTGCCTTAGGAACGAGTTACGTGCCTTAGGAACAAGTCACTACTCACGTGCCTTGGGAACAAGTTACTACTCATGTGCCTTGGGAACAAGTTACGTGCCTTAGGAACGTGCCTTGAAAACGTGCTTTAGGAACAAGTTACGTGCCTTAGGAACAAGTTACGTGCCTTAGAAACTTGCCTTAGGAACAGTATAAACCTGTTTTTTCAAACTTTTGAACCGTCATAGTCACGGTAGAGCTGGCCGTGAATGCAGTCAACATCAAAAAAGCAAGCGCTGTGCTTAAACTCCCTCAACCGCAGCGCACATTTTGTGTCATCCCACTTTGTTTCCGTCGTAGGCCGTGTGATGGACGCAGCCAACTGTGAGCAGGCATGCAGCTTGATATCCAAATCGTACATCAGCCAAGGCCAGCAGGCGTTGGCAAGACGCCACCGTCTAATTAAGACCTTGCTGTCTAGCAGGAGGCTTCCTGAGGAAGGCTGGGACGAACCTACGATTGAGGCGTTTGTGCAGGTTTTTTTTTTTTCTGTTGGTGTACGTGCGTGCTTTGGGTGCCTTTTTGTGTGTGTATGGGGTATGTGTGGTGTGGGTTGTGTTTGTTTGAAAGTATGGGGAAGAGATGGTGTGGATAACTGCGATTTGAGTACTTACGTGAGTGTGATTTTTGGGTTATATGCACAATAGTGCTGTGTGGAGTACAAATCACATATTATATAATATAATTTATGTAGGCCTACAAGAAGGTGTGTGCCGCAGTACAAATAATTTATTGCACCTTCCTTTTTTATTGAGCACATGAACTGCATGTCGCTACACTTTATTTAGAGCAACACAATATGGTGTCATCTCGTCATCATTGTGCCCTAGGGACGCAAGCAACACTGCACACACACATACACACGCACACGTGCAACCATGTGCAGGATTGCGCCTTGATGGACTCCAACAACTTCCTGGACAACGTGGGTGCAGGTGTGTAGTGTGTGTGTAGTGTGTGTGTATATGTGTGTGTGTGTTTGTGTGTGTGTGTGTGTGTGTGTGTGTGTGTGTGTGTGTGTGTGTGTGTGTGTGTGCAAACAGTTCGTTAACATTGTATGATGCATTTTGTATCACTGCCTGCGTTATACCCGCATTTGAAGTTTGCCCTTGCAAATTTGGTACGTGCCTTGCTGCTTCCGCACATGAAACACAAACATTATACGTTACACATTCACACACATTGGTGTTTTTAAGGATTTTGGAAAAATCTTGATTTCACCCCCAAATCTGGCAATTTGAGAAATTGGGTTTCGTGTCAATTTTGTAATGCCACCCAATCCCGTCTGGGGCCTTCTGGCATGTGGTGCATGTAAGTGGTGAGGAAGGGTTTGACACCCAATCGTCTGTAAAATGTGCAACGTTTTGGTTGCAGTTAGGATTTGTCTAAATTGTTCATTCATCCTTGCCTTTTGAACACTGAACCTGCCAGGTTCTAGGCCTATTGATATTTGTGAGTTTTAGCAGAGGGGAACGACTGATCCCCCAAATGGGGGTGTTTTTCAAATGTTCTCAGGACCACGTTTGCTACAGTCAAACTTGGCTCCAAATCAGCAGGGCAGTTGAGTTTCAATGTAGCAAACGTGGGCCCTTATGCCTAATTGGCCGCGGCGTGAACCCTACTTTTCAGGCACCCGTGTGCTGGATCTGACCAATCGCTGCACCAAATCCTGTCATTACAATTGCAGTTGACTTTATTCTATAAATTACATCATTGCAAGAAAAATGAGGGGAAAAGATCCAGTGGTTGGTGAGATAAAGAATTCCAGCCATTTCCTTTTCCAGAAGATCATGAGAAAATCAGCCAAGAAGGTGTTAAAAAGGTCGTTTGTTGACCTCCTTGTATCCTATTTTGGAACATGCAGGATGGTCGCATGGTATAAGGAAGTCATTGTTTTGGAAATGAAAATTGGTCCCAGGGCGGAGCTGCGGGCCCATTTGAGGTGATCTGAGGCCAGAAGTGTGATTTTGGGTCATCCGGTTTTCACCATTTTTTGGTGAACGTAATCTTTCTTGACAAAATTTAGGTTGACATGGTTGCAAGTGAGAAAGAAAATCAGGAAGGAACATTTCCTGCAATTTGGCCAGTCAACCCCCTCTGGAAGTTTAGCACGCTTATAGTTGAGGCTGAGGGCCTCCAGCTGTGTAGGTTTCCCGCTCACACTCACTTACCTTCATGAGACTCCACAGACGGTTCTTCACACCAAAACTCGGACCCACCACCACTCTGAGCATAGTGCCACACCTCTGCCTCCACCACAAGAAGACGGAGCACCCGCACTTGAGGTTGAAGACGTGCTTGCACATTGCCACCTCAAACCAGAAAAAAGACAGAGTTTTCAGTTCCTGGTCAAATGGAAAGGCTATGGCCATGAATGCAATCAGTAAAAACCTATCTCCAACATCAAAATCCACAACGAGACGCTCAGACCTTACTGGGACAGAATCAGACAAGTCCCTCAGCCAGACCCAAGACCTCAGACAGACAGACGCAACTCTCAAAGACCAGACCCTAAAAAGGAACAGGCCAATGTGAGGCCGGACCAGACCAAAGCCGCAAAAGTAAAGACTTTTCAGACTCTTTTTATTTAATCCAGACCTTTGGTTGTGGCCAGGACGTCCACAGCTAAGCAGGAGGGACTGATCATAAACTTTTCATTTCCACAGATAACCTGACAGACTTCCAAACACTGAGTCTCGGAAATTGTGGGCCCGTGGGCCCCTGGTAGTGGCTTTTTGTGGGGGATATGTCGCTCATTTAGCATTTAAATTTATCGAAATATCAGGAAATGTTTGGAAATTGGAGGTTTGTGAGGGCCACCACAGGCCTCTAAAATCTTGGTCTCATTTCGATTTCAAAAGTCAGAAATCCTTGTTTTTATGTAGATTGTCATGGTATGTCGCCTTGAACAAACACTGACACACCCATGTGCACACACATTAATGTACAAACACACACATACACACTCTCAACTACACAGGAGAGCGGGAGGGTCGTGTGGCTTGTCCTCTTGTGGCCCGTCAGCACTATCACCTTGCACACGGCATTGGGCGGTCAGGGGATATGGCAGCGGAGCAACCAAAGGTAGGCGTTGTGGGTGTCATGTTAGGGCTGGCAGCAGAGCACCCAAAGGTAGGCGTTGTGGGTGTTATGTTAGGGCTGGCAGCAGAGCAACCAAAGGTAGGCGTTGTGGGTGTTATGTTAGGGCTGGCCAGTATCGTGTACATGAACAGCAGGTTTCCAAGCATGCGGCCGTATATGTGGCGTATTCGTACACTCTTAACCCTTATTAGTGACAGAGCACAATTATGTTTGTGGCAGTGGAAAGGTGGTAGTGGCACGGATGGGGTGTGCGCTGTGTGCAAGGAACAGGGGTCGATCACCTTTGCCTTTTTACGTGTTGTGTGTGTGCTGTAGTGTTTATTGCTGCATGAAGTGTTCATTCTTCTCCTACATCCTAGCTGTAGCCTCCTAGCTGTAGGCTCCTCTCTGCTTGCCAAGTTGACTCCAATGCTAGCTGTCGATGTCTGCTCAATTGGTTTCGTCCCACCACCTGAACTGCTTATAAAATTTGCTCTTGTGTGGCCTTTACTGCAGGCTGCAGGCTCCTCTCTGCTTGCCAAGGTGACCGCGTTACTTGCTGCTGATGCTCTGCGGTTGGCCGGCCTGTTGGACCTGGGCGCAGTGACGGTGCTGCCTCTGGCCACGGGTATGGCTATGACAATGACACTGCTGGGCATAAAAGCAAGCAGGTGATGCTGTGACGATGACTATGGTATGGCTATGACAATGACACTGCTGGGGATAAAAGCAAGCAGGTGATGCTGTGACTATGGCTATGGTGTGGCTATGACAATGGCACAGCTGGGGATGAAAGCAAGCAGGTGATGCTGTGACGATGACTATGGTATGGCTATGACAATGACACTGCTGGGGATAAAAGCAAGCAGGTGATGCTGTGACTATGACTATGGTATGGCTATGACAATGACGCTGTTGGGGATAAAAGCAAGCAGGTGATGCTGTGACGATGACTATGGTATGGCTATGACAATGACACTGCTGGGGATAAAAGCAAGCAGGTGATGCTGTGACGATGATTATGGTATGGCTATGACAATGACACTGCTGGGGATAAAAGCAAGCAGGTGAGGAATTTGTTGTTTGGGGAACTTCACTGTGATTGCAGCGCTTTCCCCTGAATGAATTTGCCACAATTTTGAGGGGAAAACCTTGTGAGCAGCAACCTTGCTAGGTGTTGGTCAACCTTATAACTTACAACCTTTCTCTAGCCTTTCTCTGACTTTTCTCTAATCTTTCTCTAACCCTTCTCTAGCCCTTCTCTACCTTACACAAACCTGCCTTTCTTTAAAATGCATGCGCACTTAGAAACACAATTGCTGCTACACACACGCTACCATACACATTACACGTATGAAAATAAACACACAAATGTACACACATATGTACACACATATACACACATATACACGTCCATGAGTGTGCACTCACGTGTACGTATTCCTTCGTACACTCAGGCCAAAGACAGCGCGCTTTGTTATTTGGTCACGCATCGACCAAAAGACGTGCCTGAAAGCCATCACTGCTGCAGGTGAGGTGCTAGGTGCTCTTGTTGCCGTTAATAGTTCATAGCATCTGTATAATAGTTCATAGCATCTGTCACTGATCCCTACACAAAAACTCTGTCCGTGGTATGTAAAACTTGTGTTCTCATGTGTATGCTCAGTTATGTGTGCACCTTTGCATTTCCATGTCTATTTTGACGTGAAATATTTGTCATTGTGGCTCCACTTTCCGGCTATAACGCTGCATCTTGACAAGCAGATTTGAAGGAGTTTGGGTAATTTGATGTGCTTGTCTGCTGTATTTGCATGAGCATGGCTGTGATTGGATGAATCCTGTAATTGCATGAGCATGGTTGTGATTGGATGAACACTGTAAGTGCATGAGCATGACTGCGATTGAATGGACACTGTAATTGCATGAGCATGACTGCGATTGGATGAACCCTGTATTTGCATGAGCATGGCTGTGATTGGATGGACACTGTAATTCATGAGCATGACTGCGATTGGATGAATCGTGCATTTGCATGAGCATGGCTGTGATTGGATGAGCATGGCTGTAACTGCATGAGCATGGCTGCAATTGAATGGATACTGAAGTTTTATAGGCATGGCTGCAATTGGATGGATACTGAAATTGGATGAGCATGGCTGTAATGGGATGAATCCTGTTTTTGGATGAGCATGGATGTGGTTATATGAATACTGTAATTGCATGAGCATGGCTGTGATTGAATGAATACTGTCTGCCTTATCAATGGGGAGGGCAAGCTGGCCAGCGATCACGGATACTTTAGTAAATCCAGCGCCAAGATACTCTAAGCTATTTCAGAGCTGCCTTGCTGATAGTAGCTTCTCTATGCCAAATTTGTGTATTTATTAAAGGTACCTGGAATAAGCACCTCATACAAAAATGCCCAAGTGTAGCACTCTAGGAGGCGACAGCCATGCACCTCTCTCGTCACACTTTCCTAGTGTATTGATTCACGCTTTTCATCTGTGTATAGGCCTGGAGCCTGTAGTCATAGAGCTGCAGCAAAGGGGGGACGAGCTGTGCACAGATATGGCTGCCATCCAGCAGGGCATCGAGCGCCTCGGGTGTGAGACAATAGCTGCTGTTGTGACCACTACCAGCTGTTTTGCACCCAGGTGTGTTTGTTGTGCACGTGCGCGTGTGTGTGCGCATGTGCATATGCCTGTGCTTGTGCGTGTGCGTGTGAGTGTGCGTGTGCGTGTGCGTGTGCGTGTGCGTGTGCGTGTGTGTATGTGCATGTGTGCATGTTGTTGTTCGACAGGGTACATGGGATATCATGCATGCAAGCAGTTATTTAAAAGTCGTAATCTTTGATTACTTCCTCCATGCTCTCAGGGTGAGCGATGACGTAGTGGCAGTTGCACGCTTGTGCGCTGCTTCTGGCATCCCCCACATGATCAACAACGCGTACGGCATCCAGAGTGCATCCATATGTAAAGATATCACAGCGGCGTGGAGGAAAGGTGAGCCCTTCCTCTGCGTCTTTGTAGCAACGTTCCTTCTGCATTCCTCTCCTGACGTGAAGCAGGGCTGCTCCCCTACTTTCTCCTCCCCAATCGTCTATATTAAGAATGATTTGTTCGAATAAACGTGATGTAAGGGGAACAGGCTCTGAGTCGATTGTGGTGGCTGTTAGATGTGCATAGGCTGAATGGCTAGCTTACAGACCTGTTTTTGCTTGGGTTTTTGCCTGTCTCCACTTCTGTATGCAAGTTACGCCGATTGCTGTAAGACATACCAACGTCACCATTCACTCATAACAATTGCATTTAACTGGTTTGAATCGTACTTGTCATAAGTCCACGGCTTACAATTTAGTTGGCTTGAATTGTGCATTTTATAATAATTGCGACACATTGTACGTTTGATTACTTTTTTGTCCTATGACATCAGCAAGTGACTGTGTAAAGCTGTTTTAAAGAACCTGGTTCATATGTTTGATAGGGCATAACCAAAGTCTTCCTTCGCAAAACAATTGGCGGTCCCTGGTCCAGAGTTCAGGACGTGTCTTTTTCCCTTGATTACTTAGTCATATTCTTAATCTTTACTAAAAGACACACTTATCAACTGCTGTCTTTTTCCACAAGCCGTGCCAATGCTGAGGTGGGCAAGCACTAACAAAACGCTTCGTGTTCGGTCCCTGGCACAAGTCTAAGCACGAACCTCTTTGGAAACACATTGCTTTATTTTTTTGCCTGCTTCTGCAACAGGTCGTGTTGATGCTGTGGTGGCAAGCACCGACAAAAATTTCATGGTCCCTGTTGGGGGCGCCCTGGTGAGTGCCAGTTCTGAGTAATTCCTTACAGCAACGCGCACCAAACTCAGGTAGGCTGGTAATCAGCAGGAAAGGTTAGTTTGTCCCTTAGAAGTGAGCATTTAAAGCACCGCGTCCTGAGCTACTCGTCTATTCCTGCATGCCCCCCAACTAGTACCTTTCAAACAAATTAAAGGTGGTGTTTCGAAGTGCTTCCAATGTTACTTTGCTAAGGAAATATGGCAGTGGGTGACATGAACAAGCCTTGATTTAAAACCACTGTTTTCTTTGCTGAGTTACCTCAATGTTTTTCACCTTGTTTGCGTTCATGCGCATATTTGAGAGCATTTGTTGTGTAATCCGCAACTGTGGCACAACCACATGCATGGTCTTCGAGGGCATTTGTTTAATAGCCCACATGTTCTAAGACCATGCCCAATGCCACGCCCGCATCCATGTTTCCTCGTTTCCATGCGGTAAGTTTTGAGGGCTCCAAGCAGTGTGGCCTGGAGAACGTGGTGGACAAGTGTAATTCAGTAGAGCCTCTATCTCTGTCATCCATGTTCCACGTATTTTTAAGCCATAGCATTTTGAGGGCTCTAAGCAGCGTGGCCTGGTGGACGCGGTGAACACTTTTTCCCATATGCCTGCAATTCCATGCCGTAGGTTTTTGAGGGCACCAAGCAGTGTGGCCTGGTGGACGCGGTGAACAAGTCTTATTAACATGTCCACATTATCTCCATGCCGTAGGTTTTTGAGGGCACCAAGCAGTGTGGCCTGGTGGACGCGGTGAACAAGTCGTATCCAGGGAGAGCCTCAATCTCAGTGCACCTAGACCTCTTGATGACACTGCTGCACTGGGGCTCCCAAGGCTGGCAAAAGGCGAGTGATCCACACACCTCGCTGCTTAAGTTTCCTCATGCGTCATGTCACGCTGGCTGCGCTGAGCTGGGCTCCCAAGGTTGGCGTAGGCAAGCGCCGTAATTTATGCACACGGCATTGTTAGTGTACGCTCTCTTATGTCACGAAGCCCTTCCTACACTTGGGATGTTCGAGGCTGGTTAGAGGCACAAGGGTGTTGATTCACATGCGTGTCATAATAAGCCCTGCCTGTGCTTGGGATTTACAAGGCTGGAAGTCACGGGAATTCTGGTTGACACGCATAACCTTTTTCAGTTTTCTCTGCTTTATAGGATGATGCTTCACTGTTGGTCTCAAGGCTGCTGTGAGGCAAAGCTAGGTTTGCACATATTGTCATTTTGTAACCCTCAACCTTGAGGTACTATTGCACTAGGCTTTTTAAGGCTTTAAGGACAGGTAACAGTTTTAAGTGACATATTGGAAGCCTGGCGTGATTTCAGCAGCATGTAGCTGTTGCATTACATATTACATGTGTACTGGGTTACGAATGCACTGCATATATGTACCGCATATAGCCTGGCGTGATTCAGCAGCATGTAGCTGTTGCATTACATGTGTACTGGGTTACAAATGCACTGCATATATGTACCGCATGCATATGTGTATTGCATTACATGTGTGTTGTATTACGCATGTATTGCATACGTGTGTATTGGAGTACGTGTAGCTCTGCAGCTCAAGCGTAAGGGAAAAGTGTCCCTGCCTTGTATTATGTGCAGATACATATGCACTACACACACGTGCATTACACACATATGCATTACACACACGTGCATTACACACATGTGCATTACACACACGTGCATTATACACATATACATTACACACACGTGCATTACACACATATGCATTACACACACGTGCATTACACACATATGCATTACACACACGTGTATTACACACATATGCATTACACACACGTGCATTACACACATATGCATTACACACACGTGCATTACACACATATGCATTACACACACTTGCAGCGCAGGTGTTGCATGATCGGGAGATGCTGCACCCACACATGAAGCAGGTCTTGGAGGGCCTAGCAAGCCGGCACGGGCAGCGGGTGCTGCAAACTCCTGGTGAGTGTGAGATGTTTGTCAAGGTTGTGTGGGTTTCATGTTGAACTCTTGACGCGTCATTGTATAGGACACCTGTAGGAGAACGGTTACAAGTTCCAAAGCATGCGTTCATAGTGGAGCTTGTTGTTGCTATTGTTTTGGGCGGAATATTTTGCTGCTGTAGTTGGGTACAGCTAGAGAGCCTTGCTTGAATATGGTGACAGTGACCTGTGGTATGCTTAATGATGCTGAGAGGCAAAGCAAACAAGCCTGGCCAAGCTCACGTGCGCTTTAACCAGTTCCTCAGTGGAGGTGGTGGTACTATGCATCTGCACTAATGGTATTGTTGTGTTGGTGTCAGGCAGGTTGCGAAAAATTCCTGCATCTGTTGTTTAATTAAGCCAAAAGCTTTTATGTGTTCGTATGCTCCTTCACACAAACAACACATCTTGCTCACAAATTGCATACATGCTCATATGCTCATATGCTCATACAATATGTTTGTGGCAGGCAACCCCATCTCTATGGCCATGACTTTAGACCAAGGCCCCTTGGAACACCTTACCAACCACACTTTCATTGGAGCAATGCTGTGGGCGAGGTCGGTGTCCTGAACAAGCCAAGTTCCTGCCTTTGTGCTGTTGGTGCAGACGACACTTTCATCAAATCAAAGTCGTAAGCAAGGTTTGGTGTTGTATGACCAAAAAAGCAGGGCTGACACCTCGTGCTGCTGCTAACCTGAAAGACTGGCCCTACCTTGCTGCGAGGTGTTTAGTTATTTCATGTGCTGCTCCACAGGCATATTTAGCAATGTAACCTTGCCTCACCTTACTTTATTTTTACGTGTTGCTGGATTGGGTAATCGAGATGTTGAGCCGCGATTGATGCCCGATGAGCACTCTCTTTTATATTAGAAGCAAACAGCTATGAACCTGGGCATGCGAATCTCTTGCAGGGGCAGCAGGGTAGCCTTACACCTTACATTGCAGGTCTTTAGCCTGCAGATGTGTCAGATTTCAAACACTTGATTTGTGTTGGTGCCTGCTGGTGTATTTATGGCACCCGCGTGGTCTCTAAGGGCATGTATAAGGATTTTAAACACTTGATTTGTGCTGGAGCCTGCTGGTGTATTTCTGGCACGCATGTGGTCTCCAAGGGAAAGTATCAGGATTTCAAACACTTGATTTGTGCTGGTGCCTGCAGGTGTGTTTCTGGCACCCGTGTGGTGTCCAAGGGGAAGCAACAAACGGTGGCAGGCCTGCCATTCACTGGCTACGGCTCTCATTCCAGCGCTTACCCGCATGTGTGAGTTGCCGTAGACTAGTTCATTTGCCCTAATAATGTCTCTCGCATTAGTGTACACCAAGAACTGAGGGCTGCCTTTGTTGATTGTAAAGCTTGCCTTGCGCGATTGTATACTGAAGCCTGAAGAAACCTGACATATTTAGCTCAAATCCACTCAACAGGTACATGACAGCAGCTGCTGCGCTCGGAGGCACCCTCGCAGAGGCAGACCTATTTGGCGTGCGCGTGGACAAGTGTTTGCAAGAGGTCCAGGCAAAAACCGCAGCTGCACTGACGAATAAAAAGGCACCACCTTCATGACCTTTTCCACACTTTAATTTGATTCAAATACATACAGAGCTTCTGCTTGCAAGCTTGTGCTAGTGAACATAAATTTTTTATGTTTTGTAGCAAGTGACCTCACTTGCAATGTCAGCGACACGCTGGATTAAAAATGTATTTTGCCTTTTCTAGCTGCAATGGCATTAGTATCATGCACCTGGGATCCAGTGCTTACTGAAACTTCGAACTTTTTTAATCTTTTCAGTTTATTGCTGATATTAGAAACAATATTCATTAGTTCATTAGTATGGTTTCAATGGTGAACATGATTACTACAATAGGGGGTGACCTTCAGCCAGGTTGTTTGGCTGATGACTATGGTTTTAAATTTGCTCCTCTGAGGCAAATTTGCTCCTCTGGCAGCTTATTGAAAATGTCGATCCAACAAGGCACACAGGGTGCATGCCTGCTAGCACAAGCAGACATAGGCAGTCGTGAAAAATTCGTGAATTCATCGACGAGGCTAGCTGCCAACATACTCATGCATTTAACGTGTACATACATAGGGAGGGTACCATCAACCTTTAAGGCAAATTCGACGCCAAAGCAAGGGTTCCCCCCACACACCACACACGTCCTTGTGCCTCGGGAATTGGCAAACTCCACGTCTTCTGAATACCTGTAGGGCGAAATCTTGTTCTCGTTAAATTTCATTATATATTGAAAAATGGATGCTGACGAGGAGGAAGACGAAGATGTGATCGTGCGGGAACTAGACTGCTACCTGTCCACGGACACAGCCGGAGCACAGCTTGGCCTCCTTTCCTGCCCCCTGCGCCCCCCGTGGAGGAAATATCCGTACGAGGACCTGGAAGTCATACGTATGAAGCCCAAAGCACGGCGCATCGAGATGGACCTGCCCCTGGACACAACTTCGGCTAACTACGCGGGCGACGATGACTCGCATGGCGCGCGTGGCGTGGAGAAGGTGACGATGCGCTCCAGCCCCGTGGAAGCCAAAACGTCTCTGGCCGTGGGCATGATACAGGATGGCGCCTTTGTCCTGACGCCTTTGGACTACTGCGTGCAGCTGAGGCCCCACCTGAGTTACCTCAATGTTGCTAAGAAAGGTGTGCACGAGGAGTGCAGCTGAGGTGTGGTGTGGCATGCAGTACGCACAAACTGTGTTCAAACGCAACTGCTATAAATGAACTCGCACGCGTGCACACAAGTGCACGCACACAAGCACACACACACGCGCTCACGCACACGCACACGCACACGCGCACGCGCGCACACACACACACACACACACACACACACACACACACACACACACACACACACACACACACACACACACACCCCCACACACACACACACACACACACACACACACACACACACACATGCGCACAAACATACACAAACATGTACACACAGTTACACTTTCATGCATCTGCACATTTGCTGAGAGTGCACAGATTTGCAATCCGGCATGCAGTGTATTGCACTCACACACATGCGCACAAACATACACAAACATGTACACACAGTTACACTTTCATGCATCTGCACATTTGCTGAGAGTGCACAGATTTGCAATCCGGCATGCAGTGTACTGCGCTCGCACTGTATCTGCATACAGTTATCTCGGGACCAACAGGCATGCAATTTAAATTCTGCATACGGTTGTTGCTTGGGCTTGCTTGTGGCAGCCACCAAAAGACGTAAGTATGCATTTTTGCTCCATATAAACGCACATTAGTACATTCAGAGACACACGTACGCACACCACAGGGGGTAAGGACGGCGACGAGGGTGGTGAAGAGGGGGGCGGAGAAGAGGAGGAGAACGAGGAGGAGCCTGCCCTGCGTGCGGTGGAGGTGCAGGTGATTACGCAATGATGAGAGAGCCAAAAGATGTTCAGCTGCTTCTGTAGAGTGCGTGAGGGAATATTGTCTGTGCTGGATGTATTCATGTACGGAATTTTGTGCGAAATTTAAGAGAGGAATGTCCACGGTCGGTCATAATTATACAGTTTGTTTTCGGCGGTGTATGAGTACAACAGTCCTGGCTGGCGGCTGAAACTTAAAGTCCCCAATCGTCTCTTGAGTTTTGAAATAAACCCCCAGTTGCAACAGGGGTGCAAATGTTTTTGCCGCATTTGCGGGTGTCCGCGGGTGGCGAAGCAGCATTGAATAAGAGCAAAAGCGCTGCGCAAAGCCGGTGATAGACCCCATACCTACATATAAGAAAAGAAAGTCTGCTTCAACGATGCCCAAAGAAAGTAGGTAGCCTTTTCATAATTAGGCAATGAGAATGATTTAGCTGCTGGATGAGTTTGTTTGGTTTCCTTCCCTCTTTTCGTGAAGCAAGGAAATAGGAGTCCTGATGGTGTCGTGCTAAATTGCGGTCTAGAGTCTAGACTCTAGACGTGTGTGCTTGCATTGAAGATGCCACTTGCTAGGGCAGCCACACACTTATAGACTTGTTCACGGAACCTCTGGCTAGTGTGCACAACAGTTTGGAGTTCTTCTGTCAAGCTTGCTGACCCATTTCAACTTTGATTTTGCGCATGCGATCAAAAAGCCCAGCCTGGCCCCACCTGACAAGAGCCCCAGCTCGTCCCTCGTGCGCTGTTAAAATTGCCTTTTCACCGCATTAAAATCTGTTGTGCAGGTCCAGAAACGAGAGACGGAGCGGCAGCTGCAGGCCCGCATCAACTCGTACGCGTACATCTCTCAAAAAGAAGAAGAGGAGGCGTGGAAGGAGCTACAGGTGAGCGAGGGCCGTCTGCCAGAAACTTCTGGGAATCTGTTTGCTGGCAAACTGAGCACTATCCTTGTTTCTGGAAATTTCAGGCATTGCAGGAAAGGGAGGCAGGGGGTGGTTATGCATGCTATGACGTTCTTACTTTCATTATCCTGCCCATGGTTGCTCTTTACGGTTTTCTACGAGGTTTTAGTATGTGTACTGGTGTGTATGTAGCCAGCATTTAAGCACTGTTTACGCTGCGTATGAAGCGTGGCACTGGAAAAGTGCATGAAGCCCAGCAGCCCAGAAATATCGCCCACTGTGCCCTCACATCAATGTGGCACAGGAAAAGTGCATGAAGTCCAGCAGCTCAGAAATCCTGCCCACTGTGCCCTCACATCAATATAGCACTGGAAATGCGCAGCATTGCTGACTACTCAAGTAACTCCTGCACAACGGACCTTTGTCTTAACACGTGCCGTAAGGTTACTCTACAACAACCAAACATACCCCACCACAAACCTGCCGTCGATGTTTCCTAAGTTGCAGTGTCCCACGTGATGTTCACTTGGCATACCTATCCCAAGAAATCCTGTTGCAACAATCAAGGCACCAAAACACTAGCCCGCTGTGCTAGCGGATGAGTATGAGATATCAGAAAGGCACGGCCACCACCCAACATGCAAAAGGCTCCAGGGTGCAAGGCGGAGCAACAAGCGGTGGCCCTTATGATTGGACGCTCTGTGTTGCTTTCCCGGACTTCCATTGAAACTGTAGGATTCGTCCAGCTTAGACCGCTTGCAGCACATTACAGCGCGCAACGGACGCCCCCTTAAACCCCGTGGGTGTACCAGGATTGATCTGACGCCATTTGCAACATGTGCCAACACTACAGGTGTTCCAGGATGAATCTGATGCCTCCTACAACATGTGGCAAAAGCTCACGGCTCCAAGGGATGAGCCAGGCTCATGGAAGCAGCCGCAGTACTTGGACAGGTTAGTGTATACAGTGGAGGAGTGATCAGGCAGGCAACAGACTAGGCGACAGTCAATGTGCAGCCGTGCTGTTGTGCAGTAATGCAGTCGCTTTGTGTGTGTGTGTGTGTGTGTGTGTGTGTGTGTGCACATTGGTGCCTGCCTTGAGCGGAGGTTTATGCCTTGAAGATACAAGACGCGTGTATCACAGCAGAGCCCCAGCGCGTGAAAAAGGTTGCTGTTTGCGTGCATGAGGACACTGTAGCAGGATGGAGGTAATAGGAGGGTTGTGATATAGGCTGAGTTCTCATGACTCAAATCGCAGTTGTTGGTTGACCCTTGCAGCAGCGCTCTAGCTCAAGCTCAGGCTCAGGCTCACACAGGAAGGAAAGAGCCAATGGAGTATGCAATTGATGGGTGAAATGTTATCATATATGCATGGGCCTTTGGGATATCGACAAGAGCTTTACATTTGAAACCATATCGCCACCTTTCCCCACATTATTCAGTGGGCCTTTGCCCCCGTACATCCATGCACAGGGCTGACTAACACAGGGATGACTAACATCCATGCACACATGAAGAAGTAATAGTGAATAAGCACAGGGCTGACTAACATCCATGCACAGGGCTGACTACCTCCACAATTTTGTGCCTGCCATCAAAGGCGCTGCTGTGGGATCTGAAGGAGGGCCAGGGGGCGTGAAAAGTGAGGCAGAGGGAGGGGGCACAAGCAATCAACTCAACGGAGCAAATGCTGAGACTGAGGTTAGTTGGACCTTGTGATTGTGTTTGTGTGTGTTCAAGTTGCTGATTAGCTGTATGTCTCAGACATAGGTTTCATAATGTGTGTCAACCAGTTTAGAACTTCCCGTCCAGGAGCCGGAATAAATAAAGTGTTGGTCCGGATCTCCTGGAAATCTGCAGGGGCGACAGCCCCTGCGATTCCGGGAGACCGGGTGAAATTTGAAATGCACTTCTGGGTAATTTGCAGCGACTTTTGGAAATGACAGTGAGGATGACACTGCAAGAATGGGAAGAAGAGGGAGAGGTCAGCCAGCAGGAAGGGGGAGAGGTCAGCCACCCCGCAAGAGGCTCCCCCTCCTGACCAGGCCTCTCTACCAAGCATGTGAGTACTGGGCTTGAGTGCTTGCATCTTGCATTGCAGCTTGCACCTTGGCAGCTTGCACCAAACTGAGAGAAATAAAATCCAGTTGACCGCTCCCCGCTCCTCCTCCCTCTGCTCCCCCCCGTCCCCCTGCCCCTGGCCCTGATGAGGCATCAACCAGCATCCATGCGCAAACCTCGAGCGAGGGCTGAAGGAGATATAGAAATTCCTGAGAATGAGGATTGCTTTGGAGGCAATGGTGTTATCGGAGCTGGCTGTCCCCATGAACGGTTTCACCCCTTTGCAAGCCAAACAGCCCCAATAAGCCAATTTTGGCTCTATCTCCCCTTCCCTTCACCAATTTGGGACCTGAAAGTTGTGTCGTTGAATAGCTAAATTTCTCTTTACACGTTTATAAAAAAAGCAGGCAGAAAGACCCAGTGGGTAGCTCGCTAGAAATTTTAATTGCAACAGTACAAAGCAGACGTCATTGCTCACACACTGCACCAATCCATGCCCTCTAAATGTTGATATATTTGATAAATAACCCTGCAACTCTGGTGTAAAAGTGAGGATGTGAATTTGGGTCAAAAAAGCTTCAGCTGCAATTGCTTGTATGTAACGCTGCAAAACAAATCCCATATTCCGACCAGGCCATCGATTGGCTCCATTTCAATTTTGTATTAAGCTATATTTAACCCCTTGATCAGGGGCCACCACCTGAGGTGAGATCGTCATTATTTGTAGTATAGTTTAGTTTAGTTTGGATTACAAAGGCATTCAACCTGGAATGGCTGCTCAACCTATGAGAACGAGGTAAACCTCAAAACAAACCAAGTAAAAAAAGGGCTGTGACGCAACTGGAAAATGCTAAC
>Ga0307947_1000332_pt1:0-22500 | contig 32067 bp, 40 predicted proteins | sample OrgLakmetagen232_FD_201840 | JGI IMG/M metagenome (GOLD analysis project Ga0307947, IMG submission 201840) | Saline water microbial communities from Organic Lake, Antarctica - #232 | ecosystem: Environmental > Aquatic > Non-marine Saline and Alkaline > Saline | place: Antarctica: Organic...
AAAAACTACAAACTAATGTAGGGGGGTGGGTTCTTCATCATAGTGGCAGGGGGCAATTGACTAAGAGCACCCCAGCAGCACCGCCTGCCACCGGTAGAGCCACCAACCCCAGACAGCACCGACCTAAAGATCTCAGCAAACCTCGGCGTGACATCCACCTTGTCGAGATCAAGTATTGTGAGGACACCAGACCTCAGAACCAGCTGAACGCCGCAAAGGAACAGCACAAAGACCTTTGCAACATTCTCCAAGGAGCCTCTGTTACTCTCCACATCATCCTTTTGGGTGTGGGCGGCACCATCTACAACACTCACACTCTGAGGTCTTTCCAGGAACTGGGTCTCGATTCTCAAATAGTTAAGAAGCTTGCCTCCAAGCTCCATGTGCACTCTGTGAACTTTGCTGCTAAACTTGTCCATACCACTTTGGTACAGAGTACCGTAAAGCTCCTCCACACGAAAAGGAAAGAAAAATCAATGGGGATCACACCCACTTTTTTCTTTTTCTTTTTTCTTTTGGGAGTGGTTTTTCACTGCCTGCGTAATTTTATTTTCAACCATTTATATTTGTTCGAGTAGTTGTGCTGCAATTTCGTGCCCTTACTCTCGCCTAAAGTCGGCTTATTAGATGCATCATAGTATATTTTATTATGTGTAGCCGTAATTTTTGAAAAAGCCTCCATCTGTCCTAGCATTGAATTTGAACATGATCCCCGGCGCTAGCACAGTGCAGACGCTTGTTCGCGTCCGTGTGCGCCCACGTGTAGCCAAAGAAGCCCACGGCAGAACCTGCCTGAAGGTTTCTGATGAGCACAGCAAGGATGAAGGCAGCAACATTGCGTTCCTTGGTCCACCAGAGGGCTCGGCAGCCAGCTATGACTTTGACCGAGTGTACGGTAGGTAATAATGCATTTAACGCACGCCTCCTGTAATGCATGTGGAGCACTCCTGCTGTACACTCAGCGCAGCTCCTGGCATGCATGCAGATGTGTTCACTCTGCCTGGCATTATAGTTTGTCTAATCGCGACTGAAGTCAAAATCAGCCAGCAGTGACGATATATGGACTCTGTCAACAACATCTGTGTAAACATTTACACAGGAGAGAGCAGCAGCCAGGCGGCTGTGTTCCAAGACCTCAAATTTGTGGTAGAAGCAGCGCTTGCAGGTAGATCTTTTCCAACTGGCCTCCATTTTAGCATCCGATATGTCTGTAGCTACGCTAAGCCAAATTTCCGCCCCTCCTTGCACCAGGTTACAACGGCACTGTCCTTGCTTACGGCCAAACTGGGTCAGGCAAGACGCATACGCTCTTTGTGAGTGCAGCCGACTAGTCTCGTAGTTTTATCGCTCACTGCAGCTCGGTTGTTGTCGTAGATCTGGTCATTGTCATCGTATGGAACCCACAACTGACATGAAACAGTTTGATGTGCTGTGATAAACACATGTGGCTTCCTCCGCAAGTTTGCAAGCACTACGTGATGACTATCTGCACATCAGAGCCGCACTCAGCTACACCTAACTGAGTTTCTGCCGATTTATTGCTGGTAGTTCTCAACAAGCCATTCACTAGTTTTTTGACAGAGTTTATGCAATCAATCAATTCCAATTTATTGCCATACCTCTACATTTTTATTTCATGTTTCTGTGAACAGGGGTCTTTGGATGACGAGGAAGACCACGCAGGGATTGTGCCCAGAGCTGTCAAGCACCTTGGACTGGGCATCGCAAAGCACACAGCTCAACACGGTGCCACGTTCAAGGTGGGTGCAGAAAAGAAAAGAAAGATTACGCAGGCAGAAAAACATTCCCTGCACCAATTATAGATAAGGAGACACATTGACTTGAAGTGCCGTGAGTCTCCCCCACCAAATGCAAATACAGGCTTTTACCTTTGTTTGTAATGTGGCAGCATGCACGTTGAGTACAGACTCTGACATTGCAGCACAAAGCTAGCTCGGGTGTTTTAGATGAGCACTGGATCAACAAGCGCCTTTCTCAAGGCAAGCCTAAGTGCAGCTAGGTCATCCTCGAGCAGGGCAGCGCGCCACTGATGTGCCAAGTACATCGCAGTCTTTGTACTTGCAGTGTGCTTCCAATGGTCTGAGCAGGCTAGGCACACATAGGTGTGTGTGTGAGTGTGTGTTTACCATCACCGGTTCTTCTGAGGCCGCTTTAACTCTGGCTTCTGGTCATTACTGTTAAATAGCACAAACAACAATATTGAGCCTCATTTCTTGAAACCTAATATTTCCACACTACTGTGCAACATTGCTCCGCAAACACACCCGGGCCACGCCCACCGACACACCCCTGCAAACCCCTTGTGGTATTGCTCAAAAACCCAAAACGTTGTTACCGCACCTTCCTGTAGACGCACCTGGACCACAGTCATCGGCTTGCGTGTGCAAACTGCTTGGAATCATGTTTGCAAGCTGCATGTCGTTGTGTTAACACCTGCTTTATTTTACATGTCCCTTAGGTGACACTCAGTGTGGTTGAGATCTACTGCGAGCGCATTCGATGCCTTCTGAGTAACGGAGCGCCGGGGAAAGATAACCTCCAGGTAAAGTACAACTTCCAAAGTACTTCCAAATCACTTCCAAAGTACAACTTCCAGGGGAAAGCTCATTGCTGCAGAATGGAGGAGAGAACGATGTGGACCTGGGGCATGTTTTGATATGCAGAAAACATGCCTGGTCAGTAAAGCAATTGTTATGTGGGCATTAAAACCATCCCCTCCTCAATGCATCCAAGAAAGAGAGCACCTTAATTTCAATTTCTATAGACCGCCCTGCTACATCAGATAATAAGCCACGGGGATCAGATATTAAGCCACGGGGATCCTCGTCACACTGCAGGGAAAAATCCTGCCTTGATGTGCTTGCTCGTTTTGGCTTTGATTTTTCTTGTAGAGAAGATGTGAGCACTAAAATATCGCCTTTTCAAGGATGATTTGAAGAGTGTGCATACCTCTCTTATCCGTGCACGAATGTTTATAAAACCCCCCTTCCTTCACTTCCTTCACTTCATCTAAAAAAGGAAAAGCTCTGTTGCTTAAAATTGATGCAGCCAGATGAATGAGCGGGTGAAAACGTAGGTGCCTGCAATAGGCGACTTGCTATTGAAGTGTTGTGCCAAAGTACCCGCATCCACACCTTGGTTGTTAATTCTGATGTCACAAATGTCAACTTTCAGTCAGACGTTTGTGTAATACGGTGGCATTGTGCAGGTAAAGACAGATAAGCTCAGAGGCGTGTATGTAGAAGGTGCGTGTGATGTGCAATGTTTGTGTGCAGATGTCAACGGACTGATATGAAGAGACAATAGAAGATCTCACATATCTCAGCACCGCGTTCTCGACACTAAATGGTTGCTTCTTGTCTAAGAAGTCAAAGTGTCACCTATACTGAGGATTCATGCGCAGATCTGATCGCCTGAATTATGGTAGATGTCTATACAAAGATGTCAGAACAGTTCGACACATGGAACCAGGGGGAAAAAAGCACCTTCGACCTCTCCACACCACCGATAGTCAAACGCCTTGATGGTCCAAAGCACAAAGAGTCTCAAATCAAACTATATTTGCAATGCTGCCTGGAGCAGGAGCCTATGAGATGGAGGTGTTTGGCGAGGACGACCTTGTCCAAGTCATGACAGCTGCACTGCAAACGCGCTCAGTGGGGGCAACACAGGTGTGCGTTTGTGTTGTGTGTGCGTGTTTGTGTGTGTTTCTGCGTGCATATGTGTATGTGCGTGCATGCATTTTTTTGTTTGCGTGTATGCGTGGTGTGTGTGTGTGCCTACGTGTGTGTGTGTGTGATATGCAAGACCAACATTTAGCCCTAAATGACCGACCCAGCAAAGAGTTTTGGAAGTTGGACCAGTCAACTTTTAAAACGTACTGTATCGCAGATGAATGAGGCCAGCAGCCGCAGCCACTGTGTTGTCACTATATGGGTGGAGCGCTTACTACCAAATGGAGAGGTGCGTGATGGCATATCGTGAGCACAGTTTGTTTGCACTGAAACTGCATGTAGGAAAACATGCAGGTGTAGCATCATTAATTCGCTGCTGTCACTTCCTTACGTTATCATATCCCTCTTCCTACTGTGTAGACAAACAAAAGGCTATGTTAATGATGTAAACATGCCCAGCACGATTATGTGCAGGCGCACATAGGTACCAGCAACTAGAAGCCTCTCACCGGGCATAGATACTTTTGTCAATACATCGCGCACAGTACATAGTACACAACTACTTCCTGGCATAGTTGCTGAAAGGCACTCCAGGCAGAATTTTAAACTGTCAAGGATATGACTGCACAATTCCATAACAAACAAAACTGAACATGCACAGCTTATCCTCTACTTTGCCCCTCCTTCACACCAGTTTCTCTCCAACAGTGTATCAGCACAGCCTTTCTTTTTCTGCTTTAAGCGTAATTAAGCAATAATTGCTGTTGTCGTCATGCAGGCGGCACTGGGCAAGCTTGTGCTGGTGGACTTAGCAGGCAGTGAGCGAGCAGGAAAGACTGGTGCTGCAGGCACACAGCTCACAGAAGGCGCACAGATCAACAAAAGCCTGAGTAAGTACACTGGCGAGTACACTGGCGACACCCCTTGGTGCGCACTCCTTGAGGCCTGCCTCTAACATGCTCACAGACGTTTCTTTCTGGCTTGCTGGAATTTCAGCAAGTTTTCTCCAACATTGAAAACTCCACATGCTGCCTATTTTGTGGTGTATATGTGTATGAACCTTTGAGGTCTCATTTCTGGCTACATCATGCTCACAGCAGCTGCTCACAGACATCTTTTTACTGAGTTTGAGAGTAAGAGTTTCTTCCAATTTCACGTGCTGCTCAATTCTGTTTCGTGGATTTCCGAACACACAGGCAGTCTGGCCAACGTCATTAACGCACTAACTGTTGACGCAATTGGGACATCGACTGCCAATTCAACTGCTGCGCGTCACGTGCCTTTTCGTGACTCAAAGCTGACCCACATGTTACGTGACAGCCTTGTGAGTTGCACCTCATTGGGCCGTGTGCAAGCTTGAAGTACATTGTATGTCTTGATTTGCGTAACAGTTCTGGTAATTGTTCCTGACGGTGTTGCTCAATATAGAAATTACGCTTGGAGCGTCCTTGCTTGTTTAATTGAGGTTATGCATATTGATCATACCAGTGGTATAATGAGTGCTATTGTGGTGTTTATTGAAATTGTCTAGTTGGCACCTCACACCTTTTTGGTAATTTGCAGACAATATATAATATGTGTTATTTCTACGCCCCACGCCTCTCTTGTGATACATAAAGGGTAAATAACACAGAAGCTGCAAACTTCCAGCCGCATCGCTGCTAAGGAAACGAAGCCACTTTGGGACCAAGCATTGTAAAGTCATATCATAGCAAAAAATGCGCAAGCTTGTGGTGCACAATGGTGCACTCTACCAATACACGCAGGAAGGCACTTCACACACCGTCTTGGTTGAAAACACACTGTTGTAGTGCAAATAATGAATGTACGCAGCAAGGCACCTCACGCACCGTTTTGGTCAAAAGTTTTTGTATACAATTGATCAATGTACGCAGGGTGGAACCTCATGCACCGTCCTGATCTGCTGCTGCTCCCCAACCTCTGAAAACGCTTCAGAGACGCTTTCTACCCTACAATTCGGTGCCAGGGCCAAAGGGCTGACGTGCAAGTTACAGGCAAGCCCCTCCGTTTGCGCCGAAAGTTCTTCCAACCGCCAAAATGAGAAACAACGAGGCATATCCCACCTGTAGATAAGCAGATGCCCTACAGCATATCTTTTTCTTATTTGTGGCTCCTCCTGTAAATTGCAACAATCAGTTAGCACTCAACTGCTTGTTGTATAGATGCCCTGCAATGCACCATCACAGCCTGATAACATAACAAGACACACGTAAAAATGTATCTGGTCACACCTCCGTTACGGTGGCAGCAGATTTTTTTTAAACGTCATGCTGCCAACTATATAGCAAAATTTTCTGGTTGTTTAGGACCTTTGAGCACGGTCACCCAGTACTTTCTCAGGTACTGGAAAATACAAGTACTGCTTATTATGTTTTGAAACTGCTCGCAAAGCCTTTTTGCAGCAAGGCAAATGCTCGCCTTAAGTGGCAATGCAAAACGAAGGAGATCAGTTGGATGGCGCCTCAATTTGCCGAATCCTTGCTGGCGTAACTTTGCTGAAATTAAACTTGTTGACACCCGCTTACACATGCACACACGCACGCGCACACCCACCCACACATCCACACATCATACCTATACACCCTCACAAAACCAAACTTGTAGGACACTGTCATTCTTAGCCTTGCCCGCATGCTGGCTTGCAACACCTCCCTCAACTGTGACCTGAGCTGATCCACAATTGCCCCCCTCCTGTGGTGCATGAGCACCGTGAGCACCCGTGCCCAAGGCCTCCAGCGTACACACACCCATATACTTACACACATCTCCCCCCCGAGCTAGTCCATTTGTAATTTCGCACGCATTGCAAAAAGACCACGAGTCGCCGGGCCTTATTGTCCCGAGGAAGGATTTTGTCAGATGTCTTTGTTAGCAGGCAATGATATTTGTTTCCCTGCAAAGACACAAGACGACCAACTGTTCTCTGCCCTAATTCAGCACTAAGTAATTGGAGCCCTCATTCACTGTCGTTTTTCTCACTTCCAGGTGAACCAGCGCCTGAGTGCAGAGCGGTTGCAGCAGTTGCTTGCTAGCGAGCGTGCACAAAAAGAGGTGCTTGCGGGTGAAGTGGATGCCCTGCGTGCAGCACTGGCCAAGGCAACAGGCAAGGAAAAAGTATAGAGCTCCAGGCTTATCTTTTGCAAATAAGTGACGCCAGCATCCTATATCCATTATCCATGTTGAGCAGCGTAACATTGTTGACATTTGCAGATCTGCAGAAGAATATTAATAACACAGGCAGTGACAGTTACTCACCACATTAATCGAGGACAAATAACATTACATCGCCCTCGGTTAATTGTACAGTTCATCAGGGGTTCTCTAATTACTAAAGAACACCTAACAAATTGCTTCTTTCCTGCAGCCCAAGAAAACGACGAGCTTTCTCCCCAAATGGCAGCTGCAACAAAATGTCACGATCAGCCAGAAGAGGAGATAACTGCTTCTCAGCCCATCAAAAGCAGCTCGTGCTCAGCTGCCCCAGATTCCAGCAAATTTAGCCCAGAATTTAGAAGGGCAACAGCTGGAGAGAAGGAGGCCTCCAAGGCAGGGGCCATCGATGCTGCAGCCTTCGTAGTGATGCTTACCAGCATTGTCGCTTTTTTTGCTTGGGAAGACCGGCTATTTTACAGGGCTTGAATCCATTCCTGACTCGGTATGTAGGTAATTAGTTTAGGTAGGGCTTGAATCCATTCCTGACTAGGTATGTAGATAATTAATTTAGTTAAGCAGAAATTGCTTGTTTCATGGCATGATATTACGTTAAATTGTAGAAAGGGGTGTACGTACATGTGATATGAACAATGGAGCATTCATTCGTGATCTCTTTCAAAAACAATAAACAGACATGATGTTTGTCTCTTAAGACTAGAAAAAATCACTGATTTGCCTCTGAGACCTTCTTCTTTCTACCTGATCCAGAACGGCGTTTCAGCAGTTAGAAAGCGACACAGTAATGGGGTCACATTGGTACAAATGAGCACAGAAAGAAGCAGGGCAAAAAAAAAAGTCAGAACTGAAACACCAATTACCTACCCTGATTTTTCATTTGATACCCCTTTCCAACGAAAGTGAAGACCGTGCACATTTTGACATGTTTATTAGTGCGTAGGTGATTATGTGTGTCTCCGATCAGTGTCCTGATATTGCTTTGGTGAATCAGGTGACATCTCTCAATTTACGGTAAATGGGCAGCATACCATCTTGCAATATGTACAAACTGAATCCAATTGATCCCTGTTTCCAGGTTGCAGACAGATCAGCCAATAAAGGTTACCACCATAATCGTCCCCCCTGGATCAAACGCCGTGTTTGAAGCCATCAGGCTGGTATATAGGTTGAAGGTGCATGCTGTTGACACAGCAGTACGCAGTATTAATCTTAGTCACAAAATAGCTACCGTCAAACAGAGCGCTTACACTGCCCGCTACCTGGCTGCTTGCCTCTCGGTTCAAAACCATTCACGCTAAATCTAACTGTTTTTCTGGCATGGCATGCATTTTATGGGTTGGTAAGTGTTCCCGCAATCCTGCCCTCGACTGTCGAAGTCGATTATTTGATTCCATGTAAATTTTTATAATATTATTGCACACGGACCCGGGACCGAGCAGTTTTACGAGATCGCCTCTTCGAATCCGCCTCTTATTTAACAAATCGAATTGTGCCCTTTTCCCTTGGCCTTCGCACAAGATGGTGCGTGTTTTTTAGGTGCAAGTTAACTAGACCTTTGTCTGTCCCTCTGCAACCTGGAACCCCCCTTCTCCCACGCAGGATCAACCCGTCAAGCTTGCCATCGTCATGAAGGTCATGGGCCGCACCGGTTCGCGAGGACAGGTGGGTGCTCACAGACTGCCATGGAGGCTGCAAGCATTGCTTTGCAATGTGCTCCTTCCTTCCTCCACCCCTTACCCCCGGACACATTCACACACTTACATACATACTTATTGGCTGCATACACACACATCCCAAACATAGGTCACCCAGGTCCGTGTCAAGTTCCTGGATGACCAGAACCGCCTCATCATGCGGAACGTCAAGGGCCCCGTCCGTGAGGGTAAGTGTTGTTGATGTTATTTTGGGTGCCGTTTGGGGCGGTGGAACAGGGGAACTCCTTTCCCGGGAGGGAAGGAGAAACCGAGAAAGAAAAGGAGTAGCACAACACAAGTGCAGCAAGCCCTCTCGCCGAGTTCCTGTACCGAGCGCCTCTCTTCTGCCTGACTGCACTGGTGCAGGTGACATCCTGACTCTGCTGGAGTCCGAGCGTGAGGCCCGTCGCCTGCGATAATCAGCGGAAGAGAGGAACTGCTCTTTTGTGTGCTGCAGTGTGGGCCTGCCCACACTGGGGCAGCAAACATCTCAGCATGGACAGTGTAGCTACAGCAGCAGTAATAGCAACGGCAGCAGCAGCAGCTGTAGCAGCAGCAGGAGAGGAGGATGCAATGGGAGGAGAGCGGCTTGCATTTACAGGCAGGCCTGGCACGCGTATTGTTGTCTAGGCCTTCTAGCAGGCATATGAGACTGGTCCCCGCAGAAACGTACAGACTGGATGCTTTTTAATGTTCAGTAATGCAGAGATGAGACCTGACATGTAAGGTACAAACACACAGTCCAAAGCACTCTTCGAGGTAGGTGCCTTGTTGCGGCACATGAAAAGGCATGCATGCCCAGCCGCATGGCAGCTACTCCCCTTCTGCTAGTGATGACGTCAATTTTATGTACGCCGGCCCTGCATGCCTGGATAAGAGCATGACGTGCTACCATGAGCATGAGCAGCAAGTGTCTGCTCTCAAGACCTATATCCTATATCATGCACAGCTCTTACATCTCTAAATGCCGCACAGCTTGGTGTGTACACCACCACAGTGCGGCCTTTCAGCTGTGGCCGCCATCATACCAACAAACACCATGGTTGAGTAATGCTTTGCCCTTCATTTACATGTGTGCATATTTATAACACTAATTTGTTCTTCCCCGCACGCTATGAAATTAACACATTATCTTCAAGCAAAATCACGCCACCCTAGCTGCAACTACCACCTTTCTGGTCATTGGTTCATTAGTGGGCATGCTTTTCAAATGCATATTTTCCCTTCTCAACCGCTGACTCTTTTCTCTTTTATAATATCTAATAATTAATAATGATAATTATAATATCAAGGCCGTGACGTATCCCCCAAAGGGAATTCATCCCATAAATGTTTGTATTAGCTCATTCACAATAATGCGCACAAGCCTGTATCTCTAAATGTTGTCAGCCTAAACCAGACGTCCAAAAGCATGGTGTGTTTTCGGCAACCTGCAGAAATGAAGCATGTTCGTGTTTAAACACTTTGTTTTACTGTGTATCATACACATGTGAACCTTTTTCCGGGTTGTACACCCCACCCCACCCGGGGTGGTAGTCCCTGCATTTTGTTTGCTCTGTACACCTGTCCAACTCTGTCACAACCCACACTTTTGCAACTATCCAAATTATTCATATTTGATGAATGGTTAAGTTTCGGTGATGATACATGAGCTTCACTGTTGACTGATACTATGGACATTGATTTAGACCCAACTCCCCAAATCAATGTTTAATCAATGTCTGTGGTATAATCAGGGCTAGTTTCTGGCCAAAAATACACTCCTCAGCCATCGTGCGATGGTTGAAGAGTGTACCTTTGGCCAGCTTGCATTTTTGGCTTAGAGCCAACATGTACATCGGTAATGACGGTGTACGCGGACATTTCTCTGTTAGTATTTCTAACAGACTCATACATACATACAGCATAATGCATTATTCAACCCTATTCATACTAAATAACAGTTAAGTCCTTGCGTGCTTAGCTCTACAAGGGCTTCAGAGCGACCCCCTGTGCTTAAAAACAAGGTGTCCAGTCAGTTCCATTAATGGATACTCTGATGGATAGGGTAAACCCTACATATGTCGCAACCTTTTAAACAAGTTAGGCACTGGCCCTTTAAAAACACTGCACAAACACACTCGACCTTGTATGAGCTATTGGATACATTAATACATTGCTTGCCACAGAATCGTGTGTAAGATGATTAATCCACACGTGAACAGAATGGCAGTTTAATTACTTTTTGGATCAAGCATCAGACCCAATTATTGGCCAATGGATTAGTTGCCACGCGACTCATCTAGATGCCACCAGTTTGGCATAACAAAATAAACGAGACCAAAAACTAGATGGGGCTTCAATGCGTTGCCTGTCACGACGAATCCGTCTCCTCCCCCTCTTGACGAGAGGAGGAGGCAACGGCTCAAGGACTCGGAGGATGAGTCTGGGTCCCAGCAAGTTTGTTGCAAGGGGACCATCGATTCTGGCCCAACAACCAAGTAACCAGAAAACTGTCGATCATTATAAGGCAAGGTTACATCTCTATATACGCCTCAGAAGCTTGAATTAAAGCCTGAAACCACACCTGCCAGTGGCTAAACAAAAGAAATAGGAGGAAACATGAAACAGCCGTATGGAAAGAGAAAGCGGACCGCAAGAAAGCAGAAAACTTACAAGGTTTACAAAGAAAGTCCTGTCAAGAAATGCAACTGCTAGCCAGAAAACTTACAGAAGAAAGCAAGAATTTAAGAAGACCCGATTGTCTAACATGTGTGTCTGTGTGCATGAAACTGTCGGTGGGGGTGTGGGAGAGGCTGAGAGAGCCTCATGAAACTTTGAGTGCCAAGAAAACAAGCAAGGTTTACAAGGAAAGACCTTCAAAGTGTGCGACTGCTAGCCTGCTCATAGAAAATATTCATTTCCTCCAGTCTGTTGATGTTCTGGTGCAAAAATGTTGAAACGGATTGTGCTCTTGCCTTTGAGAACATCCTGGACATCATCAGCCTCACACAAATCACAGGTAGGGAGGACAAAACGACTGAGATCAATGGGTTCACAGTTCCGCAGCTTTTCTTTGAACCTATACTCTTGTACCTGACCAGTCAAGGCTGAGAAAATATGGGAGACCAGCAATGAAAGCTTGAGTGCCAAAGGACACAATGTCGATCATCGCACGACTCGTCCTTAGCAGGAAATACGCAATGGGGAAGATCCTGACAGGCCCACTGGTACTAAGAATGCTGTAAAATTCGCGTACGGGAGGGAATTTCTTTGAGGGTCGCTCTGCAGAGCGAAGCAGGTAGGACTAGAAATCGGCTCATCATGTTGAAAGTTGGTACTGGAAAGGGGCATGTACTGGACAGAGTGCTGTCACGCTCAATTGGTGGCAGTGACGAGTCGTGTGACAAAGTTGGTTTTACAGGTCCCTGCACCGCGGACCCTGTCCCGCGTGAGGTCTCTGACTCTGTTTCTTCTAGTATATTAAAGCGTAACCACAATGAGGGCGAGAGGTCTGTCTGAGTTAATGCTCCGAGCTCCGGAGAGGAGCAGCAGTGTGGGAGCTAAGCAAAGATGAGTGGCACTGGTCGAAACACATTATGTATGTGCAGAGGGCTTTTTTGTAGGTGCTACAAGTCTGGCGCTACAGCAACAATTATTAAACATGTTTTACATACGCAGCCTAGCAGTCGCACATTTTGACATGGCTTAATCTGTAAACTATGTAAACTATGTATGTGCAGAGAGCGCAAAGGCATGAGACAGAGGACTGGTAGAAGCACTAGTAATAGGGACCACAGTGATGCAAACCCATCCTTCTTTGCTGGACGGTTTTTCCACCTTGGAGGCCTTTCTTGGTCCAAAGGCGCAATCAATTCAGTACGTCAGTTGTAGTCAGATACTTTGCAGTGATGATGATTTGATCTCACATGCTGATGCCATAGATAGCAAATGAAAGCGGGCCCCCCCAACCAAATAAGGTGAAAGACCTCCCCCTAGCCTGCCTGCCAATTACGTGTAAGGGTTTTCTAAAGATTAAAGAGAGTTTGAAAGTGTTATGTTAAATCAGTGGCATGGACAAATCGTGTGATTTCCCCTGGAATTTATAGAATAAAGGAAAGAAAAGAAAAGAAAAGACTCCACTGGTAGTGATGACACAGCCAGCATGAAGGGAGGGGGTTGGAATGTATATGGTGAGCAACGGTTTTACGGTTATTTGATTGTTGCTTTGGCTAGTTTCGATGGTCTTCTTGTAACAAACTTGCTCTTTTTCAACCCCCATCTCCTTGGTGCGTTGCTTGAGCCGTCGCTTCCTTCTCGCGTGGAGAGGGTGGAGACGTTAAACACACCTTTATGGGGGGGCTTGGTGGACAACACGTACTACGCTATGCTAGTAGCAGTTTAGGCATGCTCGCTGAGCCCAGGAAAGAGGGTCTTTTATAAACTAGTACCACCTGCATGACTACTGCTAGTATCAAAGTTTAAAGACTACTATAGTGCGAGTATGAGGCAGAGCAAGCCGTCTTGTGATGCACAAAACAAAACCAGTCATGCCAATATGCCAAATACTGGGGCACGGTGCTATGTGTTTTGGGGCCGTTCCTTGCTTTGCTTGGAATGATTTAATATTTACCTCGTCCCCTCGGCTTGAGCAACCATCCCGGGGTGAATGCTTTTGTACCTTACCTTAGTTTGTTTCAAAGTGTGTTTGCTACGTTCAAGGTAAGGTCACACTCATCGCCCCCCTCGACAAAGCAAAGAGGTGACATCAATGTTGTAAGTAAATGTCCCTCCCAGGAGTCAGTTTGGGCATTCACAGATAAGAGGAAGTCCATGTATCATAATTAATCAGCCAGTGTAAACATAAATCTAGAGAACCACTATCAAACAGACTTCTGATCACCTGGAAAACAATTTATAGAAAAATGCTCGCATTGTCAGAAATGTTGAACCCCCCACAATGATTTACAAGGCAAGGGTATGCCTGATTTACTGGTACACCCATTTCTATAATTGAACAATCCCTTTCGCCACGTTTTAGGAATATAATACACGCCAAGCAGCAGTGCAGCGCATGAACTGGGCAGCCCCTGCAGGATCAGGCACCCTTGCAGCTTCCTGAGAGGAATGGAGAATTGAAGCCAAGAAGGTTTAGTATGTTTCTAAAGAAGACATGTTCACAAGCCGGTATTAGAATATATTTTGTTGCCTTGTCATCAACGGACAACAGACACACTTGCATGTGCAGTCGCACCTTCTGTTACATGTTACGCACAATAAACACCTCAGCTGAATAAGCTAACTCGACACATATTCACATGATATTCCCTCTTACTTTGCCTTAAAAATTCTTGGTAACAGGGGCGAGGACATTGCATTGCTTGTACAAAAAGCGTACGACTACGATGTGCATAGGTCACAGTGGCAGCGGTTAAGACATTGTTCTAGTTGCACAGAAAACGTACAAAATACGATGTGCGTAGGTCACAGTGACAGCAGGGAGGACATTGCTCAATTACACAGGAAGCGTACAAAATACGATGTGCGTAGGTCACAGTGACAGCAGGGAGGACATTGCTCTAGTTGCATTGAGTACAGACTACTAGCTAGTGAATGCTGCTATAGCTGCAACTTGAGCAGGAAGGGCGATTCTGGAACTAAGAACGTGTGGTGTTTGGTGTGCATGATACTGCCTGAAGGACTCTTGACAAAATGAGTGGCAGAGCATATGGCGACAAAATAAGCGACAGTGCGCATAAGACGCACAGTGCACGAAAGGCACACAATGACTGACAGTGTGCTTAGTGACAACTTGAGTGACAGTGCGTGATAACTTGGCAGCGTGAAAGACATCCAGCACACACAACCAACAACCAAACAAGGCCAGACAAGACAGCGTGTGTTGATGAGCAGCTTGCTTTGAAATAACAAGATTACACAGGCAGGGAACATCGCCAATTTGATCAAGCACGAAGGGCCATTTGGGCAGACTGTATGGTGAGCACCTCCACTACAAATAGTGTGAGCACCTCCACTACAAATGGTGTGAGCACCTCCACTACAAATGGTGAGCACCTCCACTACAAATGGTGTGAGCACCTCCACTACAAATGGTGTGAGCGCTTCCACTACAATTGGTGAGCACCTCCACCACAAATGGTGAGCACCTCCACTACAAACAGTAAAAGGAAATTTGTGGGGGACAGGAAGGTTGCAGGTAGGCCTTGAACCGTTTGTTCAAGACTTGAAGAACCGTTTGCTCAAGGCTTGAATAAGGTAGGCCTGGAACCGTTTGCTTGAGACTTGAGGTTGCAGGCAAGGTAGGTCTGGAACCGTTTGCTCAAGGTTTCCTCTCGGTATTTCATAAGGCGAAATTAATGTACGACCTTGTACTAAGGCGGTAAAAACCGTAGTGAGTATCCAGTATATGTAGGGTTGGCCAAAACCGTATATATACACCATATATGACCGTATATTTGGTGATTTCCCTGCCAAAAACACCGTATATGCACCGTATATATATGGTTCTGGCCAACCTTAAGTATATGGCTCCAGGGAAAACTTCAAACACACGTATACTGTGTTGATGTTCAGTTCTGGCCACCCGTCCCTCACCACACCACACACCTACCGTCCTTATGCGCCCTGAAGAGGCCTCTTCACTCCTGTAACCTGTGTGTGTTGATACAGCAGATTACACATGACACACCTTACATGGACGTGATGCAAATTGTAAAACTAAAGTCAAGCCAAGGTAATCCCTAAGTGGAAAAATCTGTTTTGTACAGGTTCGGGAAGAGTGCTATATGAAATCCGCAGAGTGTAAGGAGGCACCCTTTCTGCGTGGACGTGACGCAATTTGAAATGAGTAATTAGAGTCAAGCCAAGATAATTCCTATTAAGGAGGCACCCTCTTTGCCTCCATTTAAAACCTCAAAGCCTCAAGCCTTCCTAAGCACGATGCTGCCCCCATTCAAAGAGAGCTGTCTGTCAACACTGACCCAACGCCATTCGTCATTGATTCAAAGATTCAAAGTGAACTGTCTGCCGACACTGTGTCATTGCTGGTGATTTGTGCAGTGCATCATGCACAAGCACATACACACAGTGCACGTTACGTACATGCACACACACACAGTCACACACACACACACCTTGCTCCCTGTCCCTCCTGGGCCCCGCAACATTCCCCCTCCTGCTGGCTTCTGCTGGTCTTGCTTCCACCTGTCCAGCCGCTTCTCGAGGCACTCGGCAGTGGGCTTGAAGCTATCTGATCGGCACAACTTGCAGCCAGAGGGCCTGTAGCGGCAACGGAAGCAGCCAAGACGTACCTCCTGCTGCTGCTGCTGCTGCTGTTGCTCCTGCTGCTGCTGCTGTTGCTGCTGCTGCTGTTGCTGTTGCTGTTGCTGCTGCTGCTGCTGCTGCTGCTGCTGCTGCTGCTGCTCCTGTTGCTGCTGCCTGAGCAGCTCTCTTTTTTCCGCTTGGTCCAGCAGCTCCTCCATTTCTTGCCTCCGCTGCTCCTCCACGCGCTGCAGATCCTCCAGCATCACTGCAAACACACACGCATGCACACCCTTTTTGCCTCCTCTGCTCCTCCATACGCTGCAGCTTCTCCAGCACCACTGCACACACACACACACACTCACTCACACACACACACACACACTCGACCACTTCCGCGCTTTCTCAAACTGCATCAGCCACAGTGGCCTTCCTTTCCAGACGCAAGCCCCTTGGAATGTGCACATACACACATACATGTATTAAGTTATACAGCACAACACACACAGCTCGCCTCACCTGATTTGCGCGCCTCCTCAGATTGCATCAGCCGTTCTTTTGCCGCCTCCCTCCTGAGCTGTAACTGCTGCTCGTACTCTTGTTGTGCTTGTTCCATGTCTTGCTCGCGCTTCTGCTCCTCCTGCTCCAGCTGCTGCAGCAGCACGAGCTCCTCCTGCACCCAGCACAGTAAATGATGAATGACTGTGACAAAGACAGGCAATGCGCTCGCACACCCCTGCCAGTCTTAGCCAGTGCTGCAGCAGTGCAAGCTCCTCCTGCACCCCGCACAGTAAATGAGAATGAATGACTGTGATAAAGGCAGGCAAATGCGCTCGCACACCCCTGCCAGTCTTAGCCAGTGCTGCAGCAGTGCAAGCTCCTCTTGCGCGCATTGGCACACGCAGGCAGACCTGATAGCCACGATACTGTAGGTGTTTGTGAGAAAATGCGCTGTCTTATTAGCTTTTTCATAGATGTCCTCTATGCTTCCAACTTCCAACAGAGACGCAACCTGATTGGTATGGATTTAAACTAGATTTATCTATGCCATGCCTGTTTAAAAATTCGCATGCGTGACTCAAAAGTGCAGTGACTGTGTCATTACGGAATCCATGGACCCTTTTAAATCTAAGCAAACAGCAAGTCATTTATACCAGGCATCCACATTGTCCTGTTATGCCTCCAGCGTGTGCCAGCTTGTGCATGTGAGTTTGTGGCACAACACACACAAGAAATAGAGAAACAGGCTTGTCGAGCTAGGCTTGTGCCAGCTTGTGCATGTGAGTTTGTGGCACAACACACACAAGAGATAGGCTTGTCGAGTTAGACTTGTGCCAGCTTGTGCATGTGAGTTTGTGGTACAACACACACAGAAAATAGGCTTGTCGAGTTAGGCTTGTGCCAGCTTGTGCATGTGAGTTTGTGGCACAACACACATAAGAAACAGGCTTGTCGAGATACGCCGTACCTTGACTTTGTTGACCGTAATTACTTTTTCTTTCTGAGCTTATGGATTTATTTGTGGCTGGCCGAGACCAGTCAGCAGCCGATCAGCCAAACAACCTGGCTGAAGGTCACCCCCCATTGTAACCATTGTAACCATTGTTGACCGTAATCACGTTACCGCTCCGTACCACGTAGGGTTTGCAAAACGGTACATACACACCAAATATATAGGGACACTTCCCTGCTGAAATTACGGTACCGCTCCGTACCACGTAGGGTTTGCAAAACCATACATACACACCAAATATATAGGGACACTTCCCTGCTGAAATTAAGGGACACACACCATAAGTTAATGGCTCTGGCTAACTCTAGATGTACGTGGTACATTACAGAAAATACCGATGCACTTAGAAACGGCTGTACGCCGTAACATGACAAATACTGACCGTACCATATTATGACAAATACTGTATCGTACAACAATACCATGACAAATTCCGTACCGTACAGACCGTAGATGTTCCGTACCGTACTATACTCGACAAGCCTGATAAGAAGTCATTTATTTGCCGCACGTCTCTGAGTCCACACACCTTTTTGGCCACTCTGTTTCAAGCTACAAGTCACGGCGCAAAATCCATTCGTTTAACGAATCACAGGGGTGCAACTTCAGGACAGCTCCTGACAGCTCCTGATGATCGCTTACTCAATTGCTACAAAATAGGCACACAAACGCACACACACACTCATACACACACACAGAGTCTCCACAATTCAAAAACGATCCCTTCCCGCACAAACAAATGCCCATATACACACTCACATACACAAACACGCACACGTGCATGCGAAATACACACACATGCATTCGGGCACACCCACACAAACCCACTCACGCACGCACCCACGCAAATGCACATACACACACACCTGACGCAGAGCAGCCTCTGCCTCCTCCTCTTCATGCGCTGCCTGCCAGTCATTTTTTGTAAATCGACATGTTAAATGGTTGCAGTAAGGTGTCTGTGCTTTTAAAACAGGGCCCTGTCCATTGAAATCTGGCACCAACTGTGGGGGAGATGATGCTTTCAACTCTAACTCTCTCACAAGCCCACGCACAATACAAGCAATTACATACACACGTACAAGTACACTCACGTTCAAACGAGCACACATAAACACGCGCACCTGCAGCTTTGCCCAACTTTCCCACTTGGCCCTCTGCTGGCTTGCTTCATTCAAAAGCTGTGCCTCCATCTCTTTACGCCGCCTCTCCTTTTCTTGCAGCAGCACTGCAAATGTGTGTGTGTTTAGGTGTGTGCGCATGTATGAGCGCTTGTGTGAGCATCCTTGCCCTCATCTCACTCTTCTAGCTTCTAGCTACGTGCATGTCTCTGCATGCATGCACTCAAAGCAAGCTTCTACACTACATGCAAGGACTGTTACACATGCCAAACGCCCTGCAATGCCATGTACGCACATGCATATACACATATTCACACACACATGCACAGACGTGCACACGCACACACATACACACACTTGCACAAGCACCCATACACACGCATTGCACACGCGCACACACACATACACACACATACACACACACACACCACACACCACACACCACACACCTCGCTCTATCTCCTCTTTGCGCTGCTCCTTGGTCAACAGGAGCTGCCTTTTTGCCTGCAGCTTCTTTTGCTCCAGCTTCAGCAGCTGCCTCTGCGCTCTGTTGTCTTGAAGCTGTTGGACGCGCTCCGCTTCTTGCCTGACAGGAAAAACAGTTTTGGTGGGAATACCCCGTGAGCACATAATAGTAGGGTTGCACATGTATTTGTGTGTGTGTGTACGTGTGTGCGTGCAGGGTGGGTATACACTGTGAGAACATAGAAGCAGGGTTGCAGATGTTTGTGTGTATGTGTATGTGTGTGTGTACGTGTGTACGTGTGTGCGTGCAGTTATGCGCCCTCGCATTCCTCCCTGCGAGAATTACGGAGCGAGGTAGAGCAAAAGAGAGGGAAAATATGTAGGGTTGGCCAGAACCATATATATACGGTGTATATACGGTATTTTTGGCAGGGAAATCATCAAATATAAGGCCATATACGGTGTATATATACGGTTCTGGACAACCCTAAAAATATGAGGGGTGGTCAGACGCAACGCGGGAAAAACGATCTATCCTATATAGGTTGCAAATTACAGTTTTCTACGGCTTGTCAGTTTTGTTACACTCTGTCCTCCTGCTCTGGGCGTATGCAACTTCCTACCCAGATTCGTGCACAACAGCACGTACACACGTACACACATGTGCACGCACAGTCACACACAGCCACATGATTCGCACGTTTGCCTTTTGCACACATCTGCACACACACACACACATACACACACACACACTCACACACAGTCACACAGTCTGTGGGTGTTGACTCCTTACACGCAGGTCAGTACACATATGTAACATATGCACACACATGAAACACACAAATACACACTTGTGTGTACCAAATTTTCTGCTCCAACTGCGCAGGCCCCTGCTGCTACAGTGCTTGCTCTTATCAGTTGCAGCGCGCGCTGCCGTGCTCTTTTACACACTGGCACACCCACACGAAGTATGCACATCACACATACAAAATTGCAATTACACACATACTCACACTTCGACACATTTAGACACACAAATACACACACTAGTACACACACCTCCGTGCCTGCTTCTTCTGCTCCAGCTGGACAAACTCCTCCTGCCACAGTGCTTGCTCCTCTTCCTGCTGCACCCTCTGCAACGCTCGCTCATATTCCTTCCTGCGCGTCAATGCTTCCTGATGCAGCTGCCTCTCCAACTCCTGGCGACCACCAGCTCCAGCATACTGCAATGCTCCAGTTTCTGCCTGCTGCGGATGTGAACACTGCTGCTGCTGCTGCTGCTGCTGCTGCTGCTGCTGCTGCTGCAATTGCTGCTCCCTCTGCTGTTCCTGTTGGTGGTGGTGGTGGTGGAGGTGGTGGTGGTGCTGCTGCTGCTGCTGTCCCTGTTGCTGCTGCTGTTGCTTTTGTAAAGGTGCTCGCGGCTGCAGCTGAGCAAAGTGTCTTTGTTGCTGTTGGCGGTCAGGAAAGCGAGGCAGGTGGGACAATGGCTGCTGACTTTCTGTTGCAGAGACAGAAACCCGCTGCTCAGGCAACCCTGCTTGCTGCATGTTCAATCGGTGCTGCTCGTCCTCCTGCTCCTGGATTCCTGCCTGCGCATGGTGCTGCAGTTGCTGCTGCACATGCTGCTCTGTTACCACTTGTTGTTGCTGGTCCTCCTGCTGCTGCTGCATTCGCTGCTGCGGCTGCATCTGCTGCTGGATCTGCTGCTGCTGCAGCCGCTCCTTCCTTTTTAATATGCAATCTGCAACGGTGCACAGGAAATTAAGGCATTGCATTGAGTGCTCTTCTATATGGCTGACTGCACAAGATGCGTGCATGTTCTCCAAGATTCTGTGTAAATACACTGCTCGAATACACAAAAAGAAACAGCACAAGGCGCACGCTGACTCACACTCACACGTGCGCAGACAAACACACAGGCACACATTGACATACACACACGCACACACATTCCCACCTGCAGTGGGAGTAAACCTCACAGCTTGACACTTTTTGCAGCCACTTTCACGGTAGCGGCACTGATGGCATCCCAGTCCGAATTGCTGCTGCTGCTGCTGTTTTCGCTGCTGTTGTTGCTGACGCTGCTGCTGCTGCTGCTGTTGTCGCTGTCGCTGTCGCTGCTGCTGCTGCTGGATCCCTGACGATGGCTCATGAGGCAGGGTGACAGGAACTGGAAAAACCTGCGCATGTGAGGCCAAGCGTGACTGCATGAAAGCGATGCTCTATTGGTGAAGGCAGCTGTGCAGGTGCTGGTGCTGGTGCGCACATCCTTGTACTCCTGCATCTGAATCCTGAATGTGTGAGGCTGAATGTTACCAAGGCTTGCTCTAAGCTAGTTACAAACCCTGTGCGTGTGTGCGTGTTTGCAGGATGACATAACACAGCATACTAGGGGTCCTGACCAGTTAAAGTTACTTTCCGCATTTGGGCAGTAGCTCTGGCTGGTATGGCAGACAAAAAATACATGCGGGAAACGGTTTCACTTCCTACATACTTCAACTTTTTCACACCCTACATGACCCAGAGCTCTAGAAAAGGATTATTTTCTTGTCTGCTGTAGTAAAGGAAGATCACAGACACTGGTTTCAAGGCAGCTTTTTACCCCTTAGGTTGTGGGGGGAGTGGTTATCGCTGCCTGCTATCACTCTGTTTCCCACTTCACAGATCAACTTGTTGACTCCAGCCAAAGCACCTTGTACACACAACATTGTAGAGCTACCCCCAAGCCTAATTATTACCCAAATAAGGGGGGTTTCGCTTGCTGCACATAGGCAAGTTTCTAGCTTTGGAAGAACGTAGTGGTACAGCGTTTGAAGAGCGTTCGAACCAAGGTATATGCAGTTTTAAACAGACTCTTGAGACGTTCAATATGGTCAAGTAAGGTGTAGGTTACGATACGACGCGTAATACGAATACGTAGGGTTGGCCAGAACCATATAGGTATATATATATGGCGTATATATACGTACCATATACACAGCCGCACATCACTTTGTCGCACATCACTTCGCACATCACTTCGCCGCACATTTCTTTACAGGAAATTTGTATTTCTACGGTTTGCGATATTATATGGTACTGTATTGCGCTTTAAGTACTGCGAGGCCTACTCTTTGCGAGGTGCCCAAATAATTAGAATAATTAATTTGCGAGCATTAAGTTTTTGTGAGGCCCCTCAGAAAGTTGGGTGAATTTGCAAATTTTGCAAATTTTGGAGGTGACGCTGGGCCCTTTTTCTGGGTGCCTCTGAGTGCCTCTGCTGCTTCTGCTGCTGCTGGAGGATGGCTGCCTGCTGCATGCAAGCACGTCGTGCTCCAGTGGAGTTTGCACCTGAGACAGCAGCAGCTCTACCTTCATGCTTAATCCTGGAGGAGCTGGAACCCACATGGAGGCTGTGCACGGGTCTGCCCAAAGTCTAAATGGGGCAGGTACTGCTGGTCAGCATCAGGTGCTTGCAAGCTGCTCAGGGCGATGTCAGCCTCAGAAGCTCTCAAGGCGGAACCACGTCCGCTGCTGACCGGCCATAATGATGATGGTTGCCCCTGATAACGATGGGG